>Ga0157366_1001169_pt1 | contig 10784 bp, 10 predicted proteins | sample AttbisABBM1_FD_113149 | JGI IMG/M metagenome (GOLD analysis project Ga0157366, IMG submission 113149) | Fungus gardens microbial communities from leaf cutter ant in Botucatu, State of São Paulo, Brazil - Atta bisphaerica ABBM1 | ecosystem: Host-associated > Fungi > Mycelium > Unclassified ...
CTGGCATGAATTTTGATAAAAATCAATAAATTAACTAAAATCAAGCACTGCAATAATTTCAACATAATCGGGCCTTGCTTTTGCTCAGAGGCGCTTGACAAATGTTAATATACGAAAAGTTTTGGGGATAACCCCATCGCAGTTTGTGCGCATGCGTTTGCGCAACAACTGGCTAAAAGTTGATATCTGCTATTCTGGGTAACAGCCTGTTTTATAACTGTTTATTTATCCAGTATTTTTGGCTGGAAAATTTGATAAGGCAGAGTAGAATTAAAACCCTGTTCGCGCATCTTTTCATCAGGTAGCCCATTCATGAGCAAAGTCTTTAAACTCAACTCCGATTTTAAACCCTCAGGTGATCAGCCAGAGGCCATCCGCCGTCTGGAAGAGGGGCTGGAGGATGGACTTGCACACCAGACGTTGCTGGGGGTAACCGGTTCGGGCAAAACGTTTACTATTGCCAATGTGATTGCTGACCTTAACCGGCCAACGATGGTGCTGGCTCCGAATAAAACACTGGCTGCGCAGCTGTATGGTGAGATGAAAGAATTTTTCCCGGATAATGCGGTGGAGTACTTTGTCTCTTACTACGATTATTATCAGCCGGAAGCTTATGTCCCCAGTTCTGATACCTTTATTGAAAAAGATGCCTCAGTAAACGAGCATATTGAGCAGATGCGTCTTTCTGCCACCAAAGCGATGCTGGAGCGCCGTGATGTGGTTGTAGTGGCATCAGTATCAGCCATTTATGGCCTGGGTGATCCGGACCTCTATCTGAAAATGATGCTGCATCTTACGCGTGGAATGGTGATTGACCAGCGGGCGATTTTGCGGCGTTTGGCGGAACTGCAGTATACGCGTAACGATCAGGCATTCCAGCGCGGTACTTTCCGTGTCCGTGGCGAAGTGATTGATATCTTCCCGGCGGAATCTGACGATTATGCATTGCGTGTTGAGCTGTTTGATGAAGAAGTAGAACGACTGTCGATTTTTGACCCGCTGACCGGGCAGGTCACCTCGGTTATCCCGCGTTATACCATCTATCCTAAAACGCACTATGTTACTCCGCGTGAACGTATTTTACAGGCGATGGAAGAGATCAAAGTGGAACTGGCTGATCGCCGTCAGTTTCTGCTGGCGAATAATAAACTGCTGGAAGAGCAGCGTATCAGCCAGCGAACTCAGTTTGATCTGGAGATGATGAATGAACTGGGTTACTGCTCCGGGATTGAAAACTACTCACGCTATCTTTCCGGGCGTGGACCGGGTGAGCCGCCGCCAACGCTGTTCGACTATTTGCCTGCCGATGGCTTGCTGGTGATTGATGAATCGCACGTTACCATCCCACAAATTGGTGGGATGTATCGTGGTGACCGGGCACGAAAAGAAACGCTGGTGGAGTATGGTTTCCGGCTACCTTCAGCGCTGGATAACCGTCCGCTGAAGTTTGAAGAATTTGAAGCGCTGGCACCCCAAACGATTTATGTCTCTGCTACACCGGGGAATTACGAGCTGGAAAAATCGGGCGGTGAGATTATTGATCAGGTTGTCCGCCCAACCGGGTTGCTTGATCCGGTTGTGGAAGTGCGTCCGGTAGCCACTCAGGTTGATGATCTGCTGTCAGAAATTCGTCAACGTGTGGCAATTAACGAGCGTGTGCTGGTCACGGTACTGACTAAACGCATGGCGGAAGATCTGACCGAGTATCTGGAAGAACATGGCGAACGGGTACGTTATCTGCACTCGGATATTGATACTGTGGAACGTGTGGAAATTATTCGCGATTTACGTCTGGGTAAATTCGATGTGCTGGTGGGGATTAACCTGCTGCGTGAAGGGCTGGATATGCCGGAAGTTTCACTGGTGGCGATCCTCGATGCTGATAAAGAAGGTTTCCTGCGTTCTGAACGTTCACTGATTCAGACTATTGGTCGTGCGGCACGTAACCTTAATGGTAAAGCCATTCTTTACGGCGATAAGATCACGCCATCAATGCAACGTGCTATTGGTGAAACTGAACGCCGCCGCGAGAAACAGGAAGCGCACAACCTGGCAAACGGTATTGTGCCGCAGGCACTGAATAAGAAAATTGCCGATATTCTGGAACTGGGGCAGGGGCTGGCGAAAAACAAAGCGAAGCCGCGCAGCATGAAAGGGCGCAGCATTGTGGAAGAAGATGACAACTATGTTGATTTGTCGCCACGCGGCTTGCAGAAGCGTATTCATGAGCTGGAAGCATTAATGCAGCAACACGCACAGAACCTGGAGTTCGAAGAAGCGGCAGAAGTGCGCGATAAACTGCACCAGGTGCGCGAGTTGTTTATCGCGGCATCATAATTCTGCCTTTTGTCTCGCTGTTCAGGGTAGTGAATCCCGCCGGTCAGTTCATTGCCTGCATGACATGTTCCAGAGCCTGGCGTAGCAACTGGCGGTCATGACGATAAGGAATATCGGCTGCTTCCAGCGGTTCCTGTATCACTACCCGATCGTGCAGCGAAGCAATATCACTGCCCGGCCCCAGTATCAGCGCATCAATGACCCGTTTGCCAATCGCGGTTTCCATCATATCCAGCTTATCTGCGACCGTCAGACTTGCTGCTGCCGGGCTGAGTTCTTTCCCCAGATTACTGATAAAGACCATGGTTGCCGGGCTGCGTCGCAGAGCCTGTGCCAGTTCCGGCACCAGCAACACAGGCATCAGGCTGGTATAAAAACTGCCTGGTCCAATCAGGATTAAATCGGCTTCCGCTATCGCCTCAACGGCTTCCCGGGTGGCGCTCACCATTGGGGAAAGCATCAGTTCCTGTGGTGGATAAGCCAGCTGATCGATCTCTGTTTCGCCGTAAACCATGTTCCCGTCGCTGTCGATTGCCGCCAGATCAACCGGTTGTTCTGACATGGGGATCAGGAATGCATCGACTTTCAGCAGATTACGGATCAGATTGATTGCTTCCAGCGGGCGTATGCTCAGATGATCGAGGGCTTTCAGCATCAGATTGCCGAGGTTATGGCCTGCCAGCTCCCCATTGCCGGTGAAACGATACTCAAACATGGCGGAAGCCACGCTGGGTTCGGCGATCAATTGATTAAGGCAGTTGCGCATATCGCCCCAGGCGATCCCGCCTTCCGAACGACGGATGCGCCCGGTTGATCCGCCATTATCGGTCGTGGTGACAATTCCGGTCAGCCGGGAGCCTAAAAGAGAAAGTGAGGACATTACCCGACCTAAACCGTGTCCGCCTCCCATAGCCACTACCCGGTCGAGGTCGGCTAATGTGCGATTGCGCATAGTATTAATTGGCTACCTTGATGAAACTTGAATGATTTTGTATAGAGCATTTTACGTCAACAGGCGACAGAAATTCCGGAAAAAACGATATATATCATCATATATAGCGAGAACTTATTCTGGAATCCAGTCAACTTTAGCGCTAAAGTTTCGTTCATATCATCCTTCAGGCCGCTGCGGTATTGGCTGCGATGATGGTGTTTATAGCAATGAAATTTACCGATTTTCGGTAAATCACACTTAGCCCTGATGCCTAAGTCCTTCTGCTGGATAAGGTATCCTGGCCGCAACCCCGAGTTGCCAGGGTGCAGAAAGAAATGCCTGCATCTCCCGATATTTGGATGGTGTAACAAGTGTTAAATTTTACGGATAACTACGCACGTAGTTTTTACTACCTGCGTCTGTCGATCACTGACGTCTGCAACTTTCGTTGCTCCTATTGCCTGCCTGATGGTTATCGGCCACAAGGTGCCAGCCATAAAAGTTTTCTCTCTCTGGATGAAATTCGCCGTGTTACCCGGGCGTTTGCTGCTGCGGGCACAGAAAAAGTACGGCTGACCGGGGGAGAGCCCTCAATGCGCCGTGATTTCATCGATATTATTGCTGCGGTGCGCGAAAACCCGGAAATCCGCCAACTGGCGGTAACGACGAACGGCTACCGGCTACAGCGTGATGTGGCTCGCTGGCGTGAAGCGGGTTTGACCGGAATTAACGTTAGTGTGGATAGCCTTGATCCACGTCAGTTCCATGCCATTACCGGCCAGGATAAATTTGACGAGGTGATGCGCGGTATTGATGCAGCATTTGATGCCGGGTTCAGCAAAGTGAAAGTGAACAGTGTGCTGATGCGTGATGTGAATCATCGCCATCTGGATACATTTCTTGAATGGATCCGCACACGTCCGATCCAGTTGCGCTTTATTGAACTGATGGAAACCGGTGAAGGAGGTGCACTCTTTCGCCAGCAACATGTTTCCGGTGATTCCGTGCGCCAGCAACTGATTGCTCAGGGCTGGCAGCTTCAGCAACGCGCGCGCAGCGATGGCCCCGCTCAGGTATTTCAGCACCCGGATTATCTGGGAGAAATTGGCCTGATTATGCCTTATGAGAAAGATTTCTGCGCCAGCTGTAACCGGCTACGCGTTTCAGCAACAGGAAATCTGCATCTGTGCCTGTTTGGTGACAGCGGCATACCATTACGCGATCTGCTTGCTGATGACAGTCAGCAGCAAGCCTTACAACAACGTATTGCCAGCAGTCTGAGCCAGAAAAAACAGACGCATTTCCTGCACCAGGGCAATACCGGTATCACACAAAATCTCTCGTTTATCGGCGGTTAGTCTAAGGATTTGATGATGGGTAAAAATGTAGCGGAATTTATTGCACTGAATGTTGCGATTCTGACTGTATCAGACAAACACACTGCCGCCAGTGATACCTCGGGGATGTGGCTGAAAGAGGCAGTCACTGAAGCGGGTCACCAGGTACTGGATCATGCCATTGTACCTGATAACCGTTACCGCATTCGGGCTGTGGTCTCCAGCTGGATTGCCAGCAGCGATATGCAGGTTGTGCTGATTAATGGCGGTACAGGTTTTAACAGTAAAAACAGCACGCCGGAAGCGCTGTTACCCCTGTTTGACCGTGAAATTGAAGGTTTTGGTGAACTGTTCCGTATGGTGTCATTTGAGGATATTGGCACATCAACGCTGCAATCACGGGCAACAGGTGGCGTGGCTAACCAGACGTTGATCCTGGCGGTTCCCGGTTCCACCACCGCCTGCCAGCTGGCATGGGAACGTATTATTCGGGAGCAACTGGATTCCCGGACCCGCCCCTGTAATTTTGTCTCACATGTAAAGAAGTAGTGATATGCCCCAGTTAACCCATATTAATGCCGCCGGTGAGGCGCATATGGTGGATGTCTCCGCCAAACAGGAAACCGTGCGTGAAGCCCGTGCTGAAGCTTATGTGGTGATGAAGCCGGAAACATTGCAGATGATCATGGACGGCAGCCACCATAAAGGTGATGTTTTTGCCACCGCACGTATTGCCGGGATCCAGGCAGCAAAACGTACCTGGGAGTTGATCCCGCTGTGCCATCCACTGATGTTAAGTAAAGTAGAAGTCAGTCTGGAAGCGCAACCAGAACGCCACCGGGTGCGCATTGAAACGCTTTGTCGCCTGACGGGTAAAACCGGAGTAGAGATGGAAGCGCTGACTGCGGCTTCGGTTGCTGCATTGACCATCTACGATATGTGTAAAGCGGTACAGAAAGATATCAGTATTGAACAGTGTCGTTTGCTGAGTAAAAGCGGTGGGAAATCCGGTGATTTTCAGGCGGTAACCGATGCTTAATATCCTTTTCTTTGCTCAGGTACGTGAACTGACAGGTATTGATCGTCTTGAACTGCCCGCCGAGTATGCGGATGTGGAGACGTTGCGGGCGGCACTGGCTGCTCGTGGTGATCGCTGGGCGCTGGCGCTGGAGTCGGGCAAACTGCTGGCTGCAGTTAACCAGACACTGGTTTCTCTGCAGCATCCGTTACAGGCTGGGGATGAAGTGGCTTTCTTCCCACCGGTTACCGGGGGATAAATGTCGACTCCAGTAGCAGCAACAGGCTGCGATATGCATCCGTTAGCGGATGAGGTGAACACGCGTATTCTGGTGAGTGCGGCACCCTTTGATATGTCGCAGGAATATGCCTGGCTTTCTGCCTGTGACAGTGATGGTGCGGTGGTGACGTTTACTGGCAAAGTCCGCGACCATAACCTGGGCGATAACGTTAGCGCGCTGACGCTGGAACACTATCCAGGCATGACCGAAAAAGCGCTGGCAGAGATTGTGACTGAAGCGCGCCAACGCTGGCCAATGCAGCGGATAACCGTGATTCATCGTGTTGGGGAGTTATTCCCGGGAGATGAGATTGTCCTGGTGGGGGTGAGTGGTGCGCATCGTGGTGCCGCTTTTGCTGGGGCGGAATTCATTATGGATTACCTGAAAACCCAGGCCCCGTTCTGGAAGCGTGAAACGACCAAAGAGGGTGATCGCTGGGTGGAATCCCGTGATAGTGACAAACGGGCTGCGGAACGCTGGCAGGCTAAACCTGAGTAAAACTGTTTTATCCGATGGACCTGTTGCTCATCAATCCGTAGTCTGCATGCATAAATCAGTTAAATTATAGGATATTCATGTTTTCTCGAGCTTTGACGCGTTTGACGCTGCTGTCTCTGTTGGTTCTGGCGGGGTGTAGTTCACCTACTCAGAAGAAGGCTGCAACGCCATCACCTGTGGATGTGCAGAGCCAGATTACCCGTCTGCTGCCGCCAGGTGTCAGTGATCGTCAGGGCTGGGCGAAAGATATCTTTGTGGCATTTAACGGTCTGAATATCCCGCCAACGGCGAATAACCTCTGTTCGGTGATTGCGGTAGCGGGGCAGGAGTCTGGCTTTAATGCTGATGCACCTGTCGCCGGGTTACCGAAAATTGCCTGGGCGGAAATAGATCGCCGGGCAGGGCAGTTACATATTCCGTCATTTCTGGTCCATACGGCCTTGATGATTAAATCTCCCAATGGCAAAAGTTACGCAGACCGGCTTGATCATGTGAAAAGTGAAAAAGAGCTCAGCGCGATTTTTGACGATCTGATTGATATGGTGCCAATGGGACAGACGCTGTTTGGTCATCTGAACCCGATTCATACTGGCGGGCCGATGCAGGTCAGTATTGCTTTTGCGGAAGCGCATGCCAGTGGTTATCCCTATACGCCTGACGGTTCTATTCGTCGTGAAGTCTTTAGCCGTCGCGGTGGTGTATGGTTTGGGACACAGCATTTACTGGGTTATCCGGTGAATTATCCGGCACAAATTTATCGCTTTGCTGATTACAATGCAGGCTGGTATGCCAGCCGTAATGCCGCATTCCAGTCGGCCGTTTCACGTTTGAGCGGCATTAAACTGGAATTGGATGGCGATTTAATCGATTATGGTTCTGACAATGCCGGGGCAACTGAAAAGGCTTTGCGTTCTCTGGGTAAACGACTCAATTTCAGTGACCGGGAAATCCGCCAGACACTGGAATTGGGTGAAAAGGCTGAGTTTAGTAACAGCGCTCTGCGGCAGGCGGTGTTTGCGCTGGCAGATAAAGAAGCGGGAACGACGTTGCCACGGGCAATGCTACCGGGCATTAAACTGGAAAGTCCCAAAATCACTCGTAACCTCACAACAGCGTGGTTTGCCCAGCGGGTGAACAGCCGCTATCAGGATTGTCTGGCACGCCAATAATCAGCACATTTTTTAATCGCCAGGATTTTAAATATAAATCCTGGCGCATTTTATGACATAATTGCCGACCCCCTCTACTTTCGACGGGTGATGAGTGAAATGTAATCACTGTCACAAAAGGATGCTGGAAAGTGCGTTTTTTTTCGGCATTATCCGAAAGGTGAGTTAGTCTGAAGAACTATGTTACGGCTTTGTGTCAGTAACAAGCTTGGGCGGCCAGCCATGGACCGCCGGGAGAAATCAATGAAATGGTCTAACCGTATTCAGGTTGTCACTGGACAAAACTGTTTACACATCGCACTACACCTGCTGCTGATTGCGGTACTGGTGTGGGGATGGAAGCATCAGGCATTATTACAGGTCAGCATGTGGTTGCTGGCGATGTATGCCGGTGTCTTTGCTGCAATGTTATTAACACAGCGTGCTCCGGGGTTCCGGCGTATTGGTGACTTCCTGGAGGATGTTACTACCACCTACTATTTTGGTGCGGCGATGTTAGTGCTGCTGGTGCTGTCACGGGTTATTCACAATAATCTGGTGCTCGGTGCAGCAGGGGTCGTTATGCTGGCTGGTCCGGCGCTGGTTTCGCTGCTGGCGAAAGAACCAGCACGCACGCGTCACCGTCAGCGTTAATCCCAAACGGGTCACTCAGGTGGCCCGTTATTTTATCCTCTTCCGCTGTTCATCCTGCCATTCCTGTTTTTATTTCAGATAAGACAATGAAGAATAACGCTCACCGCAGAGTGCGGTGATCTGCTATAATCCCTCTCTTACGCACTGTGGTTTGTGCTCTCATTCAAGCGTCAGAACAATTCTGGCGTCATTTTCTCCCCCTGGAAACTACACCGCTTTGCGGTCAGGGCGGATCCGGAGTCAGTCAACTTTATGTCATTTGATTCTCTCGGTCTTAACGCCGATATTTTGCGCGCTGTTGCAGAACAGGGCTATAACGAGCCGACACCTGTTCAGCGTCAGGCAATCCCGGTTGTCCTTTCTGGTCGTGATCTGATGGCCAGTGCCCAGACCGGTACCGGTAAAACTGCAGGTTTTACCCTGCCTTTGCTGCAATTACTGAGCAGTGAAAACCCACATGCTAAAGGGCGTCGCCCGGTTCGTGCTCTGATTTTAACGCCAACCCGTGAGCTGGCAGCACAGGTAGGTGAGAACGTTTCTGATTACAGCAAATACCTGAACATTCGTTCGCTGGTGGTATTTGGTGGCGTCAGCATTAACCCGCAGATGATGAAACTGCGTGGTGGCGTTGATGTGCTGGTGGCAACACCAGGCCGTTTGCTGGATCTGGAACACCAGAATGCGGTTGATTTATCGAAAGTAGAAATTCTGGTACTGGATGAAGCCGACCGTATGCTGGATATGGGCTTTATCCATGATATCCGTCGCGTGCTGGCGAAATTACCAGCAAAACGCCAGAACCTGCTGTTCTCTGCGACTTTCTCTGATGAGATTAAAGCGCTGGCTGCAAAATTACTGCATAACCCGGAAGAAGTGGAAGTGGCCCGCCGCAATACTGCTTCTGAACAGGTAACGCAGCATGTGCATTTTGTTGATAAAAAACGTAAACGGGAATTACTGTCACATCTGATCGGCAGTGGTAACTGGCAGCAGGTGCTGGTTTTCACCCGCACCAAACACGGTGCTAACCACCTGGTTGAACAGCTGAACAAAGATGGTATTACCGCTGCGGCTATTCACGGTAACAAAAGCCAGGGTGCGCGTACCCGTGCATTGAGTGACTTTAAGTCCGGTAAAATCCGTGTGCTGGTCGCAACAGATATCGCAGCGCGCGGTATTGATATTGAAGAGCTGCCACACGTTGTGAACTACGAGTTGCCAAATGTGCCGGAAGACTACGTGCACCGTATCGGTCGTACGGGCCGTGCTGCCGCAGTGGGTGAAGCGCTCTCTCTGGTGTGTGTCGATGAGCACAAATTGCTGCGTGACATTGAACGTTTACTGAAGCGTGAGATCCCACGTATGGCTATTGAGGGCTATGAGCCGGATCCGACGATCAAAGCGGAACCGATCATCAACGGTCGCCAGCAGCAACGTGGTGGTGGTGGTGCTGGACGTGGTCGCGGAGCGCCAGGTCAGCGTAGCGGTGGTGGTCGCAGTTCTGGTGGTCATCGTGGTGATAACGGCAATGGTAACGAGCCGCGCCGCCAGGGGCAGGGCGGAGAACAACGCCGCAACGCGACTGATGCAGAATCGCGTCGCTCGGGTAATGGCGGTGAACAACGTCGCCAGGGCCGGGCAGGCAATGGTTCAGGTGCTGCACGTCCTGAAGGCAACAACGGTGCACCTCGTGTAAACCGTACCCGTCAGCGCCGTGCTAACCCAGGCAATAATAACGGCTAATCTTATTCGGGGGAGCCATCCGGTTCTCCCTGCTAATTCTACAGGTTTATCATGCGCGTACTACTTGCCCCGATGGAAGGCGTTCTCGATTCGCTGGTGCGTGAACTGCTGACTGACGTCAACGATTATGATCTCTGTATTACCGAATTTTTACGGGTTGTGGATTCGCTGCTGCCTGTAAAATCGTTTTATCGTCTCTGCCCTGAACTTCATCACGCCAGTCGCACCCCTTCCGGTACGCTGGTGCGTATTCAGTTGCTGGGCCAGTATCCTGAATGGCTGGCAGAAAATGCAGCCAGGGCAGTGGAGCTTGGCTCCTGGGGCGTGGATCTGAATTGTGGTTGCCCATCAAAAACAGTAAACGGCAGCGGTGGTGGGGCCACATTACTGAAAGATCCTGAACTGATTTACCAGGGGGCTAAGGCGATGCGTGCTGCTGTGCCTGAGCATCTTCCGGTAACGGTGAAAATTCGTCTTGGCTGGGATTCCGGCAGCCGGCAGTTTGAAATTGCAGATGCTGTACAGCAGGCAGGCGCCAGTGAGTTAGTGGTACATGGACGAACAAAAGAAGATGGCTACCGGGCGGAGGCGATTAACTGGGCGGCGATTGGTGAGATCCGCCAGCGTCTGTCGATTCCGGTCATTGCCAATGGGGAAATCTGGGACTGGCAGAGTGCGCAACAGTGTATGGCTGCCACCGGGTGTGATGCTGTAATGATAGGTCGTGGTGCGCTGAATGTGCCTAACCTCAGCCGGGTGATTAAATATAACGAACCCCGAATGCCGTGGCAGGATGTTGTGGCGTTACTGCAAAAATATGTCCGACTGGAAAAGC
>Ga0157366_1001172_pt1 | contig 10750 bp, 4 predicted proteins | sample AttbisABBM1_FD_113149 | JGI IMG/M metagenome (GOLD analysis project Ga0157366, IMG submission 113149) | Fungus gardens microbial communities from leaf cutter ant in Botucatu, State of São Paulo, Brazil - Atta bisphaerica ABBM1 | ecosystem: Host-associated > Fungi > Mycelium > Unclassified ...
CTAAGTGAATTAGACTGATTGTCAGTGTAAAGAGAATCCTACTTAGCTTGATAAACTGAGGAGATAAAATTCCAAACTGCTTCACCAATACCTTTGAGGTCTTCAAGATCATTTGATCTCACTACATCAACCTGTTTGTTAGAAATATACCATGCCATAAAGTTGAGGGAATCCTTGATATTTTTAGCATCTGATACTATATATTCAATAGATCCATGAAGAGAAATGGGATGAAAATTACTGCTCCAGAGTTCCGGTTCAGTGGAAGCCTGAGGATTGTAAGGGAGTTGGATGTTGATGACATTAATGTCCTCGTTGTATGCAGTAGGTCCATGTGTAGGAATAGAGTGTTGTTCATTGCTGAAAACACATTGAGAGTTAGAATTGATTGGATTGGGGTTGTCATGTTTGAGTCTCATGTTGTTCTGTAGTTCAGCTACCTTACTGACATGAAGTGCTTTCTTCTGGTCTGTCTCATAAGGCAGAGTAGGAGAACCATCTACCATTTCGTCGTTTATAACTATATTGTTGTTGTGTTCCATCCTATTATGGTACACAACCAAAGACTTGGTAGAAGACATTGACAAGTCCCTAGAATGATATTCTTTAGTAGAGAGGGATCTACCTCTTATCTTGTCATAATTGTCAGGAGAGATTCCTGCAAAAAAGTCTATCCCTGTGTTGTTCAAAGAAAACATAGTTAGTAATGTAGAGTCTTGAGGGGGAATCATGTTTTGCCATAGTCCCATAGTGAGTGCTAACAGTACTGACTGGCAGTGACTTGTGATATGAGAATAAATAGAGTTGATTGCCTATATAACTCATTTAATAACATTATTGAAATAAATAGAATTCTATATAATATTTAGTGAGAAGGCCAATACCTAATCATTGTTGATAATAATGAGGGTAGAATAGACACTCCATCTTCTGCAGGTGAATTGGCTGAGCTAGCTATCACTAGCTACTTAGCATACCTTACAAGAGAAGGAGCATGTTATAACTCAAGACTTAGTGATAAGTCAAAAGAATCTTGTATAGGGTTTACACAAGATATATCTACCTTATATATGCTAGACTAATGGTCTGTGCTACATGAATTCTAGCCTACTCTAAAAGCTATATATATTATATGCTGTTAATATATAGTATAACATCATTCTTTTAGAACCTTTTAGAACTTTTTATATGTTACATGATTGTGTGACCATAACTTGTGACTGTGACCTATGTGACTTGATTTGTGACAGTTGTGATGTCATACTTCTAAAATAAGAAAATAAATAGAAAAGAAGATAGAAATAAGAAAAGAAATAAAGTCTATTGTCTTCAACTCTGACAGAAGAGTAGAGCAAGTTCACTTTCTCTTAGTACAACATGTAGAAAATTCTTGCCTAATTCCCAAAAACCTTAGAGATATCACTAAGTTGCCGGTTAACATTCTAAAGAAGGGGCTTGAGTCTTACTTTAAAGAGTTGAAATTGCTCAAAGATAAAAAGTTATGAAATTTCCTAAGAAATGAAAAGCAATTAAGAATCACTGGGTATTCAACATTAAGTTTGATGATCATTACAGATCTCAACTTTTTGCAAAAGGATTTTCTCAGGTTAAAGGAATCAACTTTGACAAATTATTCTCTTTAGTTGCCTACTATGAGATAGCATGTCTGTTTCTAGCTGTTGCTGTCCTTGAATATTGGGATATCCATAGTGTTGATATAAAAACTGCTTACTTATATAATGATCTAAATAAGGAAATTTACATAGAGTAGCTCAAATGTTTTAGGCTACCTAGTAAAGAAAAGAAAGTTTGGTAACTCTATAAAGTATTATATAGTCTTGGTAGCAGACTATGACTAAGTCAATGTTAGTCCTAAAATTTAAGTAATATAAATCCAATGCTAGTATGTACTACTTTATTAATGAAAAGACTAGAGTGCTTGTTATAACAATTGTTTATGTTAATGATATCTACTTTATATGTTTAAAAGATTTCCCACTTCTCTTAGAGTTAAAGTGAAAATTTATAACAAAATAGAAATATTATAACCTTGGAGAAACCAAAGAGTTTTTTTATAATGTATATAAGTTATAATTGCAAAAATTGAAAGATTTTTGTTATCACATACTGTCTGACATCCATATGCTTTCCATTCTTTTCCAGTGCAGATCACACTCCATTTCAATTAACCCAAAGACCAAACCTTGTATTCTTTATCAATTCAATGGAGTTTCAAATAACAATTCAGAGTATGTGCAGTAGTAGAGTATTATTAGATCTATACTTCCATGTTAGCTACCATATACTGTTCTTTAGTCTGTTAATTAACTTAGACTTGTGTTACACTTGTTTTTAATTCCTTCTGAACTTCCATCACCCAGAATTACAATTATATGGCAAATAGACTAGGTGTAATATTTTCCATTGAAGCCAAGGTCAACTATCTACATAATACTACTTCTAGCCCTTTCTAATAATTCATTGCTAAGTTAATCCTTCTGTTTTCATCTTCCATACTATATTTGTGGATAACTCTAGTAAGTGTGAATTGTCTCTAACATTTGTAAACCAATCTGAATACTTGGACAAAGTTCTAGTATACTTTAACATAGTAACTAACCTAACAAGTACTTTATTACCATTAGGCTATATCTGATAATTGGCTTATGTTCTAATATAGAATTTGCTATAGTCAAGCCTGCTCAATAGATGACAAACCTCTTGAATAAACATTATTGAGCTGAATTGTACCTTCATAGATACTTGCTTAATATTTGCAAGTACTGAATAGTCTATAACAAACTTAGCAATAAGTCTGTTATAACACACTTCAACTCAAACTAGATACAAGATCTAAAATCTTGTAAATTTGTAACTTGTTACTTTACCCTCATAGCTCACAGAGTAACATCCTAGATAAGTTGCCAATAAAAGACAGTAGCTCCATCTTTAACTAAGGCTAAATACATAATTCTTTTTAATTGTAGCTATCAACTTGTTTACTTTTCTAGAGATCCAATTTTATATAAGAGAAGTACTTCAAATATATTAATATTTGCTATCACTATAAAAGAGATTTAATTAAGAACAAACAAATCAAACTATATCATATTGGCAGAAAAAAGAATCCTGCTGATATATTGACTAAAAATCTTGGTTAAGTCTTATTCAGTTGTTTTTATCTATCTTTTAGCTTAGAAATACTCTAAGCTCATCTACTTATGCTTCTATCATTTAATAGTTGATGTTTTAAGTAAGGAAGTATGTTGCAAAGCATTCTACTTACTAAGTGTTTATACTACAATTAATAATATAACTAATTAGATAGTCAATGTAAAATTTTCATATAAGTTAATTTATACTATTATCTTGTCTTCTGTCATCACTTGTGCTTCTAAGCTTACTATTATAGAACTTACTATTGGTAAGTGGTTTTCAGTTGTCTACACTATACTATGTTATCATGAATTCTGTTCTCCAACAATATAAGCTAAAACCAAAGATTGTTCTATATCTATATTTCATATATCACAGATAAGTATTATACTTCATCTGCTCTTTCAATTATCAAGATAGAAGCTATATCTAACAAGTTTCTCCTACAATCTCTATAAAAGCTATATAAATATCTATCTAAGTATATATTAGAAACATAAAGATTGGACTTTATGTTATTTTCTTCTCTGTTCTTTTCTTTTCTTTTTCTTTCAGTCTATTCTATTTTTAGAACCAGAGTTAGGGATCAGTGGGATGTTACATATCATTGTCACACTATCACATAATCATGTGCTATGATGGAAAATAGTAGAAGGTTCTAGAAGGAATGACATTATATTATATATTATATATATAATAGTCTTAAGGTAAACATATGGTCATTTAAAATAGGCTAAAGTAGTAGTGCACAGACCAGTAGTCTGAGATATATAAGGTAGATGATCTTATATAGAGTTCTCTATTGAGTTCTCTTATATTAACCCTAATACAAGGTTCTATTCATTGATTAACTCTAAGATCTTTGAGTTGTAACAGTGTAGCTTCAAGTCATTCTAATTTATAATTACCATAATATTTTTTTAGTTGTTTGTAATCTCTTAACTGTTGAAATACATCATTATTATTTGTTAATACTAATTTGATTTGCTACTTCATTTGAATTGTCTTTAAGTATCATATACTAGGTCTACTTGATCAAAGTCTGTTCTCCATGGTGGTATTATCTCACTCAAAACCCTAATAAAAGTCTATCTTCCATAATAGCCTTATACTTAGTCTTCTATAGCAGAGTTCTTCTATTTGACCTCTTTCAGTATTTCATCACTAAAATTTCTTCTTAAAGCTGTACTCTAAAACTCCCAAGTTTCTTTTTTTATACTACTTGAATATAAGACTAGTAAATATATTGTATTTTACTAGTCTGATAATTAATTATTTCAGTTGAATTCTATTTCTAGTATTCTTTGGTGGCATACTATTATTAGTACTTACTCCTCTTAGACTCTGCTTCACTTCTGGAGTTATAACCATATAGTAGACAGATAGTGTAGTATATAAGTTGAAGCCAAGGTTGTTTTGAGAAGCCTACAATACTGTATATTTTGTATAGAGTTTCCATACCTAGTACAACTTTAAGCTAACCCATGGGCATGGGCTTTTACCTCCTGGTATGAACCATATCTGATATTAGATGTTTTTGTTCTGATTTTCTTGTAAATCTTGAGTTTCTTCTTTTAAAATTGTCTGATACTATTATTAAATAGAGTATAAGTAATGATCAAGAGGTTCTAGTAGCCTTAGAAAGTAATCTGATTACTCAGGAGTTACTGTGAACAACTTTAAATTAAAGGTCATAAGATAACATCTTACCTGTGGATAACTGTAAATAACTAAGAGTTATAAAACATGTTCACAGATAGTAGTACATGTGATCATGTAATGTACTAACTAAATGAGATGCAATCTCAAGACCAAGTCCGTAGTAACTGTGGTCAGACTGATAAGATCACTTTTAACAGCTGTTTCCTAGTGTTTTCTTTTGTTCTTGAGTGAGTCCTTCCTGTCTTGCCATAATGCTTTGGCTTCTGAAGAGTATAATGTTGGAAGGAACAGAGTGCACAGCAGCATGGCGCAGTGTGGACAACTGGCAACCACTTACCCATGATGTATACTTCAATGGAGAGCTGAAAGGGAGCAATGACAAAAGATGAGTAGTATTGGTAGGAGGTCAACCTATGTAAATTTTACATTGACTACCTAATTAAGACTACTGATCATGGGCCATCTGATCATGGGCCATATGCTTACTAAGCGGAGTGCTTCGCAACATATAATAATGGCTGTAAGAATGGTGATAATCAATTGTAAAGAAATCATTGTTGATAAATGGGGGTGTTTCCCTTGAGTGCAAATAAAATAAAGAGTAAGAGTATAGATGTCTGGGATGATTTGGAAGTCTTATGATTGGAACAATAAGCAGTCTCAGTCAGACTGATGAAACTATTCTACTTTATACTAAAATTCCATGGTCTGTATGCCTACATATCCATGGACTGAGTCACAACTATTGCGATGACTATGGAAGCTATGGGATCGAGTCAAGATGGAGTTGTAACAGAGCTAGTATTTTCGTGCAAAGTATTATAACTTGGCACAACGTTGCTTGGGAAGCACTCTTGGATTCTTTTTTTCGAAAAATGTTGGGAGATCAGACTGAAAAAATCCGGATGGGGGAGTTCAAGGGCGTCTGGACAGAGTCATGGCTTTTCGAGGTCCACAGCCATCGACAAGGCCCCCGCATGTAGACTGACTCCTGCCCATATTTTTCCAGACTCAACCAAAATTTGAGCAGTCCGGATCTTAGAAAGCTCAAAATAAATTCCTGGGGCGTTTCTAAGCAACGTTGGATACCTCCTGTCTTAACTAGCTTAACCATTCTCTTAAGCCAATCCAACCTAGGTTTGACTACGAATTAGTACTACCAAGGGTTTCTGAATCTACTTGGATGGGAAAGGAGAGACGTCAGGAGTGGGGCATTGCAAATTTGCGACAGTCGACGTGAGCAGTAGTAGCTACGATATCGTGCAATCCGATAGACAGCAAGGTAATGGACTATCAGAGTGATGGTTGAAATAATGCCAGAAGATGTTCGAGTGATGGATGCCTATAGCTCAAACCAGGTGTTAACCCCATGACAAGGTACTAGCCATCTGCAGCCAGATTATGTGTCCGTTCTCAGGGGATCTTGTCCGGAGCCTCACTAGAAGATCACACTTGGCTAAATTCAAATTTCCCAGCACCCAAGATTGTGATTCTGTGAAAGACAGAGAGAACATTCGCTGCAATATGATGCTGTTGCAAGGCAAAAATGAGCATCGCTTTTTCGTAAGAGCACGTCGAATGTGTTACAGAACTACATACAGCTATATTATAAGGCTCTAGTGTTGGAAAAGTAAATATGCGCGTATTAGTCTATGTTGATGCAAGCTCGGGAAGCAACAAGAGCGAAATGCGGGGACGAAAACATGTTTTGAAAATAATGATAGGGCCATGGAATATGAAATTCTACATGACGAACACAAGATCAACGAAATGACGGTTACTTGGGGAAGACGTCGAGTTTAAACGCCACACTGGTGTCGCTGCATGCCTTTCTCAAGGCTTTAAAGTGTACTTGTCCAAAGATCTCGACAAGCGCTGCTTCATTTTCACTGATCCATGATACTGGTGGAATGCCTCGTGTTGTTCGATAGCGACCATCGGGAAGATGCTCCTCGAATACGAGTGTGACGAGACCAGTGAGCAAGCATTGAATCAAGTTCAAGATGTCACTGATGGGAGGGCAAATCTTTCGCATAGACTCGAAAGTATCGCTATGGAAAACCATTTCCCATTGAACTCGTCTTTCGGGTGAGAAAAACGAGCTGGCGTGAATAGGAAGCTGGAGTTTCATCCTGGGACCGGCAGGTAGGCCGACGGAAGAACGCCAGATTGAGGTAGATTCAAGAGAGATCAAGAGTCGATGGTCGTTTGTGGGTATCTCGACCCAACCATGTTCCCGAATAAGGCGGTTTTTGAGTTGTTGCAGCCAGCGGTGGGAACGAGCATAAGTAGACCCGAGAGCCCCCGCTGTGGTGAGTGGTATGCGGGTACGGCAGGCCCAGTCATCCATATTGCAGACATCGCTGGAGAAGACAACTTGAGGTTTGGACTGAGGAGGATGCATGTTCTGGTCCTACATGGAAGGCGACTAAATGCGGAAGTGGAGGCAGGGAGCAGAGCTGCTTACGGGTAGGCACAAGTGTCGTAGGCGTGCGGAAGAATGATGAGAGGCGCAAGTTGGAGAACGGGAGGAAGAGGAACTTGCATAGCTCGGTTGCCTTTTGTAGTGGGCGGTATGAGACCCTGGTCTCGTCACTTTAATGCGTCGGGAGAAAATACACGTGTATTCGCACCCGAGCCCTTTTCCTCTTTTGGACAGCCCTCAGTATCTTTTTGCTGCCCCTCTTCGTTAATGAATTTGTTTTCGGTCCTCAGCTAGAAGAAACGTATGTCGCCGGTCAAAAAATTTCTCAGACCCCTCTTTCCAACCGCTGCCAATTCAATCGCTTAGTTCATGTCAATTGTAGCAGCTTCTCTGTTTGCCACTCTTTTATTGCTATCTAAACACTCCACACATGCCTTGTCCTGCAAGAGATTGTTTCACTCATCTCTGAGTTACCCTGGTTACAGCCCACCTTAGCAACAACTCTAGAGGTTAGTGTGCAGCAGCAGGTATAATGGCCTACCACCCTAGGATCAAACTGTGTGGTTGTTACGAAACCTCAGAGTCCAGTGTTTGGAACAATAAGAATAAGTGGCTAGACTAAGACTAAAGATACAAAGTAAATGTACCAGACTATATATACTGAACTGTCATGCAATCAAGTCAAAATGAATGTAAAAGTGTCAAAACATTACTCCCCCTCCTGTTATGACCTTAGCTTGGCTCAGGTTGCAACTTAGGCGAAGACTTGAGTAGAAATAGGGGATGGATCAATTGGTAAAGCATAAGGATACAAGAGAGTATCTACAGCTATATAAACCTAAAGACCATAAGGAGTACATACATTAGAGATGAGGAAACAATGAGGGAAAACATGAGGAGGCCTCTACTACTACATGAGGTACTGACTGATCATACACATGGATAAAACAAGGTGCAGCCTATAATGAGTCAGACAATGAAACAACCCCAACACATTGTTATGGTGTACTTGAATACTAACTTTTTCTTTTATCTATTTTTCTTGATTTAATATTTCTTTTCTTTTCTTTTAATTTTAATTTTAATTTTCTTTTATTGACAATGAAGAGGTACATGACTGTGGTTACATGACATATCACATGATGTGAGGTCATAAGCCTAGACTGGGTGAGAGCAGACTAGAAGAATGATATTAAGAAGCATGTTAACAGTATGGCTACCTCATAGTATACACATGGTGTACTCATGGACAACACATGGACATTAGGGCAGAAGTAATTATTTGTAGCATGGACCATGTGTAATTTATATAAATAAGGTAGCAATTCAGCAGAGACTTCTTGTCAAGTTCTCTTGTGATCCCTACATCAATAGCCTACTAAGAGCTTTACTGCCTTATATGATTATTGGACCTTATGTCTAGTGGCTGCCATAACACACATGTTGTTTGTAAGGCAACCTTCTGTAAAGTATAAGGCATCAATTGTAACACCATGTCTTTGTGCCATTACTATAAGTCTTTCAGTCTTTCCAAGTAGTCTCTTCTAATAGTTACTCCTTTTATTTTATAGAATACTGGAAGTTAGACAAACATCTTACTGGAGACTTTCTTTTAAATGCTCTGTAGTACTCAAGATAACTCCATCAATAGGAACTCTCCTTTCTACAGTCCTCTACTTGTATCATTCAGAATACATGGACAGTTTTATTTATTGCAGGTCCTAGCATTATTTCTGCAGACAGCAACCCCAACTGGAAAAATGCTTCCAGACCTTCTTAATATCAAATTTCTCAACCTTTATTTTCTAGCTCCTAGTTAAAACTCTAGCACAGTCAAAATAAATGGCTGATATACTCATGGATTACTAATAATAACTCTCTTCTCCTAAAGTCTCTTTTCTCTACTTTATCTTACTTTTCTTGTCTCCTTACTTCTATACTCATTTTCCCTCTAAATTTTGCTACTGCTTCTTTTGCATTCTCCAAGTTCTCTTCCCTCTTCTATATATTATTCTTTGTCATGAACCTCTTCTATCTTACTAGATACTTTACCACTCCTCTTATTTTTCTTTTGTTTCAAATTTTTTCTATCTCCCACTCTTTAACTCTATTTACTTCTATCAGTTTCATCTCTTCTATCTTTTGTCTCTCTACTTGTTTTCTATATCTCACTACTTGACTAATGTTTACAACTGGGTGAATTCTCATCAAAGTTGGTAATTGTAATTTAACTATATTGGTAGATACTACCTCATCAATGATATATAAACTAACATATTGATCTACTAATTTCTTCACTAATCTTTCCTTGAATACTAAATCTTTTATACTCAGCATCACTTTATCCCTCTTCTTCTACTCTTCAGCTTCTTTCCTCCTCTTATCTGCTTGTCGCTTCATCTTCTATACTTTTCTTAATACTATCTCAGTTTTCTCTTATACTTTTGTCATTCTCTTTACAAACTCTATTGCTTTTTTAAATTTTACTTTTTTCCTAATATCTGCTTCTATTCTTAGTTCTTTCTAATAATTTGCTATAAATAAAAATACCTTAGTATTAAAGTTAAAAACAGTGAACTTTGTTCATTTTCATTTTATTTTTTGAACTTAGGATTAAGGTTTAGTGTGATGTCACACATAACTGTCACAAACTGTCATAAGTTATGTCCACACAATTATATGTTATATAGAACATTATAGAAGGTTTCAGAGTAATGACATCATTCTACATATCAATAGTATGTAGTATATATATTCTTTTAAAGTAGTATATATGGACTATTAGCCAAGTGTATATAAGATAAACACTTTGTAACTAGAACTTCATCAAGTTCTCTTATATTAACCTAATACAAGGTTCTTTTTTTAACTTTACTCTATAAGTCTTAAATTATAACACTTAGTTGCTGAATATATTTTATTGTTTACTGTAAGCTCTGCTGTTGCTGATCATTCTGGCCAATCCTTTTGTCTGTAGTCTACAAAGAACTATAAATATTGTTCCAGTTCCTTGTTATAGTATGCTTGAATTCTTATATTGTATTTTTATTTTTATTTTATTTTATTTTATTTTCTAGGATAATGAAGAGGTATATGACTATGATCACATGACATATCACATAACATTATGTCATAGGTCTAAAACATAAAAGAAGAAGCTAGAAAGATAATATTAAGATGTATATCTATAGTATATTTATTTAATATATCTATCTTATATATTATAGACTATGGTCTATGTACACACTATAACTAACCTACTCTAAGTCTATGTATACTCTATAAGACCAACATGCTATTTTTTTTTAAATCAACAATTTATTACACAGGGCATAAGGGTAGACTGTGGTAGCTATGTCATAACTACTTACAAAAGAAGCAGATATATATGGAGAAGAAAAAGAAAAGAAAAGAAAGAAAAAGGAAAAAATATTTAAATGAGAAAGAAAAGAGAAAAAGAAAAGGGAAACAAAATCTGAAAGTAAATACATTTAATAATGAGAACTA
>Ga0157366_1001174_pt1 | contig 10732 bp, 17 predicted proteins | sample AttbisABBM1_FD_113149 | JGI IMG/M metagenome (GOLD analysis project Ga0157366, IMG submission 113149) | Fungus gardens microbial communities from leaf cutter ant in Botucatu, State of São Paulo, Brazil - Atta bisphaerica ABBM1 | ecosystem: Host-associated > Fungi > Mycelium > Unclassified ...
CGGAGGGTTGCTTCCTGCGCCTTCAGCAACAGGAATTCTACGAAGAGGGTTACGGAGATGGAGCACAGCTGAAGTATTATCCAGGCGTGAGTGCCATTGCACGAGCCATTATAGGTGCTCAGCATGAGACAGTGGAAAGATATATCGAGTAATGCAGCACTAGTAGGTGGAGCTCGTGGCGTCGAGTTCGAAACCCTCACCATCGACGTCCCAATATATCTTCAATACCTTCAAGCACGTTTTCTTTCCAAAGGAGGTGCGATTTCTCGGGGCACTGTCCAGCATATCGACCAGATATTAGAAGGTGGACCTTATCTCTTTCACAGTGACCATCAGAGGAGGGAACAACTGGCCGGAAAGGTCCCTCTTCATAGTCTTGTCATTTGTGCTGGCCTGGGTGCTCGATCTCTTGGAGGCGTCGAGGATCAGGATGTCTACCCGGGGAGGGGCCAGACTGTTGTTTTAAGAGCCCCTTGGGTAAGATCTGGCCGGACATTAACTGGAAAGCACTGGGTGTATATAATACCTAGGAAGAATGGAGATGTCGTAGTCGGAGGTATCAGGGAGATGAATGACTGGTACGTGTCATGGACAATGTCTCGACTCTCAGATCATTACGAATTCATGCACCAGGTACCCGCTACCTAGAGAGGAGACAAGAATGAATATACTCCAGAGAGGGCTTGCCTTGTGTCCTGAACTAGCTCCTCCAGGAATACGACGAGAACGGCAGCCGACCGTTGAAGATTTGTTACCTCTGGTCTCCGAGGATCTCGTCGGTCTTAGACCAATGAGGAACGGAGGGATCAGACTAGAATCTCGAAGAACCCCGAGAAAAGAAGGCGGTACTGTTCCTGTCGTGTTCAATTACGGGTAAGCATGCTTTGTCGAGTTCAAGTCTTGTCACTGACTCTCGGGTCAAGACATGGTGGTCATGGATACATATCGTCCTGGGGTTCTGCGTTCACAGTTGTAGATTTGTTGGAGAAAGAGTTGGAGCATTGAATGTGGCACACGGTCACCCTACTCTTGTAATGTCGACCAATCAAGGTAGCTGTGACGTCATATATAGCTGAGGTCCGAGAGGATAAGGAACGGTAACAACTTGGTACTTACCACGGGAATTCCGGATTCCTTATGTGATGTATCTGTGTTGGATAATCCTCGCTAGAAAATTCAGATGCTAATAGAATCCCTCGGTACATACTTAGCAATTAGGAAAAATGAGTTAGGCGGTACAGGAAATCTCGGCCAGTCTATAATGGATGGCGTATCACGTTTACGGCCTGCATTGGAAATATAGAGGATGTCGTAGTGAGTGCGTCTTACTAGAATTGGAAGAATTGGATTTGTCAGTGATATTCGGAGGTGACATTCAGAGGAGTGTCATAGGGAGAGATTTCATGCAGGTAAACTGCGCAATTATCGTGAAGCTAAAACTATCGTCGTATATAAGAATTTACCGGACGCCTCCAAATAGGGGTCTACCAGACCTCTCCGAAGATCTCGCATTAATATTAATATTTCGTAGGCTTTTCCCAAATTTATAGACTTCAGCTTAGCAAAAATTTCCGATATACATAGGCTTGAGATGTTACACTTTTATAGTCAAAGTATGTACCGCTTGAGCCACGTCAAGGATGACACATCAATCGCACCATACATTGTATGAGTGAAAGAAACCGACTGTAGGAGCGATTCTGTTTAAACCACGAGAGAGAATCTACGGAAACAAGTAAGAATTAGAATTGGTTTAATAGAAATTCCATTGTTTTAATTATGAGGCTATGACACCCAATTACTCCTCCAGCAACCCGTACCACCATTTTCTAAGTATGAAGGCACCCTTCTCATCTTTATCAAAGTCGACTCGGCCTCGAAATTGTCGATCTTCTTGCAAAAGAGGTATCCAGAACCGATCGGTATCCCACATTTGGTTCCAAGGGATAGGGGGCAAGTCCTCCTGGTTGTCTGTGGCGGACAGAGAAAACCATTCAGGTCTCATTTCGTCTGATCTAAGCCGTGGTTGCGGATGTTAAGTCGTACTGTGGGACGCTGGGGTCATGAACGCGTACTCAGTGATCGTCCCCTCGAATGTCTCAGCGTAGTATATATCGATGTGAAAGGTCTTCTCGGCTCCATTCACGACAAACAAGAGAACGCCAATGTGCTTGAGTGGTGCTTTGATGCCCGCCTCTTCCTAGTCTCATTTCAGTGCCGAATCCTGGTACGTAATGTTGGTCCAAGGGAAATGTACCTCTAGCTCTCGCACGGCAGCCTGAAGTGATGTTTCATTGGGCTCGACTTTGCCTCCTAGCCAGGGAATTAATGACGGTTTCACATTTCCGTAACTTTTTTCACCAAATCCATTATATCTATGACGTGAAGTCAACGATGGCTCGGCGTGGGAATGAGCAGGCAAACATACTTTCCCTGTCCAAAACCTCGTTTTTTATATCCAAGAAGGATCTAGGATGTGTTTTCTCAATCTGTCATTATTCGGTCCATTTTTTTACCTTGTTATTCTGGATGATGTGTGCCACAGTGTAATATTTAATCGGAAGTGGCGGAAGCCATGCCAGATCACTACTGCCACTGGCGTGATGGCGCAACCTTTCGTGTAGTCCTAGTCCTGGAGGGGATTCCTGCTCGTTGGTCATGAGAGAAAATACTAATATATTGACTCGGAAGAAGAGTTCAGGCTCTATTTGGCCCTATTGAAAACCAAAGTGTCCGCATAAATATTCTGCTGCGACATTGACGTTTGAAGTCGAACCGAACATAGTTGTATTCAGTTCGCAAGCTCCGTTCTGCCCAGTCAGTACTTCCTGACTCATTTTGACTGATAGCCGTCACGGACTTACTGAACGGCTAGTCTCGGGAATCATTGCTTAGCCAAACACGGATCTATTTTCGCACTGCGAGGTACATAGACAAAGTAATGAAACCTACTTATAACACTGCTTATGTCAGCTTCAACTCTTTTGCGCAATCACAAGTGGCGTCTTCTATGACTACTACACCGTCGAAAAGATCTGCTACGGGCTCTCCAGAGGGTGCTAGAGCTTCAAAAAGACCTACACCCTCGACCCCAGAAGAGGGTGAACTCTCACCACATCCATCCTTGTCTTTACCTTCGAAACCTACTGTGGCGAAAACTAAGATTCCTTTTCCATTCAAGAAGAAAGGCGATCCTCCTCTCGGTGCAGCGGTATCGGTTCTTCCTGAACCCAGGGATCCTGCTGTCATTGCCTTATTTGATAGGCCAGCCGACGACGAACGAAGAGCACGAGACAAAGAGCGAGAAGCTGATCCAAGACGATGGCCAAATCGTGGAGGAGACCATTGGGAGCCGTCTTACGCACGTGGATCTGATCGTAGTGACCGATTTTATCACTCTCAATCAAGGTGGCAGCCCCGAGAGCGTCCTCGCTCCCCAGTATCAGGGCATGTGTCGCCTCGTTCGCATCCGTCCGGCTCACCACCACCATCTCACCGGCATCATGACAAGTACAGACCACTGGTCACTCGAAGCCCTGATTCAGTTTTCAGCCCGCCTCAGCGTAGAGACCTTGACAGATTCGTGGACCGGCAACGAAATGATTCGTGGAGACCACGGAATGACGATGATGACAGAAGAACTCGAGGTGGGCGTATCGATGGCAATGTTCGACATCACCGTCCCAGAGACGATAGGCCCAGAGATAACAGAGAGTGGACACGACGGGACGAGGACTGGCAGCGAAGAGAGGAGGATAGAGGAGACCGTTGGCGCGATTATAGTCGTGACGCAGAACGACATCGCTACATGGATTCGTATCGTCCCATATCTCCAGGACCTTTGGCGTTATCAAGGTCAAGTTCTCCTACTCCCCGTCTGCCCATTGTTGCACAGCCGCCTTCTCTAGATGAAGCTGTTCCTCCCTCTCCATCAACGCTTCCACCATCAAACACAACACCTAATAACAAGAACCAGACTCTGCTTAGTGTTGATGCTGCAGTCCCTATTGTGATGAAGCGGCCATTTCAGAAGGAGCGATCCCCTACCCAGAATCCTCTTACTTCGGTGCACCAGGCCGGGCTTCCGCCACCGCCACCATTGCTACCTCCACAGGAGCAACAGACCACTGATTCTGAATTCAAACCTCCAGAAGTTCCAAAGTTTAGATCGATCAGGAAGGGAAAATTACATCGTCGTACTGTCAAAGAAGAAATGGAGGCTTATGGTCGAGAATTTGTTGGTTGTGGGGTACAATCCGATTACGACCTTACGACCAAACTCGGGGAGGGCACCTTTGGGTTCGTGCTGTTTAACACTCAGCTAAAAAAATTTCACGAATTAGTGAAATAACAGAGAGGTCCATAAGGCAATTAACAGGAAGACCGGCACTGTCGTTGCTTTGAAGAGGATATTAATGCACAATGAGAAGGAGGGCATGCCAGTGACTGCTTTGCGCGAGATCAAAATTCTCAAGGCTTTACAGCATCCCTGTATCGTCGATATCCTCGACATGTTTGTCGTACGTAGTGAGTGGCCTTTCAGCTCTGTGTCTATTCACGAAAGCCAATCGGCACAGGTACAGAGAAGGATCCTTTATCTGTCTACATGGTCTTTCCTTACATGGACCATGATTTGGCTGGGCTACTGGAGAATGAACGGGTCAAGTTACAGCCAAGTCATATCAAGTTATATATGAAGCAATTGCTTGAAGGTACCGAATATATGCATCGTGTACGTGCACTTCGATCATGGTATATGGGCACTCTTGACATCAACCTAGAATCACATCCTGCACCGGGACATGAAAGCTGCCAATCTTCTTATCTCAAATACGGGTTCATTGAAAATAGCCGATCTCGGTCTTGCGCGATCATTTGACCCTACCGCCACTCGCGGAGGTCTTGACCCCCGTGGAAGGGAACGGAAGTACACTAACTGTGTCGTTACCCGGTGGTACAGACCTCCGGAGCTTCTACTTGGTGCGCGACAGTACGGGGGCGAAGTTGACATATGGGGCATCGGGTAAGCCGTAACAATTGTGAATATCTTGTCATACCCATCTGACACTTGGACATGCCACTCGTTGTTGCTGTACAAAGGTGCGTACTAGGAGAGATGTTCTCACGCCGTCCAATTTTGCCTGGAACCTCGGACTTGGACCAGTTGGAGAAAATATGGCAATTGTGCGGAACGCCTAACCAACATACATGGCCGAACCATGATGCCTTGCCTGGCTGTGAGGGCGTAGTAGTGCGGTTTCCAACGCAATATGCAAGACGGGTTAAACAGACATATGAAAGGTAAGCTCCTTTATCAGTTCGGTAGTTTGAATAGGACACGATCCCACTAGTGTGGGCGCCGAAACGTCTGATCTTCTTGACAAACTGTTGGTGTGCAATCCCCGAGAGCGTATCACTGCTGCTCAGGCTTTAGAACATGATTATTTCTGGACTGATCCTTTACCTGCAGACCCTAAACCGTAAGCCCTTTTCATTCGTGTCCTTGTTCGTTCACTGATCATCTCTCCTGCAGTCTTCCTGTCTACGAAGCTTCGCATGAATTTGACAAAAGAGCACATCGTAATCATCATCCCCCGCCAAATCCTCTACCGATGCCCAACATGCTCAGTGCTCCGAACCCTCATTTCAACCCTCAAGGGGGACCACCAGTACAATTTAATCGTGGTGGGCCACCTCAGCCAAACTTTTATCCAGGGCCCCCTCCGCCACCGAACCCACACCACCACCATCACCATCATCCCCCCTATCCTCCTCCACCACAGGGACACATGCCCGGACCAGGACAAAAGTTTATGCCCCCACCTCCTCACGGTCATGGTTTCATGCCTGGCCGTGGGTATCCTGGACCGTACCTGCCTCCGGCTGGTATGCACCTTGCTGGTTCTAGTTATCAACGTGGAGGTGGGAGAGGAGGCTATCATAACAGAGGAGGTGGGAACCGTGGTGACCCTAGGCAAAGCAATGAACTAGCCAAATCGACGTTACCACGGCCGGCGCACTTACCGCCAAGGCCACAAGGTGCGGGAGAATCCGATAGAACTGGGAGTGGACATCGGGGAGGTGATGGAGTCAATGTGCAGCTAAATTATGATTAGTTGAGGAAGAGCGCGGTGTATGGTTGTGACAAGGAGATATGTATGATGGTGATGGTGACCAGAGGTTTGTTATTTGAGTTGCTTGTAACTCATATTCTACCTGTTAGCAGAAGGATCTGTAACATTTAATCATTAATCTTGTAAAGTTATTGTTCGATAGTAATTGTCCGAAGGTTCTTGTATGAAAGTTCTCGGAAAACATTGACTTCGATTGAGTGCCATCATGGACGGAAAGACCTAGTATACTGACAAACATCACACCCTAGACTCGATTGGCCGGATTGACGTCAGACAACCCATACATACTATACATACTTATCAAATGGAGTGGATAATTTTTCAACGAAATTATCACTACGAGCAAGTGGTGACATGAAAATAATTTTGCTTAGTCATAAATGCCAAGCAGATACAAATAAACCACACGTCATTATTGACGATTCTCCTCTTTCTTTTCCTTCACGACGACAACCTACGACCTACTTGCGTGACCTTTCAGTCCACATAGTGGTCTTATGGCATGATGCCATTATCATCGTCGAAGATCAAAGGGAGCTTCGTTTTCGCTAGCAACTCTATGCTTTGTTGAGCAATGATGGATTTCTAGATAGTAGCGAAAGTCACATTATCTTGTGCTATCACCTGATTGTTGAATCGAGGTAAATGTTGGCAAATTTCCTTTGTGCAAAGGATTTATTCATGAGGATATGGAATGTTCAGTGTAAACAGTGAGGCCTCATGGTCATGTTGCTTCAATAGAAGTCCCACTGTCGCTGTGGATGGTGGCTAACTGAAGCAGTAAGGAACAAAACAATGATAAAATAGAAAGCATTACAAAACCGTGGGGGCGATAGTATGTGTAGCTACGGGGCTGGTAGTCACATTGCTGGTAGAACAGTTCTGGCAGTCTCAAGAAATCGATAATGCGTACATGGGAAACATATGCGAGTATCAGACTCAAGTATCAGATACTCCTGTTCTCATGAGGCTTCTTATTCTCACCTGATGCATTTCAAATCAGGGCACTTGATCATGCTAACCAGAGTCTTCAACCCATGTTTCACTACAACACAACAGTACCTTCCCCTCCCTTTTCAGTTGCTCAATTTCTTACATGAATTTGACTAGCCTGACAAAAAGACGGGTGTAGGGATCCTGCACACTAGGTTAATGACTCCTTTTCTCAATCCCTTTGCTCGCAATTTCTTATGTCCTCATGTTTCACTTGTCACTGTCTCATCGCCCATTGTACTAGTATTAATCGACCTGGAAGTAACAAAATATCTGAATCGTCACTATCCTCTTCAATACACTGTCTCTGGCAACAATGGTCTTGCAGACAATAAGAGCCACATTTGTCATTTCAGAATGCAAGTCACTGATATCCTTGACGTTCCGAGCCAACACGTCGATCTCACCCCAATGCTTTGCAGGCAATGACTCCAAATCTTGTGGTGATTCAGCTTTGCCTCCTGAACTGTTCTCGAGCTGACCTGACAAATAAACCAAATCCCAATGGTATTATCAAGCTTCTTCTGAACTAAACACTCGGCAGTAGCATGAACGCCATTGAGATTTGGGGTGAACATTGGGAAGAGCAGGACAAATATTGAGGAAAGAATGGGTTGGTCTTTCCTCTCACCGCGAAAGGCAGCGATCAGATGGTACAAGCGCGTATACAGAGTACAGGCCGAGCAAGAACAGGAGTAGATGAAGATGGAACAAGAACGTAGAGGCGAAAGAGCACAGAAAGTGATAGGCGAGGTACATGATCTGAGGGATCGGTATAGTGTGAGCGCATATTGATTGTATGCCATCTATAAGGCGAACAAGTCAGCATCAAGTAATCAGTCAAAAATGTTGGCAAATAACCTCGGCAAAGAGTAACCATCTCTACTTTTGTCTTCTTGTCAAGAATCCCTCCTGACAAGTTATATGAAACTGAGGCTACTTCCAGTCCTCGTTGAATGGGTAATCTGTATCTCATCAGGCCAAGATATTGTGGTCGCAACTGGAGAGTTGAATTGTGACACATAAGCAGGAAAATAAGGAATGGTGGAAGGACGCACCTACAACTCTTCTGAGTAGTATAGTCCCAACTTGAAGATGAAATTGGGCCCTGAGATCGTGCAAGTGCGCATAGTGGTCAAAGGTGTAGACTGGATAGGGAGGAAGAGATGTCTTTCGTCTTCACTGACCAGCCATCACTCACACACCGCTTGACACTGGCTTTGACGCCGTCTTAGGCGGAGATATCTCGGCCTTGCCTGGCTTGCTTGTTTTTCTTGCACCCTTATCTTGATCGCTTTTGTTAACATCTTCATCACCTTCATTGTTACCCTCACCGCTATCAAGAGCAACTTGATTACTCGGTAGCTTGGGCTTGGATTGAACGTGCGTCAACTCTTGCAAAGGTATAGTATCAGCATAAGGTACAAACTGACTGGGTGGAAGGGTTTCACGGGTTTACTGAGCATCCAATGGAGTGAATCCAAATGGTGAATGAGGGGCTGACTGAAGCAGGGCAATGCGAGATGTTCTGATCATCTCTACAACAGTGCATTATCTATAGAACGGACTGGTGGCACTGTGTTTAGAAAAACACAATTCTGATCACGATCAATGAATACAAGTCGCTCACTGCTCATATCAACAAGCCCAATATTGAAAAGCCACCTTGGACAACTAGTGACCTCAGGGATCCTAGTATGTTTCATCCGAAATACACAGTCTGTCATCTCAACACCCCAGGAGTACGTTATGATTTTCGCCGTCCAGTCACTATACAACGCAAGAGCAGCATCTTCTGTCACTAAGCCAGAAAACCATGTATGGCCAGTCTCATCAGAATCACGACCAAACGTAACGACACGAGGAGGGTTGCTGGGATTTTGAGATAATCGCATGAGCAGGAACTCATGCTTGCAGAGAATAACCATCCAGTCAAATCCTCGATCACCAAAAGGTCGAGAAATGTTATCCCAATCCATCTCAATACGATGTAGTGGCAAGACTCGGTGCTTGTGTTGGGTTTTGAGGCCTTGGATGGAGTAGAGACTGATGAATGCAAGCCTAATTGCTACCACAATGTCATTTGCTGAGATGAAGAGTTGTTTCTGAGGAAGAGTGACCGAAGTGAGAATTATCCAAGGCATGAGAAAACGCTCACTCCAGGCACATTGTCTCTTTTCCTGAGCTGTATAAACGTCTCAGTTTGTCCCAAATCATGGGTGTTGTACTCGATGAGAACCAATCTACATCTCTCTGTATCGCCATAGTATTGCCCTAGCATTTAAAGCTTCAATTAAATATTTTTCTGAAAGAGCTGCACTTGGTCTGCGGCACAGAAAATAGCTCCGGGCTGAGTATATGGTCTTCGTGGTACAAGAAATACTCCCCCCATCCTCAAAGAAGTTGGTCTTATAGATGAACGTTCGCGTTACATGGCCTCCTGGAGGACACAAGTTAGCAACAAATTTGCCAATCCAATATGGATCCCTCTAAACAACAAAGCGGAAGCGTAAATCATCCTTGAAATTGTCAATACATACTCTGAAAGATAAGAGTTCATCTAGCGTTCCATCCTTGTGGCCATATCGCCCTGGATTAGCAAGTTCTCGTGGTTGAGGGGAGTCCATGTGTAAATCATGCAAAAGGTATTGATCTTTAGTATTGCTGGTCAATAGCCATCGTCCACCAGGTAGCAGTTCACATTCAATCATTTATGCATCTGTAGAGTATTCGAAAGCACGTAATCGAAGGGTAAGTGAAACATCCAAGGACCAGCGTTCGTTTTTCCGATAGGGTCCAGTACAACAGAAGGATCTGCTGCCAGAATTGACGCGATTCTGTGACTTGGTAAAAACAATCTACACGTCTGGCGCTCGTGATAAATCCACATACACGTGTAGGAGCGCACCAACTTGACAGAGTACAGCCCTTGTGCATTCAAGTGGATAAAAAATTTTGCAAACTAATTTCAGCTGGAACCTTTTTGCATATGAGTATACGCGCATGACATAATCAGTGATCAACTTCAAGGTTGCTGCATAGTACTACAACAGGGAGCTTGTTAGGGCCTTTTCTTGCTTGCTATCGCTCATTATGCCCTATCCTGAGCAACACCGTTACGGCCCAGATAAGCCTTTACCCTCAAACCTACAAATCCGTGCTGCTGCTGCCAACATCAGCGGCAACGCTCACAGCTGTGTGTATCTTCTTCCCAGCCTCTATAACTCATGTGGACTCAAATCACGCTCAGTAAAATAACCGTAAAGGATTCATAGCAGTACCTATCACACCTGGAAATTCGGATCTCGCGCAAAAATTATTTTTACACGTAACAACCACTGCCACGACCATGAACATATCTCTGCCCCTACCAATATAGGTGTAGGCGTACCAGGTCAGCAGCGGCGATGTCTGTTCAATCCTTGTTCGTTTCGGTCACCAGACCTCGAGATTTTAACAATCTCAAATTTCAGCCCAGATTCACTTGTACCTTGGTGAATCTGGTCTACCTCCTTCACAGCTGCCAACAATAAGCTCTATCAACTGTCAGGTTGAACATGTTGGAGTCAATACTCACTTACCACATCTTAGGCCGTCTCGCAAAC
>Ga0157366_1001175_pt1 | contig 10722 bp, 10 predicted proteins | sample AttbisABBM1_FD_113149 | JGI IMG/M metagenome (GOLD analysis project Ga0157366, IMG submission 113149) | Fungus gardens microbial communities from leaf cutter ant in Botucatu, State of São Paulo, Brazil - Atta bisphaerica ABBM1 | ecosystem: Host-associated > Fungi > Mycelium > Unclassified ...
GGGTAATAGGGGCAATATACTGAAACCCCAAGCATCTCTTATATCTCCTACTTGTATATAAGACTAGTAGTTACACTGTAATTTGCTATTCTGATAATCAACAAAGATAATCCTTATTAAACTTGATTCCTGGTGTTTAATAGTAATACACCAAATCAGCATTCATCTCTATCTTGGATTTTATTTACTCATCTGAAGTTGCAACCATGTGGCAGACAGGTGGTACAGCATATAAGCTGAAGCCAAAGTCATTCTTCAAGTTCACATCACTGAGCTCTTACCACAGATTTACATACTCTGCACATTTCCAAGCTAACTCTGTGGACTTTCATCTTCTGGTGTGAACTGCACCTGACATAGGGTAGTTATCCAGGAATGAAGACTGCTAAATGTTACCCTAGTTCTAGTGATTCTCAGATATTAGGGATGAAGATCCATGGAGTTGTCAAGAGTCCAGTGAGGAAATCCAAGGTGAAATGGAGGCATGTGATCTGCACTAGAAGAGATCAGAGAGTGCAGATGAAATTATCCGGCCAGATTGGGATGTGACAACCTGCCAGTTAGTCAAGCTAGAACATTTCCATAAGACACCTCTTATATAACCTAGGCTTAATGGTATTTCAATATCAAATCACATACCCAATTTCTATTGAACAACATGATACAACATATATACAAGTGGTTCTAACACTGATTACTTACCATAAAAGGTGAGATGAAACAGGATCTTCAAGGATCACAAATCAAAAGTATTCACACAGTTTGGATGTTAATTGGAGTCCAGGAAAACTGCTTCATTGTGACCAAAACTGATTTTTACACTTGGTAGTATAGGGGGAGTGTATTCAAATTATCCGCGCTTTATGAATCTTGACCTCTTCACGAGGTCTAAAAAGTAATAATAAGAACGGTAACTTTTGAGAGAGAAAGAGAAAATAGTGTATTAAAAGTACGAACCTATCTTGAGCATCTGTCGCGACAACGCCTAGGCGTCGAACGACCTGCATTCCTGAGCTCACTCGACCAAATATCGTGTGCTTCTTATCGAGATAAGGAGTGGGAGCCAGAGTAATAAAAAATTGGGATCCTTTGTGAGTTTGAGATTAGCCTCATGGGACATGCTTTCGAATAAAGGGAGGGGATCAATACCATTCGTGTTGGGCCCTGAGTTTGCCATGGCAAGGATCCCAGCTCCTGTGAATCTGAGTTCAGGATGAATCTCGTCTTCGCTGTAGTAGTAGTAGTAGTTCATATATTGGTCTCTAGATTCGGAGAGTACCGGCTCTTAACTCACAAGTTTTGACCATATATGCTCGTTCCTCCTCGGCCTGTACCAGTGGGGTCACCCCCTTGAATCATAAAGTCCTAAAAACCAGATGAGAAGTTGGGGCAACGTATGAATGAATGAAAGGCTCACAGATATGATTCGATGAAAAATGACACCGTTGTAGTATCCATTATTTGCGAGTTCAGCGAAGTTTCTGCATGTCTAATGGGTAAATTAGCTATACTATTGGACCTTCATGAACAGCTGAGCAGAAGGAACACAAGTTCCTTCTGAACTTACTTTTGGTGCATGATCCCAGTAGAGTTCAACCTTCACGATACCTAGGTTTGTCTCGAGTACGACAGATCCCGACATTGTAGTCTCAAATAGCGGGTTATAATATACAGTGGCACCGTTTCTACTGAGCTTGTTTAAACTTGTTTACGAAGATCCCTGAAGAGACTCCTTGTGATATTATATATCATCGCCAGAATAAACCTTAACATAATGAATCAATTTCAGACTTCTTTAGTAAAATATTTATTGAGTCTATTTCTTCCGGAATTTATTTTTAAAAAATTACCATCTGATAAATCCATCCCATATCTATTCAATGTCCGCTGTGTTTAGATGTCCGTCGTGTCTCTTGACCCCACAGGACTCATGGCATTTCCAACAGACCCTTATGAACAATTGCATTACAGCATGGTCCGAGGTGAGTGAAGCTTGTATCAGAGTCAATAGGGCGCTCATAATCACTACAAGCGCATCACACCTTCAAGCTCGGTTTCAGTTCCATACTCAAGCATCTCACCGACAAGGACACTATCGCCAAGGACTTGGACAACTTTATCGGATATTGCCTAGCATGGACGTCCTCAATCAATAGTCATCACGAGAGCGAGGTAGACCCTACATAAATGATTGAAGTTATTTTCTTATTTTCTTTGTGCACAGGAGGCGCTGGTCTTTCCATTCCTGACACAGAAGATGGACTTCGCTCCTGAAAAAGAGGCCCATGAAGTCATTCACAAGGATATTTCTGATCTGGAAGCTCTTCTGAACGCGTTCAAAGCTGACCATACTAAGTTTGAGCCTTCCCAAATCAAGGAATTGCTCGAACAGTTGAAAGAACCACTGGTCGGTGTCGTCTCTGTCTTTTCTGGTATTGTCGTTGATTATAATTAGTTTTCTCACTTGGATGCCGAAGTTGGACATATCAAGGCTGACGAACTGAAGAAGGCTGGTTTCAATGAAGCAGAGCTCAAGGATTTGAACATTCAACTCGAAAAATATGCTAAAAGCCACGGGGACCCGTTCATCATTGTCCCATACATGATGACGTGCGTCTTTTGATCCTGCCTCCATACTAATGCTGATTCATACCTAGCCACAATCCCCCTGAATTCCAAGGCATCTGGCCCCCTTTGCCATGGCTTCTTCGCAAACTCATCATCCCTTACGTGCTTGCGAGGAGATATTCTGGGTGTGTCTCATGAGAGAAGAAAGTACTGAGACAATACTGACTCTTGTCCGTAGATACTGGAAATATTCCCCATTCACCCTATCTTAAAGCTGATATCCCTTCATGTCTACCGCCTATTGTTCTAGATCTATGTGCTTAATCATGATATCCCTCTACATACAGAATATTAAAGCAATGTATTGTGTTGCATAGTGAAGGGAGATTCCCTCTTCGGTTCGCTGGATTGTGGCCATTACAAGAGCAGAAGTATGCAAACAAATGAGATCGAGATAGTATGAAGTTGCATTAACAAGTACAAGATGCCCAACGGACAATTATCCTTCACTGTCCCTTGTCCGTGATGCAAGATCAAAGTTGCAGACGAGAGTGTCCAGGACTCGGATGGCGCATCACGCTCTGATGCATAGCCTGAGTCTGGCTACTCAATTGTCCTCCATATCCTTGCTGGCTGCCATAACCTGTTCCTCCCTGGCCATAACTCTGATGGCCATAACCCTGTCCACTTTGTCCATAGTCCTGACCAGCTGCAGTTCCATAGCTGCCCATAGTGTTGATACTATACCCATCCTGTCCTACGGGATTGCCATATCCTAGTCCCCCAGGCATCATCGTAGTCGATATTTGATAAGGCACGCCAAACGCATTTTGCTGTTGGGCAGTGAGAATAACAGAAGATTGCATTTGTGGGGAGTGGATGGCAGATTGGGTTGCCGATCGAGGGGAAGAATTAGCATTGGAATCCCCTTGCTGCACCTGCATCCTCTGAAGTGACTGAAGCTAAAGAACTAGGTGTCAACGTCAGGGATCGTGAATGACATGATCTGTCAGGCACCTCATAGTAGCTATAGTCTTGTAAGAGCGAAGTTCTTGATGGATGTGTAAGGAAGATTCGAAGCATCTCCTGACCCGCATCTGGTAGAAGCTCTTGTGTATCTCGAGAGTTTGTGACAGGCTTGCGCTCTTGTGTATTACTTCAGGAAAGGGTCAGTTACTAAGGTTTGTGTAGAAGAAAATGTCGTACTTCAATCTGATATGTCTCAGTGTTGCGTTGGGAATATCACGAACAAAGATCCATTTGACATTAAATACACCTTTCCATTTATCTGATGCCCAGACTGTACTGCTCTTTGTATAGTCAACCTATCAAGACAGTGAGCAGAAATCTCACATGCCAGATATAAGTCATACAGGTGTAATCATCTCGGCCATACCACAGAAGTGACCGCTACAGCAATTATTAGGAACCGAGTTAACCGAAGAATAGCATATCTCACCTGGCATTGACACTGAAAAACAGATAGATAGGACCACGGCCAGCAGTTTCTTTGAATGCTTTGTCCAAGCGCTTATTTCCGGGGTCCGTTGAACTCCAGATCTCATATTTGAGAGACTTATGAACGTCATCTTCTGTGTAAGATTTGATGACGAAGAAGCGAGCAAATGCTGGCTTGTGGTCAAATGTGGGAGGGTTGTAGCCTTTGGTGGCAACAAGAGTGGGAACGTCAATGGATGCATTTAACAATTGTTGAGCATCAAGGACCGTTTGATTGCTGTTCTGATTGTTGTTCACTCGTTGCGGTTGCTGTTGTATGTATTGCGGAGGGATCGGAGGTACATCCGGAATGGTCTCATTACTGCTGCTACCATTGCCACTCCCGGCACTTGAAGAGCTGGTATTCTTATTGTGATAACCATGATGTAGGTTGGGATTACTACCTCGAGCATTGAGGACTCGTTCTCTTCCCTCCCAGGTACGTTCATCGCTTTGTCCACTACGTTTACTGTTTTGATAGTAAGTATTGGCCGAACCATTACGTGGCGGGCCAGTTGCAAGGGGCGTCGTGCGTCCTTCGAATTCAAACATAAATTGGGCTTCATTATTCCCAGTATTTTGCTGGAGCCGAGGTGCTCCAGGAGGTTGAAGTGGGGGAGGATGTTTCGGATTGAAACGTGGTGGATGTAAACTCTGACCAGTTCCAGCGCCAGCGCCACTATAAGGATTGTAGTATTGCACTGTAGTTTGAGCTCCAGTAGTGCGAGCAATCTCGAAAGCAGGTAAGGCCCGTTCCACATCATCAACTGCAACCTGAGAAAAACCTCGCCATTCGTTGTTTTGGTTGCTATTGCTACTAGCTCCCCAGGGAGATTGGTGGCCCACGGAATTGGTGGGATGATTTTGATTTTGATCACAATATTCATCTTGTTCTATGGTCTCTAGAGGATACTCTTCTTCTGGTTGCTGTGTCTCTGTAGGAGTATGAGAATGGTGGCTCGGCATCGGTGCCTGTAATGTGCCGGAGCGCCTAAGACCGGAGTTAAGCTTGCGAGTAGCGCCAGCCGCCGCGGTAAGAGATTGGTGTCTTCGGACATTGGCACCTGGAGGTGGCGAAGTTGAAGCTAAGTGAGGAGATTGCAATTGAGATCCAGCCGATTCCTGAGAAGCTGGCTGAATGACAGTTAGCTGCTTGACACTGGTGGGAAGAGAGGGGGGGAATACGGCACCTCATCGGCATCGTACAGAACATTCCAGGGCTCCTCGTCGCCTTCATGGCCTGCAATTTCAGCAAGAGAATTTACAGTTTTTGGGGTCATTGTGCCCGACTTGGAACCATGGAAGGCTACTCAAAGGGTTTAACAAGGCAATAAAGATCGAGATCGATGATAGACGAACCTCGATTGTATCGAGTGGGAAGGGAAGCTTGACGATGCAGAGAAGTCTTTTCTCCAACAGCACTAATGTTACCAGCCCAGTCCTGGTCCACGGGGTCATCGTCAGTCCAGATAGAGGTCTGGTCTGGTGTTTCCTCGCTGATGCTCTCCTTGGCCGCATTGCGTGCTGAGCGCGAAGCAGCAGTTATGGTATGATGGCGGCGAACACCACCTGAGGAAGGAGGAGACGATGGAACTGGGGGAATCGGGTAGTTTTGAGAAGACATGGAGAAAGGCTCGGCCGACGGCTGGGAGAGTATGGATACAACTTGCAGAGACGCTCGTGACCAAACACCTTAGCAAAATTATTGATATTTCGTATCCTCTCCATGACCGTCCTTACTCGTAGTTTGCGTACTGTCAAACCTCGCTTGAATGCCTCCCGTCAACTTTCGACAGGGAAGCATTTTCCTAGTATCGGCCATATGATAAAATGGACCGGAAAACTGTGTGCCTTCACTGCCCTTGGTGTTGTCGGCCTCGGAACGGTCATTCTGGTCCATGATGCATTCACTTATCAGGTTAGACACGTAGATCGTGTCCCGGTCTCTCCTCTCGCGCTCCATCCGGAACGCGGGGGTCCCAGGAACCTGCCAATTGTCCGTGTGCAGGTCGACGACGAAGAAGATGAAGAGAACAAACGCCTCGCGTCAAAACCGAGACTTGTCATTGTTGGAGGAGGATGGGGCGTATGTTATAATTTATCTTAACGCCTCACATCCAATTGTCCTTTATGCGTTAGGCTGTGGGTGTCCTACAAAAGCTGCGTCCTGGAGATTTTCATGTCACTGTGGTATCGTCGGATACGTTCACCACATTTACACCCCTCCTTCCATGTAAGTATTCATTGTTTACTGATGCAACGGTTGACTCTTCATCTCTCTTTGGATATGTAGCTGCCGCCGTCGGTACTGTTCAAGTGCGCTCTTTGATAGAGCCAATTCGTAAGATCATAGCGCGGCTACGCGGTCATTACGTACAGGGCAAGGCTATCGATATTGACATGAAGGGGCGTCTGCTCGAAGTTGAAATTGTGACTGATGGTAAAAGAGATCATATCTACATTCCGTACGTAGACAATTGCATCTCGAGGGCGATGAACTCATAGCCTTCGACTCTAGCTATGACAGACTGGTTGTTGCCGTTGGGTCCACCTCCAGTACACTCGGTGTCCCCGGTCTAGAGAATAGCTTTCAACTCAAGACCATCTCCGATGCTCAAGCGATTCGACGTCGCATCATGGGTGTGTCATGATCACAATGCGATCACAATGCAGGTTTCACACAACTCAACTTTTACTAGATAATTTCGAGCTTGCTAGCTTGCCGACAACAACTCCGGAAGAGCGCAAGCGTCTACTCAGTTTTGTAGTTTGTGGTGGTGGTCCCACCGGTGTTGAGACCGCGGCAGTAAGTTTGAGTAATTGTATGTTTTATTCGCTCACGTATTGATGTTCATGCCAACGTATAGGAAATTCACGATTTTTGTCAAGAGGATATTTTCAACTACGTTAGTCAGAATGTTTGGGATGCTGTATATATCTAATCCCCCACATCGAAGTTCCCTAAGATTTGTCGTGAAGAGGTTTCCATTCACCTAATCCAATCACGCGAACATATTTTGAACACGGCAGGTCTTCATTTTGTACAACACAATCGATCCTCAAGTTTTGTTCTAGTATTCTGAGGAAATATCCAAATACGCTGAAGTTCGTCTGCTAGTCTCATCAATCGACCCTTTCTCAGTGTTGATCCCTAGAGAAAATTTGAGCGCGAAAAAGTCAACCTTCTTACCTCGGCTCGTGTTAGCGCAGTAACCCCGGACTCGATCATCTACACAAGTCGCAATCCGATCACTGATGAAACAGAGCAGCATACTATTTCCACTAACTTTGTTCTCTGGTCCACTGGGATTTCTATGAATCCTTTTACGCAACGCCTGTGTTCTTTACTTCCAAATCAGGCTCATCGGAAGGCTGTAGAGACTGATGCTTATCTGCGAGTCAAAGGTGCACCGAAAGGAACTGTCTATGCCATTGGTGATTGTGCTACTGTGCGTTGAAACTCACTCGCTCCGGAACTGTTGGCTTTATTGGTTAAGATCGAGACATCAGCGATTGATTACTTTACGGAACTCGTTGAGGGATCGGACAAAAACAAAGATGGCAGAATTGATTTCGGTGAATTTGAGGACATGGGTAACAATTTCATTATCCGAGTACATTTACACTATGCTCAGACCCTTCCAGTTTATAGAATCAAGAAAAAGATCCCAATGGCTGAGAACCACCTGACGCAGGTCAGTGGCTGAGTTGCACCACCTGTCTATTATTTCATTCCTATCCTAGGTCCGAGAGCTTTTCCAGATGTATGATCGCGATGCGGACGATAGTCTTCACTTGAATGAGCTCATGCAGCTGCTCAAGGAACTAAGTAACAAAATCACCGCTCTTCCTGCCGTGCGTAAAATGTCGCCTATCTCCAGAACATCGTCCCCATATGCTAAATGTGCGCCTTCCAGACGGCCCAGGTAGCCTCTCAACAAGGGAAGTACCTTGGTTCTCTTTTTACTCGGATCGCCCGACATCGTGGTGAATTTGATGCGGCTGAGGTCACTCGAGCGGACAGAGATGAGATCGTGTCGAAGCCATTCAAGTACTTTCATTTGGGCAGTTTGGCGTACATTGGTAACTCTGCTGTGTTTGACTTCGGAAATTTCTCCTTGATGGGTGGATTGGGAGCGATGTATGCATGGCGGGGTGTGTACTGGAATGAACAAGTCAGTGCGAGAACGAGGGCTTTATTGATGATTGATTGGATCATCCGGTAGGTCGTTTTTGGTCTGCTGCTACCCTAAGGCGCCATTAATGAATTATCCTCAGTGGAATTTGGGGCCGTGACTTATCGAGGCTCTAACTCGATCTCTACTACGTTATCCATTCGATTTCTTGGATTCCCATCTCTAGATTCCTGAGGCCCACGTCCTCCAAACATATTCATACTTTAGACGGTATTTTCTTTCTGACAATCCACACTGTAGTAAAGCTGCCCATAGAACTATTACATTCTAACGATCCTGCCAGCTCCATACTTGTACACTGCCTTTCCTCTCACCTTCGCCTTCCCACTCGCTACCACCAGCCCAAACCTTAACGTAGCCTTTTTCTTCCCAAATTTCTTGTACACCCTGCCTTCGAAGCAAAGCACTGAAAAACACAAGATGACGTGGCCATTCATGCTTCCATGGATAGAGAGTCTCAGCATCAACCTGTGAATAAGTGCCAGGTATTGACATTGGATATGATGAACGAGGAAATCCAGGGTCCACAGTCCTAGGGAATGTAGCAGTGATGTAGTCGATTGGGTCGTTGAAAAAAAGGACTGTCTGGTCACGATATGTCAAAAGATTCTGTCCTCTAACGTAAGGCAGGTGAGCAAGAGGTGGAAAAAGAAAAACAGGAAGGATGCGCACTCCAATGGAGGCTCACATCCCAGAGACCATACTTCCCAAGTTGGCCTGTGGAGATATGCTTGGCCAGGTGTTGAATGACAGGGCATCAGGAATCCAACACTTTGCGGCTGTTGCAGGCCATTCGTGGTTGTATTTATTGGGAGTGTACGAAGATATGATAGGACGCTTATAGGGGCACTGCAATAGAAGAAGACGGCGTAGACAGAGATTGGGAGTGTCAAAAGTATAAGAACGACATATGAATGTCGGAGCGGCGGGAAAAGTCTTGTAGAGGCATTTTGCTTTGTATCAACTCTCGCTGTTCTTGTCTTCGACATCAAAGAAAGAGCAATAAGAGATTTTGCAGCAAAAATGTGAAGAAGGGGAAGTAATGGATGGATGAATCGCCATTCCTTGTGTCCTGCAAGGGAATAAATTACGATTGACCATGCTATCATGCAGAGCATGTTCGTCAACGCTGCATCTGCCTGTTTTCGCTCTTTCGTGACGGTGGTGTAGATGCCATGCAGAGTGAATGGTAGTGCTGTCGTGCAGAGGATCGGAAGGGCTTGAGTGAGATAATAATGCCAGGAGTCTGTGCCATAAAATAGGGATACAGACGACAAATTTGTCTTCAAAAAGTTGTAGGGAGTGAATATAGGTCGACCGTAGTAGAGTGAATCAGTTATGCAGAGGGTTGCAAAAGCTGCGAGACTGAGGTCTGTGTCAGCGTCGTTACAACTTAGACAAATACAAAAAACATACGCTGTGAGAACAACTTCTGAGATGACGCTTGCAACGATGCGGGGGTGTTTACGAAGTGACAGAAATAGAAGGTATAAGAACACCCATATTGCAGCGTTGGTTGGCCGAATCATGCACGCCAATGCACTGAACACCAGGGTCTTCCGCAGCCGCTGTCTGATTTATTTGAGCCACCGTTGAGCTGAGCACTTGGCTCGCACCTGTTGTAAAGCACTCTAGGGCTTGTTATCGAACCTACATCCCAGGGATAGTACGCGAATGCCATGGTAGACAGGGATGTTTCAAGCGAGTTAGACAACGACCTTGACAGAGCCAAAACGTGGAAGAAGGATGACAATGATAAGAAGAACTGTTTACGGATCAGATGGTTCCAAGCAGAACCCAGAATCCTGCGACACACCACAGTCGAAACATAGTCGCTTCCTAAGGTCACCCGCGCCAAATCACATAACCATATGTCTGTAGTTGCTCCAAGTGCACCATGCAAAACTTTGGGAAGCAGTATCTAGATCTTTCTGGTCAGAATGGGAGAGATACAGACATTGACGCGCCCACCAAAAGCCAATCACCTAACCAACCAGTGTATGCCAGGCCAGTAGCTTTCAATAACCAATAGAATGGAACATTTAAAGCTGGGTAGATGATGCTCCGGATCGGATTTCCCGAGAGCCACTCCCAAGTCAGGTGTCCATAACCAAATACCAGGTGAAATGCAGGTTCAAGTGATTGAAAGTACTCGTCCGGCTGGAAGACGGTTCGTGTAAGGACCGCAATGCCTATACGAATACCGAGAGAAACTCGAACTATATGTTGATGATCCATCTTGCACAGTAGTCTATGACGAGAGTATTTAGCGAAATCAATCAATGTTTGAATAATGTACTACACAAACATTATTTAAATAAAACTATCCCGTTGTTTGGATAAATCTGGATAAATCTGCTTATAGTAAAACCATATGTGTGTTATCCTACTACTACTGTAGGTCTAAATTTTGGAGAGAAGAGAAATAGAGAGCTGAGAAACATTGTAAGAGTCCTAAAAC
>Ga0157366_1001179_pt1 | contig 10706 bp, 8 predicted proteins | sample AttbisABBM1_FD_113149 | JGI IMG/M metagenome (GOLD analysis project Ga0157366, IMG submission 113149) | Fungus gardens microbial communities from leaf cutter ant in Botucatu, State of São Paulo, Brazil - Atta bisphaerica ABBM1 | ecosystem: Host-associated > Fungi > Mycelium > Unclassified ...
GGGCTGGGCGAAGGCGCCAGTGCCTGCAGCAAGCCGCTGCTGGGCACCCAGGTCTTCTTCATCAAGCGCGACCGCATCCACACGGTGACGGCGTCCAGCCCGCTGGAATACGAGAAACCCGAGCTGGCGACCAAGCTGCGCCAGGCGGCCCAGGCGACCGCCCAGGCCTGGGCACAGCGGCTATAGGGGAAGGCGCGCCCTAGTGGCCGCGCCGATTGAGGTCTTCCGAATAAAGATCGTCTTCCAGCTCATTGCCGGGGATGGCGTGCTCTTCCGCCGCCCAGGCGCCCAGGTCGATCAGTTTGCAGCGGTCGGAACAGAAGGGCCGGTTGGCGCTCTTCTCGCTCCATTCCACGGGTGCGCCACAGGTGGGGCAGTCCACGGTAAGAGTGCTCATGCTTGGCCTCCGTCAAGGGTCAGATAAAAGGAATGCAGGCGCTCCACCTCGGCGTGGAGCGCGGCGAGATCGCCGTCGTTGCAGATGACGTCATCGGCCTTGGCCAGCCGCTCGGCGCGCGGCAACTGCGCCGCCAGGATGGCCCGCACCTGAGTCTCGTCCACCCCGTCGCGACGCATGGCCCGTTCGAGCTGCAGCACTTCCGGCGCGTCTATCACCAGCCCCCGCCGGACCAGCGCCCGCTGCCCGGATTCGAACAGCAGCGGCGACACCAGGATGGCATAGGGCGACTCGGCACCAGCCAGGGCCGCCAGGATTTCCTGGCGAATCAGGGGATGCAGCAGGGCTTCCAGCCAGCGCCGCTCGGCCGGATCGGCAAAGATCGCGGCTCGCAGCGCCGCTCGATCCAGGCTGCCATCCAACTGCAAGACAGCGGGCGAAAAATGCCCGGCGATCTCGGCCAACGCCGGTCGTCCCGGCTCTACCACCCAGCGGGCGGCCTGGTCGGCGTCGACACAGGTGATGCCCAGTTGGGCGAAATGCTCGGCAGCGGCGCTCTTGCCACTGCCGATACCCCCGGTCAGGCCGAGGGTCCAGGCAGAAGTCATCGGAATCCGGAGAAGTTCAGGTACAGGCCGGTTATTTGATCACCCCAGAGCAAGGCAATCCACCCCGCCACGGCGAGATAGGGACCGAAGGGCAAGGGCGTGCTGCTTTCCGCCCGCCGCAGCCGCAGGGTAATGACACCCAGAATGGCGCCCACCAGCGACGACAGCAGGATGGTCAGGGGCAGGATCTGCCAACCGCCCCAGGCGCCGAGCAGCGCCAGCAGCTTGAAGTCGCCATAGCCCATGCCTTCCTTGCCGGTCACCAGGCGGAATAGCTGGAACACCAGCCACAGACTCAGATACCCCGCCACCGCGCCCCAGACCGCATCACCCAGATTGGTGAACAGGCCGAACTGGTTGACGATCAGCCCCAGCCACAGTAGCGGCAGGACGATGACGTCCGGCAACAGTTGGTGATCGGCATCGATCAGACTGGCCGCCAGCAAGCCCCAGGTCAGCAACAGGAAGGCCCCGCCCTGCCAGGTCACGCCCAGATGCCAGATGACCCAGGCCGACAGCAGCCCACAGGCCAGCTCCACCAGCGGATAACGCAGGCTGATAGAGGCCTGACACCCAATGCAGCGACCGCGCAGGAGCAGATAACTCAGCACCGGCACATTTTCCCAGGGCCGCACGGCGCGCTGGCAATGAGGGCAGCGGGAAGCAGGTCGCGCCAGGTTGAAGGGGGCGCCTGCCGGCTCGGCCGGCAGCTCCAGTACTTCACGCGCCTCCGCCTGCCAAGCCCGCCTCAGCATCACCGGCAGGCGATAGACCACCACATTGAGAAAGCTGCCCACCAGCAGCCCCAGGACCAGCGCGCACAGCGCCGCGGCCAGCGGTGCGCCGGCCAAAAATTCCAGCAGCGCCATCAGACCACCGAGCCGAGCTGGAAGATGGGCAGGTACATGGCAATGATCAGACCGCCCACCAGAACCCCCAGGACCGCCATGATCATCGGCTCCATCAGGGTGGTGAGGTTGTCGACCATGTTGTCGACCTCGTCTTCATAGAAGGTCGCGACTTTGGACAGCATCTCGTCCAGGGAGCCCGACTCCTCACCGATGGCCGTCATCTGGATGGCCATCGAAGAGAACACCCCGGTGGTACGCATGGAGAAGTTGAGCTGCATACCGGTGGACACATCGCCTTTGATCTTCTCCACGGCGTTGCGGAATACCACGTTGCCGGTCGCGCCGGCCACCGAATCGAGAGCATCCACCAGGGGGACACCCGCCGCGAAGGTGGTGGCCAGAGTCCGGGCATAACGGGCAATGGCCGACTTGTAGAGAATGGAGCCGATCAGCGGGATCTTAAGCAATCCACGGTCAACCGCATCGCGGAATTTTTCCGATTTCTTGTAGAAGTGACGAAGGACGAAAGCCAGCACAAAGAGCCCGCCCAGTACCAGCAACCACCACTCCTGCAAGACCTCGGAAATCGCGATGACCATAAGGGTAAAGGCCGGCAACTGAGCACCGAAGCCCTCGAACACCGATTGGAATTGAGGCACTACCTTGATCAATAGAATGGCAGACACGATCACTGCGACGACGATTACCGCCGCAGGATAGGTCATGGCCTTCTTGATCTTCTTCTTCAACGCCTCGGTCTTTTCCTTGTAGGTGGCTACCCGATCCAGCAGGGTCTCCAAGGCACCCGATTGCTCACCCGCATCCACCAGGTTGCAATAGAGGTCGTCGAAATACTGCGGCTGCTTGCGCAAGGAGTTGGCCAGGCTATTACCCGCGGCAACATCCTGCTTGATGTCGTCGACCATCTTGCGCATGTTGGGATTGTCGAAGCCCTCGCCGATGATATCGAAGGCCTGCAGCAGGGGCACACCTGCGCTCATCATGGTCGCCAGCTGTCGGGTGAACAGGGCGATATCCATGGGCTTGATCTTCTTGCCCTTGCCGAACAGCGACACCGACTTCTTGCGCACCCGGGTTGGATTGATCCCCTGCTTGCGCAACTGTGCCTTGATCAGCGCAGGATTCAGTCCCGTCATCTCGCCCTTCACCTTGGTTCCTTTGCGATCGGTCCCTTCCCAGGTGAAGCTGCCCATCTTGATAGCTTTATCGGCCATGGCCTCGACTCGTCAAAGGCTCGGCCCGGCTTGGCGGGCCCGTCAAAAGAATGCTCTGTTCAGAGCCGGTTGCCGCTTTAAAGGCAAGCATCGCGCCAAACATCGACGGCTTTAGCGTTCTGCGGCAATCAAGACGCGTGGACAGCAATCATCCGATGCACCGTTCCAGTCCCCTCTCCCTCCGGGAGAGGGCTAGGGTGAGGGAAGTCGTTAATCCTTAGTGACCCGGTTGATCTCCTCCAGACTGGTAATCCCCTGCATCGCCTTCACCAGCCCCGACCGCCGCAGATCATTGAAGCCCTCTTTGCGCATCCGCGCCGCGATCTCGATAGAGTTGCCCTCCTCCATGATCATCTGTTGCAGTGCCGGGGTGATCTTCACCACCTCGTAGATCCCCACACGCCCGCGATAGCCCGCATTGCAGTCCTCGCAGCCGATAGGCTGATAAAGGGTGAAACTGCCGACTTCTTCCTCGCGAAAGCCTTCGGCCAGCAGCGCCTCACGGGGCACCTCATGGACTCTCTTGCACTTGCTGCACAGCTTGCGCGCCAGCCGCTGGGCAATGATGAGGTTGACCGAGGTCGCCAGGTTGAAGGCAGGCACCCCCATGTTGCGTAGACGCGTCAGGGTTTCCGCCGCGCTGTTGGTGTGCAGGGTCGACATCACCATGTGACCGGTCTGGGCTGCCTTGATGGCAATCTCCGCCGTTTCCAGATCCCGGATCTCACCGACCATGATCACGTCAGGATCCTGACGCAGAAAGGCCCGCAACGCCTGAGAGAAGTCGAGCCCCTGACGCGGGTTGACGTTGACCTGGTTGATGCCTTCCAGGTTGATTTCCACTGGGTCTTCAGCGGTGGAAATATTGATGTCTTCGGTATTGAGGATGTTGAGGCCGGTATAGAGGGATACCGTCTTGCCCGAACCGGTCGGCCCGGTCACCAGAATCATGCCCTGCGGCTGCTTGAGTGCCTGCAGGTAGAGTTCCTTCTGCACATCCTCATAGCCCAGGGCATCGATCCCCATCTGGGCGCTGGAGGAGTCCAGGATCCGCATCACGATCTTCTCGCCCCAGAGGGTGGGCAAGGTGTTGACCCGGAAGTCGATGGACTTGGTTTTGGATACCTTGAGCTTGACCCGGCCATCCTGGGGTTTGCGCCGCTCGGAAATATCCATATTGGACATCACCTTGAGCCGCGCCGAGATCCGCGACACCAGTTGCACCGGCGGCCGCGCCGCCTCGTGCAGGACACCGTCGGTACGGAAGCGCACCCGATACATCTTTTCATAGGGCTCGAAGTGCAGGTCGGACGAACCCTTCTTGATAGCGTCGAGCAACATCTTGTTGACGAACTTAACCACGGGCGCATCGTCGGCATCGGTACCCGCAACGGCTTCCTGAGGCCGCTCGCCACCCTCAGTCTCCAGATCAAGGTCGATATCGCCAAGATCCAGTCCACCCGTACCGCCATCGAGATACCTTTCGATCGCCTGGTGCAGCTTGTCATCCTCGACCAGCACCACCTCGACGGCGAGCTTGCTGCCAAAGGACACATCATTGATGGCCTGCTGGTTGGTAGGATCGGAAAGCGCGATGAATAGCTTGTTGCCTCTCTTGCTCAGAGGCAGGAAGTGATGCTGCTGCATCAACTTCTCGTTGACGATGTCCTTGGGCAGCTGCTCCTTATCGATAGCCGCCAGATCGAGAAAGGGCACACCGAATTCCTGAGCAGCCAGTTCCGCCAGAGGCCGGCTCTGTACCAGCCGCTGCTGAACGAGATAGGTCACCAGGGGCACCTTGGCCTGCTTGGCCTTGACCACCGCCTGCTGCGCTGCCGCCTCCGCCAGCAGCTGAGCATCCACCAACTGGCGCGCCAGCCCCGACAGCACCACCGTCTCGTTCATCGTCATTCCCACCTTTGGCTACAACAGGCGTTATAGCACCCCCCAGACCGCCCGCAAAATGGCGCCAGACAGCTGACATTTTTTGTCACGTGCTGCCCTTTTATTGACGCCCACCACAAAGAAAACGTGTTGCAGTCGCCACTTTTCTTTGGCACGGCCTGTGCTATACCTCAAACAGGCACGTTGGCCTGCCCCAACCTCGGAGATTTGGAATGAACGCTCAAAAAGGCTTTACCTTGATCGAACTGATGATCGTGGTGGCGATCATTGGTATTTTGGCGGCAATTGCCCTGCCCGCGTATCAGGATTACACAACTCGGGCAAAAGTCTCTGAGGTAATGCTTGCAGCTTCGGCATGTAGAACTACTATTACTGAAGTAGTACAAAGCTCTAGTGGAAGCTTACCTACCGCCAATAACTGGGGCTGTGAAAGCGCATCCGCGACCAGTCGATATGTTGCAAGCGTAGCAACTAGTGACGCTGGTGTTATTACAGTAACTTCTCAAAATTTGCCCAGCGGTGCAAACGGAACCATTACCCTTACACCTTATGTAGGCGCCACCGGCACTACAGCACCAACCGCTGGCTCGTCTATTGGCCAGTGGGTATGCAGCGGTACCATCCCCGCGAAATACCGTCCCGGCTCTTGCCGCGGTTAAGTTTACTGAAAGCCCCCGTACTTACCGGGGGCTTTCAGCTCACCATCAAGCCGCTCAGCATTAAATATGCTTTTAGCGCTTTTCTCTTTTTCTTAGCTTGGACACTACCTTATCACTACTATCCTTGGGTCTCTGCCTCACAGGACTTACTGGCGTTTCTAGCAGCAATTATAATACTAAAAATAGAGAATCCAAAAATAGTAGCCGTTACTATAATAGCCTTATTAACCCTGTTACTCCCCTCAATAATAAAACTATATAGCGGCTCAATTTTCTTTGGCGATATCTGGATATTTTTTGGTTACCTATTTGTCTTCTGCCTCATGTACATCACAGGCAAATCTCTATCACTTAAAGAAAAATTCGAACTCCTCGAATGGTTTTTTTTCTTTGCAATTACTGCATCAGTCATCTCCACACTTATAGCCCTAATGCAGTGGCTTAGAGTTGACCATGGCAGTTGGATAGTGACCATGCCGCCCAACTCAAGACCTTTTGGGAATATGGCTCAGCCCAACAATCTTTCGACATTGTTATGCATTGGATTATCCGGCATTTATTTTCTTCATGAACGAAAAATAGCTGGCACCCACATATTTGCCACACTGTCAACCATTATCATTATTGGAATAGCGCTAACGCAATCAAGAACAGCGGCAGTTAGCCTATTCTTGATGGCAGCCTTATGGGCATACAAAAAGGAAGCTCTAAACACAGCGATCAAGAAGCGCCATATTGCTCTATTTGCATTGTTTTTTCTAGGCCTAACCCTTGCAATACCGAAAGTCAGTACAGCACTTCTCTTAAACTCGAGCAGCCTTGCAGAAAGAGCCGCATCCCTAGAAAGGCTAGATATATACCGACAATTTTCAATAGCCATATGGGACGGCCCTGTATTTGGCTACGGAATAAATCAGATAGCAGAAGCTCAGCTACTGACAGCAAAAAAATATTCCACCCCGATACAAGTAGAGTACACACACAACCTTGTTCTCGATTTAATGACATGGTTCGGCCTCATACCAGGCCTAACCATAACCCTCATCCTTTTTTTCTGCCTATTCAAAAATTTATATAGAAGCAACTCAACGGAAAAAATCTTCCCTTTATTAGCTGCGACACCGATAGTAACGCACTCACTTCTCGAATACCCTCACGCCTATGCTTTTTTCTTGATTCCGCTCGGCCTACTTATCGGAATGTCCTCTTACCAACCTCCATCTTCAGTACAAAAAAAAGAGCAGCGTCTCTTTGACTACATCTTTCCTGCCACCTGTGGATTCTTTGTATTACTGACATGGCATGAATATTTACAGATTGAATCCGACTCTCGAATCATGAGGCTTCAATCCGTAGGCATTGACATCGTCAGCGAAAAAAAACCATCAGAAATCTATTTACTGACTCAGCTTAGCGAATTCATTCGCTTCGCCAGGACCCAGGCACATCGTGAAATGACAGATGGCGAATTATCATGGATGAAGACTGTCAGCTACCGCTACCCTTATCCACCATGCATATTTCGCTATAGCATTGCGCTAGCTTTAAACGGCTTTGAGCCTGAAGCTCTTGAATCCCTAAAAAATATCAAAAGGCTATACGGCGCCGCAAAATACGATGAAGCGGTAGATAATTTAAAATTTGTACCGGGCATACCAGCAAGCTTGATAACTCTAGCCATACAGCAAAAGACCACCTTAGAAAAATCTTGAGCCGGCCCAGCCATGCTTAAAAATATCTATATAGTAGGCATTATAAATCAGATAGCTAAAATCGCAGTCGGACCATGCCTGCTCATTTCCATTCCTCATTACTTATCAATCGAGAGCCAAGGTTATTGGTATTTTTTTCTGGGAGCCGTTGGGTTTTTCATGCTAGCAGAGCTTGGAGTACTAACAATCTGCGGAAGCTTTAGCGCGCACGAATCGAACAAACTAAAATCGATAATTTCAAAAGAAAATAGCAACCCAGAACATCTCAAAAACGCAAGCATAATTCTAGATTTCTCGTTACGCTGGATAAAATCGAAAGGAAGCGCATACATTATCACCGCATCTCTCTTTGGCGGCTGTTTACTTACAGCGAGAAGCGTTGACGAACACTGGCTTACCCCCTGGATCATCATAACAGTCTCTGCCTACATAAATTTGAGAAACACAACATTGTTGGCCTTCATGGAAGGCATAGGCCTAATAGCAAAAAGCCAATCGACAAAATGTGCCGGAACCATCGTCTACCTTATAACAACGCTGGCACTACTAATAAGCGGGCTAGGCATAAACTCACTAGCTCTAGGCTATCTAGCGGGGTCAATAACAACCTCACTTATTATAAAAAAACAATTCGGCGAAATAATTCTTAAACTAAAATCAATTGAAATAAAAAATAAAGAAAAATATAGCCTTTCTCAACTTGGAGAGATGACAAAAAGATCTGCCATATGCTCAATTGGAGGATGCCTAAGCTTCCAATCTATTTCAATAATGGCATTTTTATTTTACGACCAAGCAACGGCTGGCCGCATCGGCCTAACGCTAGGCCTTTTTTCTGTTATATACGCCTTATCTTTGACTTTTCTAAATATAACACTGCCTAAAATAGGGAGTTTATTTAGCGAAGGAAAAATTTCCGAAGCAAGAAAGCTGTCTATAACGGCAACTGCCGCCTCACTCTCTACATATATCCTATTAAGCACTGCACTTTTAGCAGTCTTGGGTTATTCGAAACTACCCTACATCCACCTGCTAGCTAGCAGGCTCGAAGAAAAACAAATAATCTATATAGCCGCAGCCTGCTGGATTCCACAGCTAATTATAAATGGAATAGCAGGCTATGTAAGATCACAAAGAAAAGAGCCTTTTGCGAGCGCTTCTTTATTTTCAGGAATATACGTAGCCTTTTTTAGCGCTTTCATTGCAGCCAATTTTGATGAACGCTATTTCTTAATAGGACTCTTCAGCTCGTACGCATTCACACTACCTTGGTTTGTGATAAACCTGATAAAAGAGGAGAAAAACCAGCTCAAGACGGCAGACTATAAAAATATTCACACATCTTAATTCAATTACGGCATCCCCTTCCCCCCAAACGCCCCCACTACAGTCCCCGTACTAAAACTCGCATCCTCTTCCGCCAGCGCCACATACAACCCCGCCAGCTCCGCTGGCTGCCCTGCTCGCCCGAGCGGCGTTTCCTGCCCAAACTCCTTCATCTGCCCTTCCAATTGCCCGCCAGCCACCTGCAGCGGCGTCCACACCGGACCCGGCGCCACGGCGTTGACGCGAATGCCCTTCTTGGCCAGTTGCTTGGCCATGCCCTTGGTGAGATTGAGGATGGCGGCCTTGGTCGAGGCGTAGTCGATCAGTTCTTCGCCGGGATCGTAGGAATTCACCGAAACGGTATTGATGATGCTGGCGCCCGGCGGCAGGTGCGGGATGGCCGCCTTGCTGAAGCGGAAGACGTGATAGACATTGGTCTTGAAGGTGCGGTCGAATTGCTCGTCGGTGATCTCGAGGATGTCGGCCTTGCTCTGCTGATAGGCGGCATTGTTCACCAGCAGGTCCAGGCCACCGAGTTGCTGGATGGCCTTGCTCACGACGTCTTCACAAGCCTCCTGGGTACGGATGTCGGCCGGCAGGGTGATGGCCTTGCGGCCGGCTTCCTGGATCAGCTTGACCACCTCCTGAGCGTCGGATTCTTCGGAAGGGTGGTAGTTGATGGCCACATCCGCCCCTTCCCGGGCGAAGGCGATGGCCACGGCGCGACCGATGCCGCTGTCGCCGCCGGTGATGAGGGCCTTGCGCCCGGCCAGGCGACCTGAGCCGTGATAGCTGGTCTCGCCATGGTCGGGACGCGGCTCCATCTTGCTGGTGAGCGCCGGCCATTCCTGGCGCTGCTCCTTGAAAGGCTCGCGGGTGTACTTGGTGCGCGGGTCCTGCAGGGGCTTGGCGGGACGAGTCGCACTGCTGCCTTCCTGGGCGACGGCAGCGCCTGAAGCAGCGGCGGCGAGCCCCACGGCGGAGCCGACGAGTACGTTACGACGGGTAAGGGAGTAATCGGTCATCGAGGCTCTCCGCATGGGCAGCTATCTAGTGGCAGGATCATGGGGTCGAAGCTGCGGCAAGGCTGGATCCGCGAAGGTTTAGGTATGACGACTCCCGTAAAGGTTTCCCGAGTGCATGCCGCCCTGACCGCTGACCTCCGCGCGCAAAAATCACGTCAGGCCGAGAAGCATTGACGAATCATGAAATCAGAGGCGGACAGCAGTGCGACACATCGCCACAGGGCTTGGCACGGGCAGGATGACCAGGCTTGCACAGCAGATGATCGAAGACTTATCATTGAAAGCTTCGTGCCGGTGTAGCTCAGTTGGTAGAGCGGCGCATTCGTAATGCGAAGGTCGTAGGTTCGACTCCTATCTCCGGCACCATCTCTCCGCTTCATCCCTCCTCGCTCTTTTCAAAGCCTTCAAGGCCTTAGCCGCCTTGGGCCGCGCCTTTCTGCGCCCCTTTCCAATCTGCGCCTTGCGTGCGAGCCGACGGCAAACGCCGGAGCAAACTGGCGACTCCCTGCCCCTCGGCTACTCTTACCCAGCGCATGACAGTGCCTTACACCGCCTGATTTCGGCTTGCTTGACGGGCGGCAACACCTGAACGGCGGCTGACCAAAGGGTCGAATATCCAGCCCCTCTGTGGCACCATACCGCGCTGCGAAATACCGCAATTTCTGCAATCCATCAGCCTGCCGCACGGATGCCTGTCCGTTGCGGAGCATGAGGCTGGCGACAGGCACGTTGAGAGAATAACCACGATGAGCCGCTCTACTGAGGTCGTGAGATGAAACTAACGAAGTATCTAAAACCAACCGGTTGGCTTCTGGCCGGTGCCGCCGCGCTGCTGCTCAGCGGGTGCGACGCCGTGCTGCTGGACCCGAAAGGCTCCATCGGCGTGCAAGAACGCAACCTCATCTACACAGCGTTCGGCCTCATGCTGATCGTGGTGATCCCGGTCATCGTGATGACCTTCCTGTTCGCCTGGAAGTACCGCGCTACC
>Ga0157366_1001180_pt1 | contig 10693 bp, 8 predicted proteins | sample AttbisABBM1_FD_113149 | JGI IMG/M metagenome (GOLD analysis project Ga0157366, IMG submission 113149) | Fungus gardens microbial communities from leaf cutter ant in Botucatu, State of São Paulo, Brazil - Atta bisphaerica ABBM1 | ecosystem: Host-associated > Fungi > Mycelium > Unclassified ...
CGTTTTGTCATGACTTATGTCATAAGTCATAAAGGCCCTCCACTTGAGATGAAAACCCCACAGGAGCGATGTGACGATGGCGGCATTAGTCCAAATCATCTTCTGAGTCAATCAAACAGTCCTCTGAACAGGCTATTGCTTCTACATAATTAGACCATTTTGAAACACCATAACACCAGAGACATAGCCTCGTTGATTCACTCTGAGAGATCTGGGGTCCGAGGATGACTCCCATTGAAAATAAGGCCAAGGCCAGCACAAAATCTCCATAAAGTCTTGTGAGTAGTTGCATGGGCTATATGACCCACGCGCCGATCATGGTCGGCAACTTCGCGAATTAAGCTGTGTTTCTATCGTCTTAGGGTATGCAGAAGCTCCGCAGATAATAAGGCGCGGTCCAAGTGTCCTAACCTGAAAATCAAGGTTGCTATAGTCAACTGTGCTTGTATCCGGATTAACGGAATAGTCAAACTAAATTGAAGTTTCCTTATAGCCCAAGCCAGAGGACAGGTACAGTTATTGCAGCCTTCACCCACGAACGACATCACGAACATGGTGTCCATGAGTTACCTGTCAGTTGTCAGATGAACCAAATCACACGAGTCGGTCTTGAGGCTGGATTAAGGTTGTCATGGCCATGAAGCCATGCAATAAGGACTATCAACGCCACACACTCGCAATGTTATGTTATATCAGTATCAATCAGCGGTTTGTGGAGTTCAAAAAATGTCCCATACCATAGCCAAGCAATCAAGCAAGCCACACCGCTTGAGTACGGTTGAACCTCATTGAAGTTGAAAGTTGCTAGAGCACCCTTCTGGACAAGCACTTCGAGCTTGCCAATGTACCGAGTCCCGCCACAGTACGTGCATCCGGAAGGCTCCCTTAGTATCGTTGATCAGAATAGATCCGTTCGCCTCCATGGTCACAAAAGCTCGTCAGGTTCCTGATGAGCTGTCAATCACATTCAAAGCACACGACAAGGACTACGTACCTCGGAAACAATAGATTCTAGATAAGTATATTGTCGCCTCCGCCAAGAAATTCCTTGTCATTTATGTCTATTTCAGCCAGAGGATTTAGTCCGTGGAACCAGTTACATTGGCTATATCAAACGAGGATGAAATACAGTAATTACTCCGGGGCTTTATCTAGACCCCATGATGACACTCACCTCTTTAAGCTGCTATCTTCAGAAGCCGACGAGATAGTGCAGCACCACCAGCTATACAATCATCTTGTACCAGCCCTGATGAATATCCTTGTTGCTAAACGCAGGCCAAGGTTGATGAAGTACATTCCGAAGAGTAGCCACAAAACTACCAATCCACTGGTCCAATCAATCCAGAACTGGGGTTTCAAAATGGAGGGTGACAACGCGTGAGTCTTCCTCGAAAGGAACCATGGGCGCGGCCCTTCCTTAATGATGAGTTTTGATTGCACGCCCAGCGCCTTGGCACTTGCCAAGGACTTGAGACAACCATGCAAGCAAATAGGCTATTGGACAACCTATCCTAAGAACAACAATAACCATAAGTGCAACCTACTTTGATGCCTAATGCATGGAAGACCAGGAATACGGCGTGTTCAAACAACGTCATCTCCACTGTAGCATCAACTAATGCAGCTCCGATCAACATTGAAGGTAAACCCAGTCGGAGAAATCCACATGAACACGAGCAAACGGTGGACAGGCTAAGAACCTTTGTGACTGTAAAAACGGCACACACTACAGAAACGGTGATCACACACACCTTTGCCGCCAGAACAGAACTCTTCATAAATCTGGCTAGTGATCCTTGATGTTTTGCAAAGAACTCAAACACCTTCTTGTGCCACCTTGCTTTCAATGACTGTGCTTGAGTCTCGGTCTTACTCTGAGTAACATCCATTGAACTCGGTGAGTCCGAAGGGGGCGGACCCAAGATCGACATCCTCCTCGGTGGAGCTGAAATGATGGTCTCATTGCCATCCATTGCTTCTTGTGACTGCTCTGTTAGCTCTCCACTGGGAAGGACTGGCTCTACAGTCGTGCTCGCTACAAAGGCAGACCGTGCTAATGGGACAAGAGAGACTGAGTCGTTATGTTTTGGGGATTCCTTGAGCGGATCGAGCTACAGAGAAAATGACGTTTTTAATTGGCTGATTAGAGCTGCCAAGTAAACTACCTTGCCCTCCTTTAAGGCGTTGGAAATACGCTCGCATGATGGTCTTGTATTAGGACTTTTATTCAACAAACCTTCTAGTAGTATGAGGAAATTTCGAGATATCCTGCGAGTCTCAAACGTGGTGACGAAGTCAGGGTTTGCTTTGAACCTTTGCAGTGTTGTAGGATTGACTTTCAAATCTAAAAAAATCACGTACCCAGGATAATCCAACACCTCCTGTTCCAAGAGCCGTAACTTCTCTGCTTCTCCTAGTCTACTCCGTCTCCCCGTATGCTGATCGCCGCTCAGATTATCATCCTTGTCACCATCAGCAGCATAGCTGGAAAAAATGATGTGCAGTCAGCGAGAAAGTGAAGAACAAGAAACATACCGATACGGAAGTTTGAAAAATAGAAGTTTATGAAGAATCATACCAAGAGACCACATATCAGACTTGGAATTGACATCACGCAAAACACCAGTGGGCGATGGAACGGACTCAGGAGAAGAGTATTCAAGCCTGGATACCGGTTAAGCAAGTCGATTACTCTGGTTACCAGATACGTACGTTCCAGTATTCCCAGATCGTACCGGGTTATTCCCGATCATTTCGCGTGAAGTGCCGAAGTCTGAGAGCATAGCTCTGGGACTAGATGAAAGTTTAGGGGTTGGGATGGATGTTAAACGGAACACACGCACATAAGTTTGCCTTCGTCCCAAGTTAAGAGAACATTCCCGGGCTTCAAATCCAAATGTAGTATAGAACGATCATGCTACAGAAAGTGGGTACGGACAAGGAAAAAATATTCGACTTGTTACTCACGAGAAAGCAAAGACCCTCAACCACATCACGGAACAAGTTCTTTACCTCATCCGCACTCAATAGATGGACTGCTTTCAGGGACTGTGGTCTTCTCCCTAGTATCCTTCCACCGGTGAAGAGGGTTTCGCGTCGCATACGCTCTTGCTCCGCCGGTGTAGCTCGTTGATACGCTCGGAATGCTCGAATACGGGCGGAGCGAGAATGTGAATCCGGGTTTGGTGACAGCACATCATTGGATGGATTGCGGGGTTCCAAAACCTCCGTCGACGTGCCGGGGTTTGGGGACGAAGAAAAGGCACCGAAAGGGTTGATATGTACATGAGGCGATCCGCGACCTAGGCGGATATCAATAAAGTCGTCCAAACTACCTCCCTCCGCCCACTGCATCAATACATGGAGAGTTGGTACCCGTGGTCCGAAGGAAGAAAATTGGCAGGTTTCGAGCCACGCATGACTGAACTGAATGAATAAAACCAGAATTGAGGGAAATTCAAAGCACAAACTGGTATGTAATGATATTCGGATGATGCAGCCTCTCTAACAGACGCACTTCTCGAAGAATGGCGAGCAGATATGAATGGGATTCTCCGACTGCAATCTTTTTGACTGCAAAATGACCTAAACATGATGATGAGCAAAGGGGTCAACGCGTTCGTTGAGGGCGAACCGAGTTTATTTCTGTCTAGCACATGCTGTACATCAATGTTTTAGCATAAACTGTTGAGGTCCATAGCTTAATGGGTCAACCACATTGTGTCGACCAGCCTTCTCACGAGCACATGAGCTCAATTACTGGGCCTCACTCACCTGACACAAGTACACCGACCCATTGGCCCCCATACCCAGTTTGTATTCCTCCTGAAAAAAGCGCTTGAAGTAACCTTCTGCTAGAGTATTAGGAGGAAATGCTCTGGAAGGTCCTTCGCTTTGAAGCTCCGCAAGTCCATTATCCTCGTGAGCAGTGAGTGATGGCGGAACAGAGGCATTTTCATTCGCAGTGGCCAATAAATGAAAGTAGTCAGGTTTGCGGGTATGATTCATGGGGTCGACTTCGTCAAAATCACTGTGTTCTGTAAAATGCTCAAACCCCTCAGGTAGAGTACGCCTGCAATACGGACAAGCGTTGTTTCGCACAGTGAGATCATGGCTACTCGAAAAGCGACTGATCGAAAGAGCATGACTTTTGGGATTATAGAGAACAACCTGATTCGAAGAGTGCAAAATAGGTTGCCAATCTTGTTCCTCGGAGGCGGAATGCAGTGAGACAACTCCTCCTGGAATTGAAGATAGGAGACTGTCAGCAGACATGGACAATCTCTGTTGGTGACACCTGGGAAGAACGTCAGGTCTTCTAGCACTCATGCCATAATAGCAAGCAACACACAGTTATTAACCAAGATCCTTTCAGGCTCTCAGAGATTTCGCGGAGAATGTATATGTCGGTAATAAAGCATCGACCAAAAGTACCGATGTCAATCGATAGAAAACCAACATAGCGCGCTCGACATGTCAGGGGCCAGGGGTACTCGGTATAAAACACGTGAAGAGTCCCACACTACAGTATATTCTGTGATATGCAACTCGTATTTAGCAATATCATCTTGTTTTCCATTATCTCTTGAAGATTATACCTTTGGAAGGCGTGGAACTAGATAGCACTTTTGATAAAGCACGAATGTTGTCATTCGTGTCCGTTTAGGTCCTTCCTTCCGTTTGATGGCTCATGAGGGACCAGTCTCCAGAACATGTTGATCAGACGTTGGATAGGCCAAAGTCCGTTGAATGATTATTGAGTGTGCTGAATGCTCCAATAACTTAACAAATTTTCAAGTTAACAATCTATCGGTCATCGTGAGTACTGTCGTCTGACAATAATATATCTATCCTTGTTAACAAAACTTCGGTCTGAACCCGTCCAAAATAACACGATCCATTTCGATAGAAGTATACCGGTATAGGGCAAAAATCATTTCCCTCACAAAAAAAAAGTATAATTGCGTGTCTCTCCATCTTCGAAGTCGTGCAAAATAACATCTCCAGCAACCACCGTCATGGGTAAAGATTTTGATCATCCAAAGTAATAAAAACACCATACCACTAATAAGCTCTCAATACGACAAAAGAAATGGCAAAAGAAATGACGCAAATCATTAGCCTCTCCAGGATTAGAATACAGCTCCGTGAAGCAGAAACCATCATATTGAACAGTCTACTTAATTTGACTAATGTCAACTTCGTCTTAGATAGTCATATAACCTTCAGGGCCTCTGGTAATGGTATTTCATGATCAAACTAGCAACACGTCGGAACAGGAGACAGATATAATGCATTTCCATTCATAACAACGGAACAGGCTCCTTTCTGCTTTATTTGTAACGTCTGTGGTGCAAATCTGAAGATGGTTTTTCTGGAAGGGGGGGGGGATTGGATAGGAAAATCTACCTAGAAAACCTGCCTTGTGAAACCATATGAAAATTGGGAGGGAGGAGGAGGGGGGAGGCAACCGTTACAGCCGTTACATACCGTTGCAAAAAATGAAATTCAATTCGTAGTCATTTTCAGTCTGAAGAACAGGGTTCAATAAGCGCGGACGCCGGTAAGCAAGACGAGAGTAGGTAACATGCTGTGCCAGGTTGTCAGGCCAACCCTAGTTCACCAGTAAAATTGAAAATCTAATATATTGAAAAGAAATCATTACTCAGTCAATCAAATCAGAAATCATCACTTAGTCAATCACCAAAATCTATTTCCACTCACACAAATATCAGAAAAAACTCCTATCAAACTCATGGCTGGCCTTGGGAACTTGGGATTCCATCGTCGACATGACCATTCTTCCATAAGAGCTCAAATAGAATTCTACACGCAACACCCGACGTGAGATGTGAGAGTGAGTGAGATCATATCTGGAAACCTCAAAGTGGGTTGAATGCGCTTAACTGACTCCGACAGAACCCCTCATCAGTGAATGACATACCTTTAAAGAGGATAGCCGGGCGTTCTCACACCTCGCACCTCTTTCAAGCTGACTGAGTGAACTTCTTGATCCACAGAAAAGGGTAGTAATCTAAGCGCCGGCGACGGGCAGATCGTGCCCAAGTGGCGTTAGGCTTGACTTCTTTCTGAGGTAATTTGGAGCGTCCTGTGCCTCGATAGCAAATTTTAAACTTTCCCATGTCGAGCAAACCCTGAATATCAATCAACTCTTATATCGGATTTGCCAACGAACTATCAATTCTAGAGTCTCGCAGAGGATGAGGTGAATAAATCCCTACTGTCTGTACCGTGAACCCCTCTCAATGTGAGAATTATTATAAGAATTGAACGGTTGTAACAACCCTCGGGGGCCTCGGGGCTGCTATGCCTAAGCTCGTAGTAGGCGATAATGGCGGTGTGCCAAAGAACGTGCAGAGCGGTTGGATAGGCTCTCAATGCAGATGCATAACTCTCTGAGGGGCGGGACTTTAAGCGTAGGTTTTACCTAACAGTAACGGTCGGTGTCAACGTTTGAGCTGATGCCCGTATTTGAGCATCTTCTAGACGGTCGAAAATAATCGGAACGTCATAACGAAGCACGTGTTGAGGATGTATCCGCAGAGAACACGGCTAGAAGAATAGCCAATTCTAGTAAGTCCGTGTGTTCGAGGCATTTCCGGGATGTCGTCGATAAATAAATGTTTACAGTGGAGCCCAAGGAGCAATATAATGGCACATTCTGGAAGATGTTCTTGAATAAAGTTACTCCTCAGATGAAAATCACATCTTGAATGATGTAGATCATCAGACACATGCGTGTAAATCGCCAGTCTGACCCAGAACTGCTCGGTAAAAATAAAAGTCTTGAGGACTAAGGTAATGATTGGGTGGCAAGGGCGGAATATAGAGAAGATAACAGTGGAGAGAGAAATCCTCATCGAAGAACAGGGTCACCAAGAAGTGCTCCCAGCTGACAACACACGGTTCATATCGAGGTGTTGGACAAGCGCCACTTGAGTGAGACAGATTAATAATGATATTGAACTAGAACCAGCAATATTCAGAGTTTTTGAGTGCAGCTTGCGTTCAATGGGCGCAGGGATATCTGGCACAGAGGGGTTAGTCGTGGAGAAGATGCACAAAGGTAAATCGCAGAATAATAATAGTCCCCATGGCATTCTGAGAGTTCTTCGCGTCTCACGCTGCTTCGACTCAAACTACTCCACCAGGTGAAGATTGTGCGCAGAATGCTCAGGAATGGCATGGACAGAGAAATCTTGAAACTAGACAGGCGGCGTATGCAACATGGAAGGATATTACAGTTGTTTGGCCCAAAGAATGAGATCGTCAATGGTTCTTTGTTAAAGCAAGTCAGAAGCGTCTGTCTATAATAATGATCATTAGTCCGAGGAACAGCCCTCCACGCTGAATGATAGAGCGAAACAACCACAAAGGTTTTTGCCTAACGTTAACGTTAACAAATATCTTGGCAAGACAATCAATGGACTAGCCCATACCCGACCTATGGATTGAGCCGGAAGAATCTAGAAGTTGAGTGTGACAGTGGTCATCCGTGAGCACCACGGCACTTCCTTTATAGGAACTTGTGCGGCTGTTCCAGATTTCCTTCCATGTGAGGTCGCTGAGGTGATCAAGTGCATTCCTTTTCCCACTCGGAAACGGAGAAAATATGTGGCGATCCGCCAAAAATTCCATCTGGAAAATCAGAATCCAATCTATCCACATGCCCTCTGTTGGTTGATTTCTCAAAGTTGAGCAGAAAGCCCTTTGCTATCGGCACATAATCTGAGCATAATCTGGGCAGGGGCCATTTAGTTGCACTTCCAACTCCGCATTGATCGAATCAGCAAATACGTTGATACGCTCACTTCCACTCGAGTGAAACACGGTTGCTGGATAACAATAGTTGCTTGCGATAATAGATCCTTTTCTCTCTCTCTTTCTCTCTCTCTCTCTCTCTCTCTCTCTCTCCTGCAATTAGGAGTGTTCCTAAGTGTTCCCGAACAATCATTAACCCTGTGGAGGACCCTTTATCGGTTCGGCTCGCTATTTGCCTGTTCTTCTCCATTCACCACGATCACACTTCAAATCTGACTTCCTTTGAGGTCTGTGCGAGCGATACCCCATCAACTACATGGATCAACTGCGCAGCTGGATTTACTGATGAAGAGGTAGATTTCCTTTCGTTCATCTATCGATTAACTCATAACTCTCCTCGTGAGTATGACCCCAGATCCCAAAAACACTCTTGCATAAAAAAAATAATAATCATGCATTCAGACAGCCCTGTAGCATTCATTCATTTCCCCTTCCCTGAAGTACACTCGGACGTCATGAGAAATTCAACCTTCTGATCGGCTATCGTCATACTTGTATCGAGAAGTGGGGCTCAAAAAAGCAGTGATGTTATCCTACCTGCCTCTTCTCTCTCTCTTTCTTTCTTTCCCTCGTAGGTGTAAAAGAGAACCGAACTACCCTCTTCAAGTTTTCTTCCATCTCCGAAAATATAGCTTTCGACAATGGGCATAGCCTATAGAGATCACTGTGTGTGACTACTATCTGATAGAAATAAAGTTCCGGTCAAAAAGAATCTTAAACCTCTGAGTCACTGGTCCCTAAAAATGCCATACACCCAGGACAATAAGTTTATCTTGTCTCAGGGAAAAGAACATGGGTCTTGAAATTTCATTAATGATTGCAAGGTCCGACAATATAGGGGATTGACCAATACACATGTCGTTGGTGCCGAAATTTGAGAATCTTGATAACCTGTTTTAGAAATTTGTCGAGCAAGGAGACGTTGGCCTTTTTTCCTTTTTTGAAATGCAATTAAATTTAAATGAGGAAAGAGATTGACTGCTATTTTTTTTTCAAAGGGACAAACCCCGACCCACCTCAACGAATGGTTCAGGGTCTTGTTTACTACATCCCAATCTCATAAATCAACGACAAAAAATGTCTGATCTCCGATTTTACAAGTAGGGGCATCAGAGGGACTCACATAAAGCCTTTGGAACATCGAACACAGTAAGTAAGTGGACATGGACTTGCATCGGTTTTTGACAGGGCATATCACTCATACTGATGATGACACATCAATGGTCATGCATCTCATGCATCTCTCCCTCTCTCAACATTTCGGTCAACATTTAGAAACTGAGAACTTTCGAACCACTCGATATGTTTTGATGGTCATTAGCATCATCATCATTGCTTCAATGGGTCTGACCTTATGTAGAGAGAGATTCGAATCTTTCTCGCTTGTCCACATCCCGAGTTGAAACGCCAAAGAGGTCTCACCTTGCACTTCAAGCGGTCCAGTCCACCCTTTCTTTCTTGCATTCCAGTTTCGAAAAAAAAAAAAAGCATAAAACCGAAAAAAGAAAAATTGCAGTGTAGTTGATGCCACACACCTTACTTGACATCGAAAAATCAAAAGTCACTCTTGAGAGACGGACCGATGCACAACGGGTAAATGTACCCGTTTCATGAACTTTTTCTTCTATTCTTTCACACTCGAGAGATTTCGAAAAAGAAAGAACACTTCTTCCTTCTTTTTTTAAGGACAAGTTCCCTTCTGCTCGCTTTGAGAAATCAAAATTAGCACTTACCATTCCTGTGACTATCACCGAGGACGGCTCACCTTTCAAGGCTACAAAATATCCCCATGAAAAGGAATTCTCAGGATCGCCGGGTAGAAAAGTCTCTTGGTCATTGACCGTGACGCAGAGAACCACTGGTTAGACACAAACCCAATGCTTTGCTCCCAGATGTAGTACACTTTGATTGGTCTGTTTCCAGCTCTTCTCGGTGATGATGTAAGGCAATCTTGGAGTTCGACACCGCACTGGCACTGTCTTGCACTGTCTTGTATGTATGTTGCCCCTGCTGTGCTTTAGCTTGGTGAATGTGAATTTTCATGAAACAGTTCCCTAAACTGACCACCCAAGCCCAAATAGATCACCTAGGTTAGATAACGATGTTCTAGTGCAGTACGTACATTAGGATCTCTAACCTTGTTTCCTCCAATCAATGTTTGATTGAAAAGACGAATTTAGCAGGCAAGGAGAGAGAGCGCTGCTATAGGATGCATTTTCGGTTCTCCTCTTGCAACGTGTCAGACGGTATTTATGACCCCTCTCCCGTCAGTCCTTTAACCAGCAACGAACGCCACATCTTGGCGTATTCTGTCCCTTACTTACCTACTACTTCCTACCTCATCAAGGGCAGATCAAGGACAGCTTACCCGATGGTGCTCTCTCACAGTCACGTGACTATCGCGCTTATAAGGAAACTTGATAGGCGGCGTATAGACGTCCAGTATAAGGATGTATGTGGGCCTAAATCTATCGACAAGAGCGCATCAGCAAATGGTGTTGTGATCGTACCAAAGTCATTGAATATCAAGGTCATTCAAAGATGACCGACTGGCGGTGGGGAGGGGGGTGCATTCAAGTCACTGTCGGTGGTCGGTGGTCCTAGGGAAAAAACACATAATTTTCGCTAACCATTGTAGTGTAGTGAGTGAGTCCATCCATTATAGGGTGCAAACTTACTTGTACTTGTAGGTAGGTAGGTAAGATATAAATATGGATACAGAAGCATTCCCGATCACGGAATTTTTTCTTTTTCTCGAGCCAATTTCAATTTTATTGTTCGCTTCTCCCTCCCCCTCCCCCTTTTGGTTTCGTTTCGTTTCGTTGTTTTGAGAGAGAGAGAGAGAGAG
>Ga0157366_1001184_pt1 | contig 10676 bp, 16 predicted proteins | sample AttbisABBM1_FD_113149 | JGI IMG/M metagenome (GOLD analysis project Ga0157366, IMG submission 113149) | Fungus gardens microbial communities from leaf cutter ant in Botucatu, State of São Paulo, Brazil - Atta bisphaerica ABBM1 | ecosystem: Host-associated > Fungi > Mycelium > Unclassified ...
ACCTAAATCAACAAGAGAATCAGAAACACTAATCAACATACCAATACTCGGCTTCACTGTTGCTGAAACCGACGGACATGAAGTTGGCATAGGCAGAAGGGAACCCTGTCGCGTGCCCGCCAACTACACCGCGAGAAGCCTTAGGGACAAGGCCTGTGACAGAAAGACCTTCCCAGAATGAAGTATCTGAGGTAGCATTAGCCTATCAGTAGTGTATAGCCGGATTGGAACACACCGATATCAGCAGAAGGGGTTGCTCCGGTTGTAAAAGTCATAGCGTAGGGACCGTGCAAGCCCATGCGATTAGCTAAGTGAGATGTATAGTAAGATCAGATAAGATGTGAGCTTTCACGACGATCTACTGACCTTCGGTTTGTGTATGTCCCGAGTTCTATGATGCACCGAATCAGTAACTGGCCTCCCAAGAGAGGCAGAGTTCAGGATATACCATATCTTCAATAAGTTGTATTTAGTTGTATGACATTATTTTTAGTTGGTCAGTTCAGACTCACAAAAGTAGAGTTCTTGTACGGAACCTGGTAATCAAACAAACAAATCAGTATCTTAAGGCAGTCAAATCATTCAGACCCGCCTCCTTGGTTATCAATGTCCCTGAAGAACGGACCACCAGAGGACCCCTCAAAACCGGTACCCGGGACAATCATGAAGACACTAATCCCTGAGCCGGACACACTGTGAATAGCATCGTCGATGAATTGCCTTGAGGAATAGAACTTGGACCGTGTTTGACCATTGACTGAGAAGACGTCACTGCCCTCAATAGCTGTACCGCCATTCACGTTGGAAGCTATGGGACCATTGGGAACTGTGGACCTTGCGAGACGAGCAATGTATCGAAGTTCACCGACAGAAGGTTCTGCCGTGGTACTGGAAGCGAAGGTGGGGGGTCAATATGGAGGAATGTGCAAAAGGAGAATGGGACATCTACTAGGTTGCCATATGAATCGACGAATCTTTGTATTTCGCAACGTAGTAACTGGTAGACGTATGAGATACAGCTGAAGAAGGAAAGAGAATGCAACAGACTGTATGATTCCACTCGCTGAGCAAGTGATTTTGATGTAATTGTTGTCGTGACCGGTTTGAATCCAGCTGCAAGATGCGCCGATTCCAGAGGCGATCTGACTGTGCTTACCACCCTGATCTTGAGCCTATAGAGACATGGGATTCAGTCTTGCAGTATAAAAATACGATCATCATGCCAAACCTCTAGGCCATTATAGACCATTGAAATGATGTCTCCATTGGTTTTGTCAACTGCACATGGACATAAGAGCTAGATTCATGGGTTTCATCGATGAAGCTGAGATACCTTTGAAGATGAGACCGGCATCCGTATCGACGGTATAAATATTGCCGGATTCGGTGAGGCCAAACGCAGCAAATACACCAGAGATGAAAAGGCTAGCTTGAACGAGTGCGGCGAGAGCAAACCACTGCATGGTTGGAGTTTTGGAAGCGCCCGCTGGGAAGGGAAGAGAAGGAAGGGGGGCTGATGAAATGTCGAACTGGGCCCATACAAATATACGGGGGCCTGTATACTTTTCCAAAAAGCTCCAACGATTGACCGAACAACGGAAAAATGGGTGGCAGATATTTTGCCGACGTAGTTGTTCGCTCTACGAGTATCTTAGATTCCCTGGTATCATGTTGACTTGTGATTTCCGGTAAAGACATGGAAACGGGCCGCTGGGAGGAACCTTGATTTATGTGGCAAGAGGAACAGAGCGTGGAAGACGGATCACCATGTGGACTGGGTTTTTATAGAGACCTGTTCCCCAAAGAATGGATGAGAGACACGTGATGCAGACTGGTAAGAAAGAGAAAGAGCACACACACAGCGGCGGGCACAATGGCAAGCAACGCAATCACAACGATGAGCAACGTGGGAAAACCAAGACAGCACAGCCTCTCCCCAAAGAAACGAAATCAATTATTTATTTATTCAGGATAAACCCGTGCTTTTTCATTCATCTTCACCACCATGGTTTCTGACGCTCCAGCCGACCTTCACATCCCCGACAACTATGTGTCCCACACCCTCAAAACCCAGAAGCCTCTACCCCCCATTACATGGCACAACTGGTACAGAAACATCAACTGGCTCAGTTTCACTATCCTCACCGTCACCCCGCTCATCGGCATCGTAGGCGCCATCTTCACCCCTCTTCGCTGGCAGACCTTTCTCTTTTCCATCTTATACTACTACCTCACCGGTTTCGGCATTACCGCTGGTTACCATCGTCTCTGGGCCCACCGATCCTACAACGCTTCTCTTCTCCTCCAGTATATCCTTGCTCTGCTGGGTGCCGGTGCCGTAGAAGGTTCCATCAAGTGGTGGTCTCGTGGCCATCGTGCTCACCACAGGTATACCGATACAGAACTGGATCCTTACAATGCCCACAAGGGTTTCCTCTACTCCCACATCGGCTGGATGATGTTCAAACCCCGTCGCAAGCCTGGTGTTGCCGATGTAAGTGACCTTACAAAAAACCCCGTTGTAAGATGGCAACATAGAAACTACCTCCCTCTCCTCCTCCTCATGGCTTTCGCTGTTCCTACCATTATTCCCTGGCTTTTCTGGAACGATGCCCGAGGCGGATATGTTTATGCTGGCGTCCTCCGCTTGTGTTTTGTCCACCATGTAAGCTTCGACTCTACCTTTTCAGAGGCATATCGCTTTACGTGCCTTCTTGTCATAGTCCACATTCTGTGTCAACTCACTCGCTCACTGGCTCGGAGACACTCCCTTCGACGACAAGCACACCCCTCGCGACCATGTCATCACTGCTCTTGTCACTGTCGGTGAAGGCTACCACAACTTCCACCATCAGTTCCCAATGGATTATCGAAATGCCATCAAATGGTACCAGTATGACCCGACCAAGTGGTTCATCTGGGTCTGCCAAGCAGTCGGCCTCGCCAGCCACTTGAAGGCAAGCACATCCATTCCCCCATTTCATTCTGATAAATGACCAACCTTGTTCAGATTTTCCCCGATAACGAAGTTCAGAAGGGTCAGCTTACTATGCAGCTCAAGAAACTGAGGGAGAAGCAAGAGAAAATCACTTGGCCAAGCGACAGCAACGACCTTCCTGTCGTTAGCTGGGAAAGCTGTGAGTCGGTTTTTTCGTGGCTCTATCGTGACATGGGCAAACGGGTGATTAGTCCAGGAACAGTCCTCGAAACGCCCTTTGATCGTTATTGCGGGTTTCATTCATGACGTTTCCGATTTCATTGAAGAACACCCTGGCGGCCCTCACTTGATCATCAAGATGATTGGCAAGGATGCAACGACAGCCTTCTTTGGTGGCGTCTACGACCATTCAAATGCCGCCCACAACGTGAGTGAAGACGTTTGGATACGCACACGTGCAGGCCGCTTATTTTTATTTCAGCTGCTCGCTATGAAGCGTGTTGGCGTTCTCCATGGCGGATTCCAGCCGGGTGTTGACGAGAAGTCTATTCCTCCTAGTCAACGACTGAAAATTGCACGATACAATGAGCTCAGTCCATACAATAGCAGCACCGCGTACTCTGATAGTGAGGGTCTTTTGGGATGAAGCAATGTGGATGGAATTTAAATACGGTGCTCCCAATATCGAGGAGGTACAATGGCATTTCACGATGATCACGATCAGTTGTCGGTATTAGGTTTCGAGACCAGCCTGTTTTTTTCCTCATCTGTTGTGCAATTAATTATTCATCATCATCCACTGCAATAAAGCTTTCGGTCATCTGTTGTCGGTTTATCTTACAGATCAATGGAATGGAATAGAATGAATCATCAATCGGCATTGAGTGACCTATGTAGGTTGGACATGCAATGTTTAGTGCAAAGTTTGCAGAAACTGGTCAATGAAGTTTGTGATCTTATCGGGCGTCACGTGAATTACATCATCAAAGCTCTTGTTCATTACCTTTGGGTTTTGAGTGTCTCAATCAATCATGGTCAAAGGACACGGAAAATCTTCAGCCTCATCTGCAACTCGGATAAAGCATCAGAAGAAGGCTGCAGTATCTCTTGGAATCGATCCTGATACAACAGCCTCAGCAAAAACACAAAAGTCTGGGAAAGGCAACAAGGAAAAGAAGGAGCCAAAAGTTAAGGCATGGATTCTACCTGTGAAACCTGCAAGGGCTCAACAGGATCCTTTGGAAATGGGTGGGCTTGCTAGCAGGCTTCCACCGGAGATGGTCGTTGTGCTCAGAAATGTTGGGAAGAAGGCACAGGTCACGAAGATCAAAGCGTTGGAGGACTTGAGAACTAATTGGGTCGAGAAGGCTTCAAGAGGAAATGCTGGAACCGGGGAGAACAAGGACGTTGGCGTTGATATGGATGTGTTATCAAGTCTGGTCGAAATGATTCCTGCATGGGTGAGCTGAAACCTTGAAAAGTACATCTGCACTACAAATACAATCAATCCTTAGATGCATTATATTCCGCCCCTATTTATTCATCCCTCTCGTCGCATTAGACAGCTCGCCATTTATATACATCTTAATCTGCTCAAAGTACCAGAAGTAAGGGCTCAAGTGCTCTTTTATTTGCAAGAAACGGCAACGAGCGAAATATTGGAAAACGTACTCGGAACCTGGTGCGTTCTCGCTCATGATATCGACAAAGTTGCGAGTAGCGCGGGGAAGGAGGCTTGGAATTCATTCGTTCGTCATTGTCCAGGATACTCTGTGGAGGAATCGCCGACGGATACGTCGGCCGAAGCATACTTCATTCTAGATGCCACTTCTAGGCGCACGCTGTTCGGTTTCTTGCAACGGACTGTCTTAGGTCCACTGGGAGTATATGCGTATTTAAACCCTCCTCCGGCAAGTAGTGTCCCCACCCCTCCTGAACAGCCTAATCCCAAAAATCGACGACCTGGAAGCAGTAACAAAGGGGCGGCAGCAAGTAAACGACAGCAACTAGCTGTTGCAATTGCTGCCGCACGAAAGGTTGGGATAGAAGCTGAAGAGCCAGTGAGGAATAAATCTGAGGAGTATGATGAAAACGAATCGGATAGGAGTGCGAGACTAAGAATCAGCGCCGTTGGTGGCTTGCGATGGTTTCTTGGTGAGATCTACTTGTTGAGAATTCTTCGACGGCCTGACAGGAAGACAGATGATGATATTATTTCGGAGGAGATTATGATTTTATTGAAGAATCCTATATTCTGGTCGTTGTTGTATTATGCCGAGAAGGCACCATTTATCCGAGTGGATGCTCGCAAAGATTCCGATGGCATGGAAAGCTTTGGGTACGGACAACCCAATGTCAGACAGGCGGGATGGAGCTTATTGATGAAGTTGTTGGAAAGTCACAAGGGTGCGCTGAGGTAATTCTTTAATTGAAATGGCATATCGCTTAGTCTATGCAGAGCGTATAACGTCAATTTTACCGGTTCTGAGCTCAGCTGTGCTGAGGTCTGCTTGGGTTGAACCAGACACACTGGTCCAAGGGACAATGTGGCAGCCCTTGTTGACATTTATCAAAGGTATGCCCAAAATTTGACGATATAATGCTGCACACCTGAAACGAATACATGTGTAGGTTTCCCGAGCTGTTGGGAGATGGAATTATCCAGGTCCTATGACAACTACCCAAAGGACGAAAACGGGGATGAAGAAGATACCAACAATGACGAGGACAGCGAAGATGGCGACAAAAGTCAGGAAAATCACCAGAAGTATGAGCGCCTCCCGGAAACAATCAAACCATCTTTAGCTTATCAAGACTTTTTGCGATTTCTCCAACTCGGATGTTCTGGCTCACCCGCTGAAGGATATCCAACGGTTGTCATCATTCTTTCTACCATTCCGTCTTCAGTTAGTTATTCCATGTGGATCATTGTACGGGTTTTCACCAAGAGTCGTAGATCATCGCGTTACCAGGGGCCGAAGCACCACTCAAAGGTCTTTTTGTCTCGCTTTGGGCAGCGCTCGATGGACGAGCATTAAGTTCATTACATCGTTCTTCTGTATCCGCCGCATTCCTCTCTGCACTCTTGGAATGTGTCGTATTTATGGCTCGGCGGCTGATCCCTGACTCGAGGAAATATGAAGATGGAAAAGAGCCCGTGCTCACTTCCAATGGTACATTGGATGCTGGTGAGGATGCAAAGTCCTTAGTACGCGAAAACTTTGGCAAAGCGTGGCAGGAATTGAAGGACGGACGACTCAAAGTTGAAGAGAGAGCGGCCGCAAGGCTTGTCGCACAAAATTTGGATGCGCTCGATAAGGTCGAGCACGATTTTGCTAGTGAGAAAGGGGAGACTTTAGGACTGCGAGATGCAGCTTGGAAAACAGTAGAATTTGGGCTGAGGAGTGCGACAAGAACGAATTCAGTGCTGACGGCGGCATTCTTGAAGGTCCTCTTTGATCATTTTAAAGAAGCAGCAACAGTGAAACAGGCGGTAGAAGAGCTGGTCAACGCAACTCTTAACGAGAGTATGCGAAGTGTTACTGAGTCCCTTCAGATGGAAAATGGACAGCCTATTACAGAGGATATCAAATTCTTGGAGTGTATGCTGGGGCAGTTTCGGGAGGCCTTTTTTAATGATTGGACTTCTGCTCAGGTTCGTCCGCCAAAGATTGTCGTTTGTGCCTGTCCCCGAATGATTTCCGAACCAGCGTTTCGATGAGCTTGTTCAAACTTGGACAGACGTTCTGTTTGGAACATCACCTTCATTCTTGTTTTCATATCTAGTCTACAGGAAGCACGAGAAAAGCGTCTTGGGTTTATGGTACTCAATTTTGGACGTCATCGTTGCAAATGCTCATGATGTGGAGAAGACGAGGAAGTTGGCTATGGAAATCGTTCAGGCAGCTCAGAAAGGCGATTTACCTAGGTATCTCAGACCCAAGTCAAGCGAGTTGGATGATGTCGTCGGCTGCTTGCTAGGTAGAGTGTTGAACGGAGGGCTCGTCTCGGATGTAGATTTGGTCGTAGTCAAAGCTTTTCTGAGAGCCCATTGTGCGTATTCTTTCCTCAGTTCTTTTCTAAAAAAAATACCCAGTCTTCTCACCTCGATGAATAGCTTATTTCATTTCTGAAGCTGGATACGCGAACTTCGTTAAGACGATCGAGACTACTGTTACTCTTCGCGTGGAACTCCTGATAAGAGGATCAAAGCAAGAGGATTTAGATTTAGCAGTGTTCCGTGGGCCCATTGATCTGTTAGACCTCGTATTGTCACAGGCCCCAAGTGGCGAGGAAGGGGTTTTTGAAAATGTCCTTCCGAATGTATTCTTGTTCGGTTATCTCATACCCGATTGCGTGGTGTATGGGTTTGACGCGGGTTCTCATGTGTTCACTGTTGCTAGAGAGATGTGGGAGCGGGAGACTGATTTGCAGAAGGCTGGAAAGGAGGCCTGTGAAAGGATCACTGCCAGCCTCAAGTCGAGATTGAGGGAATTATTAATTGACACGCAAGTGCAGCCTTTGTGAGCACCTTTGATTCGATGGTATTGTCGTGCTAAACGTTTATTATCAGGCCTAGAGAGATTCTCGGAGTATTGTCAGCTCAGAAGCTCGAGATCTCGATACTAGATGATATCTTTCCCTCTTCAAAAGCGCTTGATAGCATGCTCCGCCACTTACCTCACGATCCAATTAATCCAAGTATTGCGGCCTTTGATCCTCTCATTCCGATGGATGCAGACTCCCCAGCCCATGGTCCTCAGAGTACGGATAGTCGAGGATTTTCGACTTACGCTCGGACTGTTGAAGCCTTGTTGCGAGTATTCTTGGAAGATAGAAAGCTTGCAAGACAGAACCTGTGGGCTCTCAGACATTTTATCGTGCTTTCTATCTATGCTAGCGACTATCAGAATGTGCCAGCAGGAATTTGTCCGGTGTTTGAATCTAAAGCGTTGACTGAGCTTGGTGACTTAGTTAGTCGGGTCCAACAGATCACTACATATCTGATTCTCCGGTCCCTTAGGGTCGCTCAGGATGGTTGGAGGCTGGGGGTGATGAAAAGAGTTGGTACAGCCAATCGCGGTAACAACGGGACGCAGTTAGAGGATTTTGTAGTAGGGGTGTTGGATGCTGCCGCAGAGTGTGATGAAATTCTTGATACGAGGGTGCTCAAGGTTGTTCTCGGGGCTATACTGGAGGATTTAGGGTCAGAGGAGGCTGAGCATTGGGTTGGTTTTGCAAGGAAACTAGAAAGGACTGGTGCGACATCCATCAATTCGATACCAATTTGAACAGTTCTAATATTTCGGTGTAGCACCTCAGACTTCCATGACCGTCATTTCAGCTATCACGGAAACAAAAGTAGAATCGCTTCGTCTGGACAGATATCGGGATGAACAAGCGGATAAGTTACTTGACATCAAATACGACAGGGTAAATACCGATGGATTGCTCACTCTGAGAAGGCTCGCTGCTGCAATGCCGGATTTGGAATATGAGGAATATGATCTTCGTTACCTTTCACCAAATCGTGCGGTGAATGTTTTCAAAGCTTGTCGGAATTGGGCTGGCTCGTTTGACTTCAACATCAGCAAAGAAGTCGAAGGTGTTATGGTGCTCATTTTCATCCTCCTAACGCCTGTTTTACAGATCACTCCTGGATCTCACTGGGAGTCTATTTGGGATATAACGGAGAGTAATATCGTAGTAAGGGCACTTTCTACCGCCGAAATATGAAGTATACTCAAGTTCTCTAGGATTTTCCCATCGAAGACGACAGCACGCTCACCATCCTTATTCGAAGTCTTCGGCTGGTGACCATTACACAAGATCTGGTGAAACTCGACGAGTCTCTCAAGTCCAGGTGGGACCATAGGAGGATGTCTATCCTAGAGAGCACTAGAGACATAGCTCTGGTCAAATCGGGCAAGTACTTCTTTATGTTTCTATCATCAACTTTCTCATTCCGGATAGAGTCTATCAGCCCTTCCCTGCCCCGCTCACGTTGCAGGGAATTAATCATGAATGTTCTCAGAGAGCTACCTGAGTCGTTGATGGACGAGAATACTCTACCTAAAGTCAGTGCAACCTTTATTCCCTTCATTCACGACTTGATGTTGTTCAGATGTGTCATCTAGTAATTGACCATTCTCTGGAAGTCCAGAAGATGGCATATGGAATTATGCAAAGGGCAGCTAAGAAGCGCACCGAGTATTTTGTCATCGAAGCTGGGGTTGATATCGAATCCACAGTGCAGGCTACTCTTCCTTTGGAGTTGCTGGATATCGTGCAGAGACATGTTGATTTCGTCAATATCAAAGACGAAGAGGAGCAACAGGTAGGCGTTGTCGACATTAGCAGAGGTGATTTATCGTTGACTGGCTCCTAGAACATTTTCGGCTCTTTACTAGCTTGGATGCTCATATTCGATCTCTTCCAGGATGCAGTCAGTATAATTTTTCTCTGATGGCAAGGATCTTGTATTGACCATTCTGTCAGTCTTTGAGAGTCAAGTCGGAATACATCGAGCAACTTAGCAGTGCGGATCTTATCAGTAATAGTTTCATGCCACTGTTTCTTGCACTTTTGCACCTAGAAGGAGGGCTAGAAAAAGCATTTAAAATGAACATCTGGGCCGTCGACGCTTTTTATGTCGATTGTGAGTCAATTAACTGATGTGGAAATCTAAGCTCATCACATCGAATTAGTCTTTGAGCTCGGCAATTCAATCAGCATACGTCTTCTCGTTGCTCATCTTTACTATCGCGCTCTACTCTCTGTTCCGGCTCTTATTCATTCGTGGCTTTCCAGCTGCAAAGACAGACAACTTTCATCAACCTTGACTACGTACACATCGCAGTACTTCTCTCCCATCATTATTGACGTCGAGCTCGCTCATGTCAGGGGACCCGCTGGTCAGGAGCTTGCCGACGATAACATGACAATCAAAGTTGCTGCCGCTGTCAATGAGGTTCTAGCCTCATATCTGGTAGATGGACATCAGCTAGAGATCAAGCTTAAGATTCCTCCGGATTGGCCTTTACACAAGGTTGAAGTTAGAGATTTAAAGCGGGTTGGGGTAGATAATGACAGGTGGCGAGCTTGGATCTTGGCGGTGCAGCAGATGATTTGGTCGAGCGTGAGGACCTGGTTTCTTTATTTTTTTGAGCCTGCATTTGACGCGCTCGTAGAACGGCCGGATAACGGATGGTTTGGGTCTCTTCAAGAAGAATGTAACACTCTACTTCCAAGGACATGTTGAATGTGCTATTTGTTACTCGTATGGGCTATTCTCCATGATTCTTTTTTAGGTTACTAACAATTGCGTAGGATTATTAGTGTGATGGACAGCAGCTTACCGAAAAAAACTTGTCAGACATGTAAAAATAAGTATCATGCGGGATGTCTTTACAAGGTGCGGTCGAATGTTTTGGTGTCACGAGAGCGCAGTGAACTAAGCATTCATCATAGTGGTTTCGTACGAGCAATGCCTCTACTTGTCCATTATGTCGCTCGCAAATCATCTTAGCTTAGAGTAGCAAATTTTGGTAGTAGGTTGAGACTTGTTTTGAGCTGCATAAAAGGGATATAATCCTAATGCACTCAGTAGTTTAATGTAATCTCTGTTAGTATATCGGTCAGTACACGCGCCTGTCATTGTAATGATCGCGCGAAAGCGGGGTTCGATTCCCCGACAGAGAGTATTTTTCTCTCATTGTCACAGTCACCGAGAGAAAAT
>Ga0157366_1001185_pt1 | contig 10656 bp, 11 predicted proteins | sample AttbisABBM1_FD_113149 | JGI IMG/M metagenome (GOLD analysis project Ga0157366, IMG submission 113149) | Fungus gardens microbial communities from leaf cutter ant in Botucatu, State of São Paulo, Brazil - Atta bisphaerica ABBM1 | ecosystem: Host-associated > Fungi > Mycelium > Unclassified ...
ATAAACCTAGAATGTGCTTAAGAGAACTAGAAGAAATGATATCAAGGCACATATCTATAGTATGTTAATATCATGGCTAATATATAGATATTAGGATAGAGTTAGAGATTAGAATAAGATAGAGATGGTTATCAGTCTATCAGGAGCTAGTTTAGATAATAATAAGCCTAGAAGTGTAAGTAAGCCTTTGTAAAGTGGATCTGAGCTTATAGTATTGCCAATATTCCCTAACAATTACCAATCTTAAAGAATATAATATTATGATTATATTCATCATTATATACTATGCTAATATTTACTACTACTATTATAAGAGGTTGTTAGGAACTGATAGGAACACATGTTCTAAGATACTAGTATTTCTCAAAAAGTTAGAAGTGATAAGAAATCTTACTTTCTCCCAAATTTCAGAAACTTTATAGCCAAATAGAAATTAAACAAATTTCTTTAACAGTCTATTACTTCTAGACTAATAGATAAACTGAGAGAGTTAACCAAGAAATAGAATAGTATCAATATCTCTAGTTGTACATCAGTGTTATGAATTAAGCTTATGTGTTAAAGCAAAAGACACACTCTTGTATTGGGTAACACAAGAGAACTCAATAGAGTTCCTAAGTACAAGTTATCTGCCTTATATATGAACTACTGTTGGTCCATACTACACTTATTTAGTCCTATCCTAATAACTATGTATTCTCCTTAAGGTTGACATATATTATCCATGCCATATGACATCATCATCTCTAGAACCTTCTATGTTGTTCCATTGCATAACATGATTATGTGGCTGGGACATGTGACATCACATTTTGTCTTCTTTGCCTATGTTCAAATAAAAAGAAAAAGAAACTCCAAATAAAATAAAGAAAAAGAAAAGAAAAGGAAAATAGAATAAAACCAAGTTTATCATTCACAACTCTGATAATCAGCTATTAACAAGAAATTAGGCTAAATAGCTACCAATGTTATGATTCAAGTTTTTTAAAGTTAGAATAAGAGTAGAATCTTGGATTAAATTATCACAAGAGAACTTAATGGAGTTCTAAGTACAACCTAGTCCATCTTATATACTATAGACTATAGTCTGTGTACACACTATAACTATCCTATTCTAAAGTATATGTGTTTTTCACAAGGCTATTATATTATTACTATACTATATAATATCATTTGTTCCAGAACCTTCTATACCTTTCTCTGTGTCATGTGATCATGTAACAGTTGTATCAGTGACCTGTGATATTATCCTAACTCTTACTCTAAGTCCCAAATTAAAAAATAAATAGAAAATAAAAGAAAAGAATAAAATAAGAATAAAAATGAAAATAAATCAAGTTCAATGTTTACAATTCTAACAACCAATGGCTAAATTTATATATAATAATAAGCAATATTCAAGTATAGAAAAGTCAATATTCTTTATAAATTTAGAAAAACACTGAAATATTCATAGAAAAAGAAAGAAGTTAGCAAAGAAAATTTCAGAAGTAATCAAATTTGTTTATTTTCTTATTTTCAGACTTAGAATTAAGAGTTGGCATAACATCATATATGATAGTTACAAACAATCACACAATATGACATTGTGTTATATATATTATATATTATAGTTACAATCACATGATTATATATCACATAAAACACAAAAGATTCTGGAACAATAATATCATATCATATGTCAATGGCATGTAATATACATGGCCTTTAGGGTAGACTAAAACTCATATAGCATGAACTATTAGTCTAGCATATATAAGATAAATAAATACATTGTATTAGAAACTCTATCAAGTTCACTTGTGTTAATCCTAATATAAGATTTTTCTTTTGCTTTTACCAAGAAGATTCTGAGAAAAACAAATAAAGTGATAAAAAGAGAGAAGAGGAACAAGACTGTTGAGTACAAATTGTATGGGTAAATAGCTCAAACATTGGTGCCAATCAGCCAACCAAAAAACTAGTCTTTTAAAGTGTAAGTTTATTTTCAGTAGTAAAGAAGGTTGAATCTTCAGCATATAAACTTAAAATTCCAAATATGTAGGAAAATATGCACCCAGTTATTAATAAATTCAAGTTGAAACCTTATCATCATCTAATCTTTGTCCAATAACAAAAGTCCTCACTAACAGTTATTGTACCAAGTTAGCACTATATAAGAAGTTGAAAGAATTCTGGACTTCAGAAGGCAGAGAAATAAATCAGAGTACATTGTCAAATAGCAGGAACAAACATTCCAAGAATTGATATAGGAAAACTAAAACAAAATCATTCAAGGAGCAATTATATTAAGACTTCCATAAAAGCTACCTAAATATACTCAGAGTCTCTATAACTTGGTTATCTGGAAAGTTATGTAACAAATTTGTGAAGATGCAATCTTAGAAGAAAGATAATGTTACAGTTCAATTCACAATACAATATATAGTACAAGCTGTTGTTATTGTTTATTTCTACTTTTCATATTATAACAAGCAAACTAGTGCTAAGGTACAGTAAGTGTACACTAAGACAAATTCAAGTAATTGCATCTCCTTAGTAGGGTAGTATTTATATTTATAAAATAAAATAATAGTTCAGAGGTAAAATATAGAGATGTCTGGTCAAGAGAAATATTAGAGCAGATTAAGTTAGTAATGTTGGCTATGGGTATAGAATATGAAGTGTTACAACTCATACTTGCACATGTTCTAGTGGAAAGAGCTTTATAATACAGATCATGTGGATTTAGTAGTAGTAGTTGTTTATTCCTATTTTCTATACTATAAGAAGCAAACTAGTATTAAGATACAGTAAGCATTTGAAGTAATTATACTCTCCTAGTAGAATAGTATTTATATTTATAAGATAAAATCAAATAATAGTTCAGAAGTAAGATGTGGAGATGTCTGGTTGAGAAGAATGTTAGAGTAGATCAGGTTAGTAATGTTGGCTGTAGAAATGAGCATAAGCTAACAGTGGTAAATAATAGACATAAAATAGAAGAAAAATATGAGAAAGAGTACAAAGACATAGTAAAGAAGTGGTAATTGTGACTTGATGTGGTGTATTAGTTCTAAGGCTATTCTTAGTCATCCTCAAGATCTTTTGTGTCATGTTTAGCAGCTAGAAAGTCTTCAATGGTAGGTAGCTTTCATCTGAGTAGACCTGTTCCATTCTTGGCGAATACATATGATCTCTCAAGAGATTTGCTTAGAGTAGCTATATCTTGTTTTGTTCCAAAGATATCAGGCATATATATAGAGGTTGAGATATTGCAGAAGATTTGGTGGTAGTTCTTATATTGAGAGCATGTGTTAATAATGTGCTTAATTTCTTCTCCACAAGAGCAAGATATACTTTCTGAGAACTGTAGATCAGTAGTAGTCTCCAAAGTAGCTATGATCTATTCTGCATTGAATAAGATAGCCAAAGATTTCTCTTTGATTGTACAAGACTCTAAAATAGAGAGTAGGTTGAAGGGATGGGAAGATGCAGTTTTCAGAGACATACTATCTATTTTGAGGTCAATTTCTCCATATCTATTTCTATTTGGTAAGTATGTATTTATGTGTTCAATAACTTGTCAAAGTAGTTGTTGTTACAAACTTAAGATCTTAGAGTTGGTCAAAAGAAAGAACCTTGTATAGGGTTTACACAAGAGAACTCAATAGAGAACTCTGTACAAGATTGTCTACCTTATATACTAATACCTAGTGGTCTGTGTGAGCTATTTCTAGTCTACCCTAAACAGCTATGTGTGTATCATAAGGTTAACACATGTTGTATACATTTGTATAATGTCATCTCTTTATGTATCTTGTGACTTGTGACTATGTCATCTGACATGACCTGCTGCATGATGGCATGATTGTGTCACTTTAACCCTAGTTCCCAAGTTCTAAAAATAGAATAGAGAGAAATGAATTAAGAAGAAAATGAAAAAGAAAATAAACATGAAAATAATTAAAGTCCACTACTTTCAACTTTGACAGTTGTAGTATTAAATTAGCTCTGAAGTTTTGCAGCTTCTTTGACTAGTTTATCAGCTTTTTTATTTCCTCTGATTTTAGTATAGCTAGGAGACTAGGAAATAGAGAGATAGTGGTGTGGTGAAGAGTCAAGCCATTTGAGAGTCTTTTAGTAGAAAATGTATGTTATAAGCTGACCTTGTCAGAGCTTGGAATTAGAGACTATGAATATAGCTAAAATATTGTTGGCATATAATTGAATGTAGTAGACTTCAGAATGTTGATTTGCAAAGAAGATAGATTCTGATAGTCTAGTTACAAGTTCTGCAAGTTCTGCATCATAAACTTCAGCTGAGTCTCCAAGACCAGGTTTTCAGTGGTAGACTTCTCTTCTCTAGTGGTATCCTACTACTACTGATCTGACTCAGCAGAATCAGCTGAGAAAGGAGATTTAGAAACCATCTGAGTAAGTAAGAAGTGTTTCTAGGTGGTATTGTGGTTGGTTGACAAATCTGTTGTGGCAAGCTACTACTTTGTATTTATCAGTAGTAGATTAGTAAATTGTGAAGTATTTTCCATAATCTAGCTATGTTTTTTGCTATGGAGGAAGAAGGAAAGAAAAGATGCATTTATGGGCTAGAGAGGTAAATATAGCTGTTTTTTGTAGTTATATTGGTTTGGACCTGCAGTTGTGTTTAGTAGGAAGAGGAGAAGGATTTGAGAGGCTCTGTTCATTATACCAGTTGTCAGATAGTTATTGGAGAATAGGATTATTAGTACTAAGTTTGTTAAAACAAATGGCAATATATCTGGTAAGAGAGTCCAGATATAGGCTGAGAGAAGAAATATATGCTTCTAGTTCTAATGCATGAGTAGAGGCAGTACAGAAGGCTACACATATTAGGCAGAGTACTCTATTTTAGACTTTATTTAGTATTTGAATATGTTTCTGTTTGCCTGTCCACCAGGCAGCACTAGCATAAATAATAATAGGGAAAATGCATGTATGGTAGAGAAAAGATGGAGGTAATAGTGTGATAGGCCCTGGACAGTATTTGCTAGCATTGAGATGCATGCAACAGCATTCTCAGCCTTCACTGCCATTTTGGTGACATGGTGGTTGTAGAGAAGTTTGCGATCGAAGTAGACATGTGAGTCTAGTAGCACTACAAGGGTATTTACTTCCTTAGTCTCAGTCTGGTCACTAATAAACCTCGCTTTTCCGAACAATGGTCCCCGGGAGCTTTGTAACATGAAGTGGTGTTTAGAGAGTGACTGTCACTACTCAATAAACCTCACTTTCTGAACACTGCACTGTGAGGCTTCGTAACAGCGCTGAGGACATGATTGATTAACGAGTTTCAATGTCTGGGATTTCTCACCTAAAAACCAGGGTGAGCCTTGTCCTAGACAGCAAACTGGTGTTCGATGAGGCCGCCATATCTCCTGCCAATGATGTTTCTTAGTCCTTGATCTTCACCATCTTTGGAAGGAGACGGATGCCGCAAAGTCAATGAGTCAATGTATATCAAGCTGAGAAGCCTGTGACATGATGGTTGAGGTCAACTCACGTACTCAACTGTCAGAAGATTACTGATTTTGTAGTAACTGGCTCCTGTAGTTTAAGCGGTGGATCCTCGTGGGGGACCATAGGAGACCCACATTAAATGACACAAAAGTCCGGATGAAGGTAATTAACCAGGGAAAATTTTGGTCAGGATGAAACTCCACACAAATCGTATGTAATTAGACGATTGTCGTTCACAAATCAATCTTCAGTGTCAGCGCCTCCTGATTTTCAACGAAACTGTGTCAATGGGTAGGATAGTTCCAGCAAAATTCCCAACTTTCATGACCTTTTTCTCGTACTCGGAGCGAGTCTCCCCGGGTACCAAATCCACGTCGAGAACCCAGTCTCGCAAGATATGGGCCAGAAGCAAGACGCCCTCAGTATGTGCCAGTTTGCGACCAATACAGGCACGAGGGCCAGCACCAAACATAGGAAGGTCCAACTCGGATACTCCGAGCCATCTCGATGGTTTGAATTGCTCAGGATTTTCGAAGGTGTTTGGATTCCGGCCTAATTAAAAATTGTGTTAAAAAGAAATTGTGAATGAAATGGATTCAATGACTCCCATGTGTTGATCAAATCAACAACGACGCGACTACCCTTTGGAAGTACAACTACATGCGGGGAAGGTCGTTCAACCTTGATCGGGAAATCCTCAACCAAGGTACGAGGAATGAAAATAGGACCAGCTTGAAGTAGTTAATGATACAGGCATTAATGAATCTTCAAAACATACCAAACAGGCGATTGGCTTCCTGGAAACAGGCCTGTACATAAGGCAATGCATTCGAATCGGGAATATCCTAGAAATGGTCAAATCATACCAGCTCTGATAATGGGACCGGCATTACCAGCTCGCCATTCACGCCAAGTTGACTCTTGACATCCATGTATGCCTTTTCTTGCTCATTCTGATGTATCGCCAAATAGCTGAGAGTGGCAATCATTCCATTCGCAGTAGTTTCTATGGATGAGCATTTCATGAGGACTGGATGTGACATAACCCGAGTCCTCTACATACCGTGGCCAGCGAATAAGATGATTAAGATATTCGAGAGCTACAAAAGGCACAATCATGGACATCAGTTGCCGCATTGTCTCCTTAGAAGTCTCAGATAAAAACGCACAACTTCCTGCTCTGAGAGCCTGTACTTCCCATCTGATTCGGACGAGGCGATAAGACGGCGAAGGACATCTGCATCTCTACTATCATTTTCGTCACTGTCCTTTTGTTTACTGGTGTCTTCACTAATGCTTCGGATATGATCATTCACAAAACGGTAAAAAGTGTTCCATGCCCGGTCGATATTTTGAAGTCTGCGAAACGCTGCTTCGTACCTGAAGCTTTCGAGAAACAGCGAATAATCTCACGGTTTAGCGGGAAGCTTGAGTATCCAGTCAGGGAGCATGCGTTTGGCAATAATAGTGTCAGCAGCTATAGTTATTGCTTCCATGAAACTCATATCCTCTCCCACGCTCGCGTCGACCGAAGTCCATGACACTGGCATCCCAAACGCACAACGTGCCAAAGTCAATAGAGAGAACTAACACAACTCGATGTAAATGCAGGTTGACAACAAAAAACCTTCCCTGACCTTGATCATATATTGATTGAGGGGTGCGATGGTTATTTCCTGCTTGTTGATCCATCCTTCTTGCTCGATCATTTCTCGATATAGCGTCTGAGTTGTCTCGCGGACTAGCTGATATCTGGATAAGGCATATCACTTGACTTGCTTATTGTAGCAGACGGGAAACGACTCACGTCTTCGTGTTAAAAGCAGGTCCAACGATTCTGCGGTGACGCTTCCAGAGCTCTCCACCACCAGAAGCCACACTTGGTCCCCATAATCTATGATAAAAATACTGTCAGGAAACAAATGCTGAAGTCAGGCGATCAGTATTACGGGTCCATAGTCATATCCGGCGGCTTCACGAGGCCAGCTTTGATTTCGTTACCAAGTAATTGACGCATGACATCAAACGAACATGTATAAACGCATGGTTCGCCAATGAGCAGAGGAACGGACGAAATTACATCATGCGAGTGGTTGAAATAGGCTGAACCACGAGTATTACCCAACTCTGCCAGAATATTGAAACAGACACATACCTGTTTCACGTTCGTCCCATTGCCAAGCGATACCCGGATTCAGTGAAGGAATACGCGGCAGAACGCCACCCAAAATTGATAACGGAGATACCAAAGGGTTGAAGCCTGGTATTTGTCTATACAACTAAGACGTGGATTCATGAGACAGAGAAGGCAAACCTGAAATGTCAACACTCACCCGCAGGCGTTGAAGCAGTAAGTACACATGTATGGAAACCGCGGAAACGATACCAAGCAGAACAACAGTTCCGATTGGACTTTCGTTCAGCGACATCATGAAGTACAGTCTGTGGCAGTGTATTTTGTAGTTGTGGGAAACTCCTTCCTCTTTTTTTTTTTTTTTTAAATCAACAATTTATTACACGGAGCACGAGGGCAGACCGTGGTAGCTACTTCGTAACTACATACAAAAGAAGCAAAATAACATGGAAGAAAAGAAAGCTAGAGAGAAAAAGAAAGAAAGAAACAGGACTAATCATAAAAAAGAAAAGAAAAGAAGATAAAACTAGTTATAAGATCTACTTATAACAGATGACATGGAACTGTCTATGAAAGTGAAAGAATTTGGGTTAGCCTTCAAAAACATGACAAAATGGCTAAGGGAGTCTTGTCTAGGATTCCAATACCCATTAAATCTCCTACATTCATGAAGGATATGTCTTCTTGATTCGATGGGGTATACTCCACATGGGCACTTAAATTCTTCATTCAGGAAGAATCTAAGCCTGTATTCCCCAATCAGAGCATGGTTGGTAATTGCCCTCATAGCACACACACACAATGAGTTTGAGTGTCCAAATGATTGGAGCCAAGGACCTCCTTTGGCATCAAAAGGTTCAATAACATTGAAGTTATCATCAAGTAGGTCAAAAAAATGTCTTCCCTTGCCATCCGAAGCTTGGAAGGTCATTTTCCAAGTGTTGAGTATATCATCACATTCAATTTTTCTGCAGTAATCCCATGACATCTTACAAGGGTACACAGGTGAAGGGTTGAAAGCCTTTGAATCTTTATTGACCTCTTTGTGTAGATTCCAGTTGAGATGACTGGGACACTCCCAGAATTTAATCACATTGCTTTGGTTGTTAGTGAAGAATTGACAAAGATCACTGAGTATGGCTACTGCAGAGGCTTGAAAAGGATGTGATGATGGGTCGAAAATTTTCTTGGCTGCATGGATGGAATCAGTGATGATGATGATTTTGGAAATATCTTTCTTGTTAGAGGCTTAGTTAATACCACACCTGATTGCAAAGAGCTTAGCTTCTGTACTAGTGATAAAGACAGTATGATGAAGAGTTTTGATTAGTGGACTGTCAGCTATGTGCATGTGCAAGATAGATGTAGCAATATTGTTCTTGATGCTAGCATCTGTTACAACAATAGCTGTGGATGGGAAGAGAGACAACTCAATAACCATGTTATCAAGCTGTTAAAGGTGGATTTTGTCATTTTTTTCTTTATTACATAAATTAAAAGAAAAACAATCTGAAAAATTGTCAATAATTCTGAAACCCAGAGAAAGTTCAGGATGAAAAGGAGAAAAGGGAGGGAAAATTCTGTTGAATCTATTGTCTGAGTCAACTAAGTGATCTTTGATGAGAGCTCTTTGATGACTAGTGAGAGCATCAAGTGAGGCAGGATGTTGATGCTTGGGAGTGCCAAAAGGTGATTCCATAAGCATTCAAATGAGATGGTTGGGGGGTAATGAAAGAGTGTGTAATTGCAATCTGCCCACTAGTTTTTGAAGGTAGAGTTTGATGGAGTAAGGCCTGCAATTGCTTCAATACCTTTTAAGGGAGATGTCTTGAAAGCACTGAGTATCCATATGGCAGCTCTTCTTTGCATTTTACCCAGAATTTTAAGTGGGTATGATAGAGGTGCATAATTATAAAACCACAGCTAGAGACCATAAAGAGTAATGGGGAGGATGCAACATCTGTAGAGGTGTTTTTATGTTGGAATGATGCCATGCAATGAATTTCTAAGGATCTTCATACATTTAACCATGGACATTGCTTTGTTAAAGTGTCAGGTGTGGTTCACACTGGGGTGGAAGTCTGCAAAATGGACTCAGAGATGAGCAGACTTGTGGAATGACCTTGGCTTCAGCTTATATGCTATGCCATTTATCTGCTGCATGATCACTGTTGTGGCAACCACTTATCACAAAGATAAATGATCACACAAACGGTAAATCTCTTAGTGGGATATCAAGTGGGAAATTCACAAGAGAACTTGATAAGGAGTCTCTGCTAAATTAGCATCCTATATATACTAAGTACATCTGGTCTGTGCTATAACCTCATGTCCGCCTCATTTCCTACTCAAGGCCACCATGTTGCATACATGTGTCCTGATGTCATCTTCTAGATCTTTCCACTATGTTCTAGGCTTATGTCGTCACATCATGTGACATGTCATGTGACTGCAATGTCACATGCCTCTTCATCGTCACTAAAAAGAAAAGAAAAGACAAACAAAATTCCTATAAAGTCAGAAAATAAAAGAAAAAGAAAATAAAAATTGTCCATGTCCAAAGCATCTCATAACAATCACAACTTCAGATGATAGGAAGAAGTCCAAGATGGGAGTGAGTGCTGATTGGTGTGTTGCTATTGAATACTAGAGATCGAGTTTAATAAGAGTTATTTTCATTGATTATCAGACTAGTGAATTACAGTGTAACTACTAGTCTTATATACAAATGGATAGTATAGGAGATGCTTGGGGTTTCAGTGGTAAAACTCTTATTACCTCAAGCAGAGGTTTCAGTGTTGAGACACTGACAGAAGTAACTCCATTATAGAAAACCAAGTTGAATAGGAGTATCTCTGCCATGGAAGATGGAATACCCAGATGGTTGCAACACTGCTATAAGATGTGTTGCAAGAAAGGTGGCTGCTGTGGAAGGCGGGATTGTATAATTTGGAGATGATATTACTGTAGGAATGTAATTTCCAGATAGGGGGCTTGCATATGACATAGAGTAGAAGTCAATATGTTGGTAGAAAGATAACTTC
>Ga0157366_1001186_pt1 | contig 10649 bp, 11 predicted proteins | sample AttbisABBM1_FD_113149 | JGI IMG/M metagenome (GOLD analysis project Ga0157366, IMG submission 113149) | Fungus gardens microbial communities from leaf cutter ant in Botucatu, State of São Paulo, Brazil - Atta bisphaerica ABBM1 | ecosystem: Host-associated > Fungi > Mycelium > Unclassified ...
AGTTAGAAACTTGGGTAGAAGTATCTAGAATATTATCTAAAAAAGCAGAGACCTACTTAATGGCAATGGGGAATACCAAGTAATAATCATGGAGATTTTACAAAGTAATGGGGTTTGAGTACAAGATTTGATATGTTTGAGGTGCAGGAAGTCTAGTATATTGTATATGGGACTTGGAGGTGAGGAGCCTTGTTTGGGCAAACATATTGGTGAAAAGTCAGGTTCTTTTACAGATAAGTCCTAACACATTATCTGCTCTTCTGTGTATCTTTCATGGACCTCAATCACTGAGGTGTGAACTATGCCTAACAATATAATATAAATGGATAGTCCTTATTGGGGGCTTTCCAGTGTAACTTGGTTTGTGAGAATCAATCCAATAGCTGTAAAGATACAGGTTAAATGAAATTTGTAATATCTATATTATTTCTAGATTTCTTATATCAATAATCTCTAATAACAAGCTAATGGGGTTATATTTGCTGCGGTCAAGCTAATTATAATTACATCCACAGTTACTAGACTTCTCTCTAAGTTGAATTTTAAGTATATTCTTATTTTTGATAATTCCACTCATGCAATGGTCTTACATGATCGCTGGACAAGTAGTCAATGAAAAGAAGAGGAAAGGAGAACAAATCATTCCATCCAACAAAAATTTCATCATATCCATGATCAGTCCCCAGTTCCACCCTGACAGTTCTACCACACACACTGCTCCAGTCCTTTTTACACGTCCGTTCCCATTCACAGCTGTCTACGATAACTTCCACCAAAGGAATCGCGTTAATAATGGGCATTTGGAACAAGCACTCTAGACCGTCAGCATTCCTTAATTCCGATATACGCAGTACCTGAAGTGAATACTCAAACATAGAAAAATGATTTGAAAATCGTCCAGGTTCTGGGAAACCGTGCCTCGGTACACATTCCAGATCAAGATCTAGTAGCTGGAGCGCCGGTAGGTGAAATGAGGATAACAGGCAGATAGCAAAATCCATGGAAACGTAAAGATGGAGGACTTTCAGATTTGAGAACGTGATTGAAGGCACAAAACGTGGACAATAGGTCCATCTTAAATTCAAGATTGTACCACTGTTCTGAAAGAATTGAAGAATCTTCCATGGATGCTCCCACTCTCCCTCGAAGCAAAGATGGGAAAGGTTACTTAATGTCGGCTTCATGTAACGAGCCACTAAACCACACGTGTGCTCGTCAGCAGGACAAAACTCGAAAGATTTGAGGTTGGGTATGGTTCCTAAGTGTGCGAAGAAAGTGTGTGGCGTCCTATATGAGGCTATGTTAAGATAGAGCGATTTGAGGCGGATGGCGCGAGAGAGAGGTAAGTAATCGCAAATGAGATGTGCCGGGTTCGCTCGAACATAGAGTCTAAGGATTTCCCAACGCGGAACTGATGGACCAAGGACAGACAGAATTTGTGAAGTAGGACACGATTCCTCCTCATCCGTAAGATCAAGGCCGATACAGAGATAGTAAGTCTTCGATCGTTCAAGCCAGATGGAAAGGATGTGAGGGGGTAAAGGACAGTGAGGTTGAATCACCAGATGTACCCATAGACTCGGAGTTGAAATGGCGACTGCATTCCATAGGGGGCAGACAAGGCGTATCCGCATTAAAAGCTGGCTCATTACCACAGCATGCCTGGGTTTGTGGGACAATTGAGGAATCATGTAGAGGAGAAAAATTTCGGTAAGGAGCTCTGCTGGTAGCCTAAGAAAAGAAAAAGGTGAGTAGATTTATGCTTGAGAAACATCAGACTTACTGGGGCATAACTGGCAGGGGAGCGAGCGAACAGGCAAAACCGGGACAGTTATTGTGACAAGCAGTGACCTAGTTATTGGTCAGGAAGTCTTTGACCGAAATTGCAGCGTTATTTCCGGAATTCTTGCTAACCAGCGTCAAGTTCCAGTTATAAGGCTAAAGAACTCAACTAGTGTGGGATGGTAAGTGAATTGTGCAGGTAGTGGAAGAGGCACGGTGCAAGGTGCAGGAATACATCAGGATCAGGATACGTTACTCAAAGGGCCGAGTGTAGGGCTCACCTCAGTTCTGTCCCAACGATGAAAATGCAACTAAGATATGTAACATGGTGAGTGCTAGTTAAATAGAGGCATAAACAATAGGCATGACAACACATCTAAAAATGATCTAGTGTCCGATCACGAAACCTGAATCTGGAGTGTGTTAGTTAATGTTTCTGTTCTTTTGGTGCTTCCTCATGTTTTGTGTTTTTCAAAGCATTGTATAGTCTAGTTCTAGTTCTCTTGATGTGGCAGGTTTTCAAGTGTTCGTACGGGGGTGTCATACTTTGCACTATGAAAGAAAACAGATACATGATTGTAATCACCATTATTATATATTACACTAGGATGACGACGATTCTACAGGTAATAAAAAATGTTTCCAAAACGTAAATATCTGCATGAAATGCGGTCCGTACCCAATGTCCAATGCATATAGTCTAGAACGTGTGTACTAGGCGAGGAAAAGAGAAGAAAAGACCACACCGATAATTCCAATGCCAATGCCAGAAAAAGCAATAGTAGAGACGTCACTGGAGGTATTGCTTGCACCCGGAGCAGTAGCGTCACGACTACCCGAGGCTGTTGAACCAGTAGTCGTGCGTGTCACACGAGCAGCATCTACCATGATGCTAGGAGTAGGAAGACCAGTGTAAATAGCCGAGCTAGCGTAAGTAACACAGTCTGACGAAGCAGGGACATGAGGAGTGTAGGGCATGGTGGTGATGGGACCGAGGGACTCTGGAGGTTGAGTATAGGTCATAACTTGGCCATTCGAAGTATAGACACCGGGAAAGTCTTGGTTTTCACCTTTGCATGACTCAAAAGTGCCGTTCTTGGCATTGTTAGGCGCATTGAAGGCACAGCCAATGCGATCGTAAATGTGCTGACAGTAGTCTGCGGCATTGGATTTGCTCGAGTCGCATGCCTTGAAGCAAAAGGCATTTCCACCTATAAAGCTAAAGAAAATTTCAGCTAGATGGCTCTAACGAATAAGGAGGACGACATACTTGTTCCATTCTGGGACCTGAGTCCACTGGCCATTGAACGATTGAGAGAATACAAGACCACCCTTGGGGTTACCACGCAGATCTGCACCATGGGGGTCCATCTCACCTCCGTAGTCGCTAGGGTCGAGGTTAAAGAGTCGCTGGTCGATGAAGCCAGCCACTTGAACATAGTTTGGAGTCTTGATAAACTGAACACCCTGAAGGGCATACTGAGGAATAAGACGAGTCCCGCGGCCAGGCTTTGTGCACCAGGCAACCATCTCGCCCTCGTGGTCAGCCACAGTTGACCCTGGCGTTGCAGGGGCCCATAGGCAAAAGTCTGGACAGCACGTGAACGGAAAGACAGAAAAGTCACGTGATCTACACACACCATCGAGCGAGTTGAGGAACGCAGTCTGACAATTGGACTCGGGACCCTCTGTGGTGGCGTTGCACTGGTTGTAGCCAAACTGAGTTCCACGCAACAGACCGACGTCCGTGTCGACCTTTGGGGGAATACCCGTTGGATACACAAAGACCTTGGAGGCGAGCGGTGTGGCTGGGAATTTGCCCGTGACACCGGCTGGGTAGGTCTCTGTCGGTGCTTGAGCCCTGGAATAAACAATAGAAAGAGCGGCGAGAGCAAACAGAGTCGAACGAGTGGAAGGTGACATCTTGTTTTTCAAAGTCGAAAGGAGTGATGCAGTGATGCGCTAATAATAGTATCCCCATTCCTCAAGTAGTCCAGAGTGGAGCACGCACGGACCATGCACGTGAGCGCACGCTCTACGTCAGCCCTGCCGCAGCACTCGACTGTTTTACGCTCACAACGTGTGCTCGAGCGGCCTAGGCTTCTCTGGCTCGACCCTGCTCGACAATACATGTATCAATACATTGTTTTACAAAATCTTGACTATCACATCGTGTAGGAATATTGTATGTGTTGTCGTCATTATCTCGTACGTCGTGTTCTTCATTACGTTTTAGCGAACACCATGAGGGAATAGCTGAGTGAATATTGAGTATAAATGAATTATCAAAACTTTAGGCTCCACCAGCATCGTCCAGCATCGCCCAGACAATGCAGCTATAGAGGACTAGGCCTCGAGGTACAGCGTCAACGTCTTTAATTCTCGATCAAACGTGACTAGTGGTTCCCGGGGTAGCTTAAGCTCATCGTCTTTCATAAAATTCATCGACCATTTGTAAAACGCTAAACAGCCATCAACGGAGCGAAAGACGGGGAAAGTATACATAACTCACATGCATTTAAAATCGTGATCCGCAACTCATCATACATCTTTCGTGAATACTGCGCAATAAGAACCTCTTCCAGTGCACAGCCTTTGGGAAGTCGCAGTGTGATCGCATAGTAAGGATCTTGACAAAGTACAGTGGCATCAGGCTCCCATTCGGCACAAGGTGAAGACGCAATAGGGGACGACATCGTCGACAAAATTCTGGACAGTGGTGATGGCGACAGGGGAGTGAGCATAAGTCAAGGTATAAACATTGACACTTAGCCTAAGTATTATTAATATATATTTATATATCCTCCAACGCCACCGTTCGCGTAACAACCAAGACAATGCACAGCAACCCTCTATTAAATCACACGTGTATTTTGCCTTCTCATGGAACCATCTATCCTTCCAAGCACTTTACCGGAATTTTCATATAATTTGTTGTATGAGAGAATGTGGGAAAGAAATGATCATCTTTGTTAGTCCAGCGTTCATATTAGCCTAAGATTTTTATTTTATTCTAAAAAAACCACCACACCCAGAAAAAAACACCAAAAAGGAACAACCCAAGGCCAAAAAAAACCATACTAATACATAAAAGGTTTGCCATATCCCCATGGGGAAGGATGAAAGTTGTATTACGAAACAAAACCACATGGATTGATGTTGTTTCGTTTCAGGAGCGACCACCTCGGACTCTGGAGAAAAAAAAAACCACTCCGCCTACCATCACCCCCCTTCCCACACACACTCGACACACTCGTGCGCCAGGTGTCCGCGTTACCCCTTTGGTAGTTAAAAACGAAAAGACACGCACACAAATTCGCATTCGACTTCCCCTGGTTTCCAGGCCCATCCACCGCAGCGCAATGCAGTGTATTATCTGAACCGAAATACCCGATCTCTATATCCATCTGACAGGAACGACGTCAGTACCCTTCCCGAATGACGTAGTTGTTTCGGATAAACCCCTTTTACAGTCTACTCTAAGGCAGGTCCATGTCACTTTGGATGCTATAGGACTGGACAGTCAAGCATGCATGATGCCCATAAGACCCACTAATTGATAGACGACAAAGTAATTTTACTCTGTGTTAAAATTAGATCAATGTTTGAAACTTAATCTGTGATTGAGTATTTTGAGTATTACGTGAGTATCATTAGCAATTGCTAGCTAAGTAAAGCAGTCCCCTAGATCCTATCCTCTCCGAATTCCTTTCCCGAGACCCATTCCAACTCGAACCAGGGTCTCTAGCGATGCACGTCCATTAATCAAAAGATCCTCGTCCCATTCTACAGCACCTTTCTCCAAAAGGAGAACGATAGTAGATCCACCTGAACAACAATATCGATATTTCGATTTACATACCTGAATAAAAAACTCACCAAATGCAAAGTATCCAAATTCCTGACCACGCTTGACCTCCTGTCCTTCTTCAACAGTCGTCAAAATACTTCCAACCATCATAGCCCCAACGCAGATTGCCATAACACGACCAAATCGAGGACTGTCAATCGGCACAATTTTGCGAGCATTATCTCCATAAACGTCGAGAGCCGTACGGATAGCTTGAGGCTATACAGTCAAAAAATTACCAAAATAGTCCATGTGCTTTACACAAGCACTCACATTAACCGTATAATACTCTCCAGAAATATACGTCATCTTTCCAATTTTGCCATCCACAGGCGAATGGAACCGATGATAATCTTGTGGTGCCAATCTAAATATTGCTAATGCACCCCCATTGTACCGATCCACATCCTGTTTGTATGCATCCCCCAACAACCTCGCAACAGAAAAATCGCGTCCTTTAATCCAGATATTGGTAGCATCCTGGATAGTTTCAAATACCATAAGTCGACAGTCAGCAGCACTGACAAGGCGGCAAGGGTCATCTAGTGCTTCAACAGGACGAGCAGAAGGTTTAAGTTTGCGATAAAAAAACTCGTTAAAATTCCCTAGTAGAAAAATATGATCAGTGGAGTGAAGATGTAAAAACACGAGACGAACTGAAGGAATTGAGAGGGTCAAGGATTTCATCGACATTGAGGTTATGGAACTCTATGAATCCTGCAATATCTTTCGCGGATTCAGGTGAGTCATATTTGACACCCTGTTTGATCGACATTGACTTGAGGAGTTTACGAGCTATTTCCATCAGCGCACATGATGGAAATAAGTAAAAAGACGCACCTCGGTGGCCCTCCATCCGACCCTTCATGCCTTTGTATAGCAGCCGAATACCCAACCTTACATAAACCTGCATTTTCTCTTCTTCTAGTTGGCCCGTTGACCTGTTCTGGACAATGATGTTCGCCGAGTTCTAAAATAAAGCAGTCGATCTACGCCGGTAATGGACTGAAGAGAAATCGTGAACTTACCGCTCCAAGCCTATAATCCCCACTGCTTAACTTGCCGATTATCTTCGTGTACCACTTTCTCTGTGCCTGACTCGCAGTCACAAAGTTTCCCACTACAATCCTGTCCACCCTGTTCCAGTCTTGTGATGCACACACAGCGATGTGGGTAATGATATCCACCTCAGCCTTCGAGTTCATCCTTGGACGATGACACAATGGACAATTCCTCACGTTGATGACGCGCTCGACGCCATCATATTGGTCTTCAGATCCAGAATTCGAAGGAGAGGCATTCCCTGATGATGATCCAGTAGCTGACCGAACAACTCGGGCCTTGAAAGTCTTTCCTTTTCCCCTGCAGCGTCTGTTCTTCGTTTTGGAAGGATCTCCAGGTGACAACGACGAAACAGAAAAATCCTCTTCCATATCGTCGGAACTGGAGTCTACTGGAGATGTGCTAGCAACGGGTGCAGCGACCTGATGCAGCGGAATTTGCATCGGCTCGGTTTTCATTCCAGCAGGAGCTGGTATTATGTTTAGGTCTGCTTGGTCGTCACAGATCCCGCCGTGAAGCGTGGCAGGACCAGAAAAGTCGAGTTGGTCGAGCTCAAGCACATTTCCAGTCTGATCTGCAACCTGTAAGACGGGAGTCATGCTGACACTCGAACTAGGCTCTAAATCATCCGAATCAAGCCGTCTTTTTTGATCTTCAGTTTTATTGAGCTCATCTTCCAGGCATAGAATGACTTCATCAACTGATATCTCCTCTTCATGCGCCTTTTTCCCAAAACGAGTGAAAAAACTGGAAATCGTGGAGGAAGATAGGGTGGAACCGAGGGAGTCAAGCATGGATGTGATTTCAAGGTGAGAAAGGGCACTTGACCCATCAGTATCATATTGCACAATGTATCGGCGCCAGAACTGCTGACGAATAGCATCATAAGGCTGATATTTTGCCCTGTCAGAAGTTGTCAGCTGAGCACGCACGAAAACAAAAAGAACGCACCTGAATGAGACCATTGGTGCATTCGGAACATCCCACGAAATATCTTTCCCAGGATTAAGCGGCAACTTGAACTCTTTCATCGATGCCTCTTCAATCCCAGCAATATCCTCCACTTTGTACAACCCATTCACCAATGGCTGCGGTGCGGAGTCCACAAGTTCTCTGACGTTGAATGTAACGTCACCAATGTGATCGTTTGATGTCAGTTTGTCCCAGTCAAGGAGGGTGAGTTGCACATTGAATGCGGTTTCGTATCGACGAACGTGAAATAGGAGTTTCTCGTCCCAGGTGGGGTTGAGACTGTGTCGGATGACACGCGTACGAAATACCTTCTTGCCAAAGGAGATTACGACGAATGGGTCCATGTCCCATCCCGTCCGCGTCACTGTACAAAGTTTGTCAGCATGTCGTGTGGTCCAACTGAAGGCGTACTGTTCCGTAAACGTGGAAGGTCCTCTGCACCTTGTACTTCCAACATCACAATACCTATGATATCATTGCCTCCCGCATACTGATAACCAGTCCCTCTCTTCTTTTTCATTGGCGGTAGAGATAGTGATTCAGCCGCATGACCAGCACCAACTCCGGCAGTGTTGATAGTAGCAGCGGAATCACCGGTTCTTTTGCGGACTTGACATTTTTTGTTGGGTTTTGTAACATAAGATATGCCGGTTGCCGTATTGGTGAGGTCGACGGGTGGAATATTATTATTGGAGGATGAGAGAGATGCAGTGAGTCCAGAAATTTTTCGAGGGAATTTCATACGCGGGATGAATCCTGACTTGCCAGGAGTGGATGTCGTCACTAACGTCGTCTTCGGACTGCTCTCTGTAGTTGGTGTGGTGGGCGATGTGACCGTGATGACAGCAGGAGGGGGAGTGAGACTTTCGATCGCAGTATGTGGGGGATTGGGGCTTTGCGGCTCCGATCGTGCATCAACGAAATCGTCATCGTCATCGTCGTCTTCATCAGAAGAAAGTCCTCCAGTGTCCTGGAAATCAGCCAACGGACCGCCCTGGCGGGAGCGAATTGTGCCCACGCCTTGAGTCTAATAACTAATGTTAGCCTAGGGACAGTGATGATAGACGTGGTCATACAGGGGGCGCTGACACAAGCGACGGTCTAGAACGCTTGTTGAGCTCTCTGAACGTGTCTGCAAAAGAAAGAGTCTGCTGGAGATTGTTTGGTGGAGTGACAAAACCGAGCTTGAGGCGGATAGTACCGGTGGCGACCGTGCTCGTGCGTGTTGACACTAGGGGTATATCAAATGACTACAGCACTGTTAGTATTTCGTAGACTACATATAGCACAAGAAACATTACATACAGTGTTGCCCGGGTCACTGAAAGCAAAAGAGCGTTCAACGAACCAATCCTCCAACAAGAGCGCAGCTTCTCCCAGGTAGTCCTTCGAAAGCACGTCCTTGTCCCAAACTACGAGTTCCAGGGCACCAAGCTTGTCAGCAGTCGAGAGATAGAGCGGAAAATCGAACGTAGCGTCCTTCGTGGTATAGGCAGGATTGAGTGTGCGTTTGGCCACGGGTGTCTGTTGACGAGAATTGAGAATGGAGAGAACGACAAAACTATAAAGGACTGAGTGAGGGGTTCTTGAATGAAAAATTGACAACCCACGGGTCACTCGAGCCATTCTTGTCCTTCGAAATCAGGTTCGAGCAACCGACGACATGGACGCGCAGCACAACGATGGGGAGCTCTCCTTGTACCGGGGTGAATCCTCGATTGCTGCCCTTGGCAGCCCTGACAGGCAACAGAGCTGCGGTCTTGAGAGCACGCCTGAACCTGTTGGACATGTTGGTCACAGGGAAAGGATTCACGATATAAATATAGTCATACCCTATGTCATCGGCTCTTAGTCTGTTCCGAACTATCAGTTAAAAGTGGTATAGTGCTCTGAACATTATGGGATACCATGTATTGATAAAACATTAGTAAAACATTATTAAAACATTATTTTACCTATGCTGAAAGCATGTCCTAGAACCACAATTTAATTCTATGAATACAGTCTAATCTATGCCATGCCAGCTATTATGATAATATAAAGGTCCAGATAGTTTCTATAGTAGGATATAAGCTACCTAGACTCAGCAAGTCTAACTTGGCTAGGTGGAGAGTTACTAATTGGCTTCTAATTATAATCACATGAAATACTAGGCAATAACAATAACATAACAGCTGTACATTGCTTCTTTCTTTCTTACCACCATCTCATATGGTAGCACCTGAAAGAGTTTTAGCAAATATATCTTTTCCCTTTGACCTAATAATACTGTCTAACCCTCAGGAGCCTTTCAATAATATGGCAATGGACATGGAGGTTGATACTCCCAGAGGTCAGTTGTCATATGCCAAGTCCACCTGTCCGGAAAATACATCTCCATGGTGATACTTTTCTCAACATCTATTATACAAGCCTATCTTCCACAACAGCCATCCTTCTCACAACATGTCCTTGTGGCAGTGATGCAACAATCCAGATATTCTGTCTTCTATGACAGAGATACTGTAACGACCTTAAGCTAGAGCTCAGGTTGCAACTAAGGCAAAGACTTGAGAGAAGTTAAGGGTAGATTGAAAGTGGTAAAGCGTAAGGATACAGGAAGGTATCTACGCTATTTATAAGTGTCTATAGTTCAACCACAAGGCATACATGAGGATTCATACATGAGGAAACTGCAAGGATTAAGCAAGGTAACAGCACCTACTGCATGAGGTGCTGACTGAAACTACATGTGGTGCAGCCGATCATGTCATCATACCCTCTACCCAAGTCCTCGTTGTTTCCTAGAGGCATCGATTGTCCTATTTGACTCAGTCTTCCATGGTAGAGTTCTCCTCACTCCTGTCAGTATCTCACCACTAAAACCCTGAGCATCTCCTATATTATCTACTTGTATATAAGACTAGTAGTTACACTATAATTTGCTAGTCTGATAATTGACAAAGATAACTCTTATTGAACTTGATCTCCAGTGTTCAACAGC
>Ga0157366_1001187_pt1 | contig 10641 bp, 13 predicted proteins | sample AttbisABBM1_FD_113149 | JGI IMG/M metagenome (GOLD analysis project Ga0157366, IMG submission 113149) | Fungus gardens microbial communities from leaf cutter ant in Botucatu, State of São Paulo, Brazil - Atta bisphaerica ABBM1 | ecosystem: Host-associated > Fungi > Mycelium > Unclassified ...
AAGACAGATCATAAGACTTGAGAGAATTTAGTAGAAGATTTGAAAACAGATGATGTTATACAACATGGACACCACATGTTGGCCTCATGGACTACACATGGTTGTTTAGGGTAGGGTGTACAGTACTTAGCACGGACTATCTATAGGACTATGTAAGGTAGACTAGTTTGTAGGAGAGTTCTCTATTGAGTTCTCTTGTGTTATCCAATACAAGGTTACCTCTTAATCCCACTCTAAGGGTTTTGAGTTATAACACTCATGGTCCATGCTACTAATAATTAACCCTGCCCTTATGCCCATACTCCTTTCTCATGTTTGTCTCAAGACTACCATGTTGTATACATGTGCCCTGACATCATCTTCCAGATCCTTCTACCATATTTTAGGCCTATGACATCACATCATGTGACATATCATGTGACTGCAGTGTCACGTGCCTCTTCATTGTCCAAAAAAACAAGAAAAGAAACAAGAAAAGAAAATCAATATAAAATCAGAAAAATAAAAGAAAAGAAAAATAAAATTGTTAGTGTTCAAGTGTCCTATAACATCTGTCTTTTACAATTTCATGCAAGATGGCCAAAACTTCCATAACTATAGCAGCTTCTTCCTCTATCCACCTCCATTGTATACAGGTCCCTCCTTGTTTCTCCTCCTTCTTTTCCTTGTCCTTACAGTGTCAGAATTGAAGATAATAGACTTTATTTATTTCAATTTCCTTTCTACTTTTATTTTATTTTTCCTTTATTTTCTATGCTTGGAGATCTAGGATTAAAGTTTAGTGTGACATCACAGTTACATTATGTGTCACATGTGTCACATGACACTGTCACAGCCACATGGTCATAATGAAAGGATGTAGAAGGTTCTAGTATAATAATGTCACACAACATGTTTAACACATATTGGTCTTAAGGCTAACACATAGTTATTTAGGGTAGGCTAAAAGTAGTAGAGCACAGACCATTAGTGTTTAGTATATAAGGTAGACAATCTTGTACAGAGTTCTCTATCAAGTTCTCTTGTGTTAACTTTAATACAAGATTTTATTTATTGATTAACTCTAAGATCTTTGAGTTATAATATATAGAGAGTTTCTGGCCACCACTGTATTTGTCCTTTCCACCTCTTCTATTGGGGTAAGCCCTACCAGTACCTGTTGCATCTCCTATCTTTTTGGCTATACTTGAGGTAGAGATAGTTATAGTCTGACTTCTTTTGGATTATTTCTCTGTTCCCCTTGTCTTTGTCCTTAGTTTCCACTCTCTTCCCTTTGTTTCAATCTTTCTTTTTCCCTGCTTTCTCTCCAATATCTATCTAGGTTAATGACATGTTTATACTACTGTTCAATGCTCATAGGAGGTCTTTCTACTTCTATTAACTTTCTCTTTATTGTTCTATTTATTTCCCTCTTAAATTCTTCTACTAGCACTCTTCTCTCATATGCACTCCTCCTTGCTGCTCTTCAAAACTCCTGTACAAATTCCTCTATCATCTTTCCTTTCTACTCTATCCTTTTGAGTTTTACTACTTTTACTACTTTTACTACTTTTACTTATTCCTTATCTCCTCCTTCAAATTCCTTTCTTAGTTCTAACAAAAGTTCTCCTGCAAACCCAAATTCTACTTCTCCTGATTCTAAACCCTTCAACAGGTTTTCCTTCCACACATCTGCTGACCCTCCTTATATATATGATAATACCCATTGTATTTGTTTCTCTACTATGGCATTTCTTATCTTCATTCTCAGATATAGTTTGCATGTTGTAATAAATCCTCCTATCTTCTTTGCTTCTTCACTGAATACTGGTGGTTTGGCCACCTCAATATTGGACTCTGTATTAAGTCCTCCTATCACCCCTCCTCCTTCTGTTGCTACTAGTAGGACCTGGATTTGTACCTGTATTGCCACCAACTGCTCTTGTTATTGTTGAATAATTTGTTTATAATTGATTGAGCTATGTTGACTTATATTGTATTATGAGGGTGGTGATATTGGTGAGAGTGATAGTGTTGGTGGTAGTGGTGTTGGAGAAGACAATATATACAAGAGTAGTAGAGAAGAGCCAGTGCTGGCCTCATATTATTTGTCAATAGACTTAGGTTTCTCTGAAGCTTAAAGCACCATCTCCATACTTCCACCCTTAGTTGCCCTAACAGTCAGTACTTATTTTGTAGCTAGACTGTACTAGGGCCAGTTCTTTTCCCCTGGTCCTAGGTATGTTCTCAGTGAGTCCCGTTGTTTTAACTACTTAGTTCTTTTTCCCTGGTCCTATACATTTGTCTATTTATCTCAAATCACTGTGTTTCTATCTCATTATAGTTTAGGTACACAGTAGCATTGTATAATGCAGACAACTAATGACTACTTCCAAATATAGTAAAGCTGTTGTAGGAGCAAGTGGATTAACTTGAGCTGATTAATGACAATGTAAGCAGTATGTAGGCTATGCTAATGTATAAATAGATGACACTTGAGTGACTCATTGTGTGTGCTGATCACAGTCATGAGTGTATGAATAGGCGGAATCACAAGATAATAGTGTCAACTGTAGATATGAGTAGGATATTCGATCGGATGCCAGAAGAAAGGCTCAAGCAGAAATCAACATTCCAGTATTTTTGAGTGAGCAAAGGAGCTCGAAAACTGAAGGAGGTAGGCAATCTGGTTGATTGCGACATTGAAGTGCAGACATCACGTAGTTTACTGTCTGATTTAGATACAAGTATTCACAATAGAGATACTATAGAAACTATGTACTTGTACTGCTGCTGGGAAGATCGATTATGAGGTTAGTGAATGTACTGTCTTTCTCTCACAAGACCCATAGTGTGCCGCAAACGAAGATCTGACATGATTCAATGATATTTTCTGATCCACACTTATCGGAGAGTGGCCTAGAATTCAATGAGTCAATGGAGTCAATCAGACATTTACCGCAAGCCGCAAGCGATCAACTTTGCGTATTGTCTCGGCAGCACATCTGAAATATTGAATAGTTCTTTGCTCGACGATCCTTCCCAATGAATATTGTCCTTGTTCTGGAATTTAAGAGTATAAAACCTGACGCCTAAAGCAAACTAAGATTTGGCAGAATTCTGCTAGGATAAAAATTTTGAAAACACCATGTGCGGGGGTCCTTCGTCATAATTTCGGCGTAATCTTCCGGACTTGAGAAATAGGTCGATAAAAATAGGTCCCGCCAGCTGAATAAATATTGGAGTTGGTACCTCCTAGGCACGCATAGACATTTCTTCATGCCAACACTTGCCGCCCAGGAACCCGCTAACATTGGGGGAATATCGTCCCTGCTTCCGACTTCAGTAGTCATAAATGCACTTGTTCAGCTACTCGGTCCCCTTGCTCTGACCTTGGGCATCTTTACACTATACAAACTCGTCAACTTCATATGGAGAGAATACATCTCAAACCCTCTCGCAGATCTTCCTGGCCCTCCAACTCCAAGTTGGCTGTACGGAAATATGCGACAGATCTGGGATGCAGACAATTCGGTCATGCATGAGAGTTGGGTTAGCGAATATGGCAACACAATGAAGTACAAGGCTTTTCTCGGAGTGAGTGTTCTGCTTGTCTTCCTACACAGTTACTAACTAATTGTTTTCTTGTAGATGTCGAGATTGTTTACGATGGATTTGAAAGCAATCAACCATGTATTGATGGATAGCCAGACATATGAAAAACCTGCACAGTCGCGATTCTTTCTCAGTAAAATTTTGGGTGACGGTGCGATCTCTCATGGAATTCGTAATGTTTGCTTGACATCAATTTCGTCTAGGCGTCCTCCTTACTGAAGGCTCGAAGCATCGCGAACAGGTTTGGTTATACTAACCATTTCTCTGTAGTCTTCACTGATCTTTGCTTCAACTTGATAGCGAAAGGTCATGGTGAGTTTTGCCATTTTACATCTTGAACCCTCACTAATCCATCCTTCAATCAGAACCCGGCGTTTGGAACTGCTCAAATCCGAGAATTAACAGAAATCTTTGTTAAGAAAGCACTCGAGGTGGGGTCATCCATTCTCTTCCCAGTCCGCATTAAAACAGACCCTATTCAAGTTAAGGGACGTTTGGGCGGCCGATATCAAGAAAGAAGGACAAAAGCCTCAGACGAGGATTAACGTCCTTACAGGGTTGAGTAAAATGACGCTGGACGTTATTGGGCTCGCCGGTCAGTACTAGCAAGCCTTTTCATGTAGCCGTAGCTGATGTCATGGTTGCGGCATAGGGTTCGACTACAAGTTCAATTCGCTATCGGGAGAGAGGAACGAACTGAACGAAGCATTCAATACTCTGTTCAGTACGCAACCAGCCATGTCCATGTTCATGGTTCTGCGAGGTATCCTTGGAAGATTTGGTGCGTTAGTTGTGAGTGCACTCTCCGTCATCATAGCACCAACACACTGACACCTCTTTGTTTTCAGCCTGTTGCTGGTGAAGCAGCAAGAAATCAAGCTCGGGCTACCATGGACCGAATTGGGAATCAGTTATTGAAGGATAGCAAAATTGCGCTGGCAAAGACTGACGGAGAGAAGGATGAAAGGTTCAAGAAGAGAGATCTATTGTCGTTATTGCTCAAGGCTAATTTATCAACCGATATTCCCGAGAACCAGAGGATGAATGATCGTGATGTTCTTGCGCGTAAGTTTCATTACCTCCTACGCAGTGGCTAGAACCGATTGTATTGCAGAGGTCCCTACGTTCCTCGTCGCTGGTCATGAAACCACCAGGTATATTCCATCTTCTCGCGGCCGTGATTGTGTCAGCTCAGACGCCATGACAGCAACGCGACAACATGGGCGCTATACGCCCTTTCAATCCATCCCGACGTCCAAACCAAATTGCGCAAGGAACTTTTCACTATCCAGTCAGATAATCCAACCATGGACGAAGTGAACTCCCTACCATACCTTGACTCAGTAATTCGGGAGACATTGCGTATACATGCGCCCGTCCCTGCTACGATGAGGGTGGCTGTGAAAGATGATATTGTGCCACTTGGAACGCCGTTCGTTGATAAGAAAGGCAAAGTCCACAATAGCATATTGTGAGTCCAACAATCATCGTATCTTCATTGATTTAATATGATGGAATGGTTTGTGATATACAGCGTGCGTAAAGGACAGACAATGTTCATTCCGATTTTGCCGATTAATCGGTCAGAGGCTTTATGGGGGCCAGATGCTCGGGAGTTTAAGTATGTGCATTTTGTGTCTTTATTAAAATTGCTGATCGTTCACGGCTGAAATAGACCCGAACGTTGGGAATCATCTCCTGAGGCAGCTGGTGCCGTCCCGGGTGTGTGGGGCAACATGCTGACATTCCTCGGCGGACCGCGTGCGTGTATTGGATATCGATTCTCCCTCGTAGAGTACGTATTTCTCCCCGAAAACTCACAAAATTTGCTGATGGTTTATGTAGGATGAAAGTGCTCTTGTTCACACTTGTGCGAGCATTTGAATTCGAACTCGCTGTTCCTGTCAGTGAGATTGGAAAGAAGAGCTCTGTTGTGCAGAGGCCTATCTTGATCAATGACCCAAAAGCAGGAAGTCAGATGCCACTGTTGCTCAAGCTCTATGAACGTGTAGACTAATTGGACTATTGTATGACTTCGATATGTCATGCAGTTGTAAGATAGCATTTGCAGACTTCTTGTGTCCTTGAAATCGTAATCATTGTTAATAATGACATTGTTTTGTTGGAGCATTTTAATCTCTTATTCACAACAATTCACGACGTTGTTAAGAAAGTTTCAAGACACTTATAATAACAAATATCATCAACCCTCAATGATCAATTTGGTGTGAGACTTCATATCAGTGGCAGATAAACAAGCTACAGGCGGACCGCGTGCGTGTATTGACATTTTTTCGCTCTCGCAGAGTACATATTTCCCTCGGAATACGCTGATGCTTTACTAGTAACTTGTAGGATCAAAGTGCTATTGTTCACGCTCATACGAGCATTTGAATTCGAGCTTGCTGTTTCCTGTTAGTGAGATTGGCAAGAAGACCTCCATCGTGCAGAGGCCTATCTTGATCAATGACCCGAAATCAGATGCCGTTGTTGCTCAAGCCATGTAGACTGATCGAACTTACTATCTATTGTGCGACCTCGATTTGTCATGGGATATATCTAATGACATCGCTGAGGACTGCAGGACAGGACTTCCTGGTTACAGCACCTTATTCAAAGGTCACAGTCACATCAAAATTCGATTTCGATTGAACCCTTGATATCTACCAAGCCAGCTCAGCTCTTCCTTTATTCCCGGTTGCATTCATCCTTCTCACGAGGCATATTTTTCACTGGAAAATGCCGACATTATCAGGCGTTGAGGGAGCTCTGGACAGGCCTATTAAATCTCACAACGAAGAGGTATACGACACTGCTGACGAAAACCAGGCTTTACTTTCCAGCTTTGAACGTGATAAATGCACGGAGAATTCTCAGAATGGAGACAAACATGAGCTTTCGGGTGGGGGCAGTATTGGATCTCCAGTGATAGCTGGCAAGTACCAGGTTGGAATCAAGAAGATGTCGGGCATGTCGTATTGGGCCCAGTTGGTCGGCGCATTCGCTGTGGGAGTGTTATGCACTGTTATCATGCACCTTATTATCGCACACTGCTACAATGTCAGCAACGTGGAAGTTGAAGTTGCTCCTCCTTACGTAGGGTCCACTGAGGTGCATCAGTTCCCTCCGGCCGAGCCGACAAACAAGTTCCCAGGACTTTTCCCTTCGAATGTAGGATATAGGGGAGCAACGCCCACGGGTGCTGAACCAGCTATCGTAGCCACTGCTCCTACATGGCCGATGCATACGGGTGCACCACACCTTGTGGTCCCTTCTCGACTAGAGAAGTCGCATGGCGCTCATCACATCGGCAATGAACAAAAAATGGAGGAGGACGAATCAGCCCATGATGCAGGGACAGAGTCAAGGCACAAACATGGCAAGAAGAGAAAGCAGAGAAAATTCAATATCCTGGAGAAATGGGGAAATCTTTCGCCATGGTTCTCGATAGAGCGGGGTAGATTTGGCTTGGATTCCAGTGTCAGGGCACCAGATACTTGTCGTGTGACAGGTTTGCATTTCTTGCACCGGCATGGCGCCAGGTATCCTACTGAGTGGGGTGAGTTTACTGTGGTTTGTAGCTACAATCAAGCGCTGGTGCTGAGCTTTTGACAGCCAGGTACGGTGGACCTGCGAAGCTTGCCAAGAAGCTGCATAACACCACAGAGAGTTGGACGGCGTCTGGCAAGCTATCCTTCCTGAATAAATGGTCTGTATCTTGATATCTTCAGAGTCTAAGGCTGAAGTGCCATAGGACATACAAACTTGGGGCTGAGCGCAAGTTTTTTGTTTATTTCCGTACTACACCTTGATCTCATATTTGCAGTCCTTACGCCGTTCGGACGTCAGCAACTTTGTCAGTACATCAGCTCCCTGGAAGACTCTTTGCAAGAATTTCTGACCCTCACAACATAGTCGATCTCGGTGTGACGATGCGCATCAAGTATGGATTTCTTCTTGAGAACTTCACCAGGACCAATACTTTACCTGTGTTCCGAACGGAGTCTCAGTGCGTTCCTTCTCATGGCTTATTGGTCCCTTTCGTTTATGAGGCCGTAGAGATCGTATGCTATCCTCCGCAATGAACTTTGCTCTTGGTTTCTTCGGTTGGCCATTTGAAGGCCAGTATCAACAGTCTATCACCATCGAGGAGAAGGGTGTACGTCATTAACTTTATCCACACGTGTTCGACGCTTCCATCCATCCTTGCAGTTCAACAATACCCTTGCTCCTTATAAGACATGCCATAATTCGAATATCAACGAGAAAGGCGATCGTGGTGTATGGTATACCGAACGTTGGGCGGATATTTACCTTCAGAACACCCGCAAGCGTTTGGCAAAGGAGATCAAAGGGTATGACTTGACGATTGAGGATGTGTACACTATGCAACAGTTGTGCGCCTACGAGGTGAGCTGTCTCCGTATCTTCTGAGGTTATTATGGTTCGACCCATGTCCTCTAGACTGTTGCTATCGGCTACAGCAAGTTCTGTGAACTCTTTACCGAAGAAGAATGGGAAGGGTTTGACTATGCGTGAATACTTTGGTCTCTTGTTACGACTCATCTGACCATGTCCATCTAGGATGGACCTATTCTTCTGGTATGGCAGCGCGTTCGGATCTCCAGTGGCACGTGTCCAAGGCATCGGCTGGATTCAAGAACTTGTTGCTCGACTTACGCACAAACCCATTGCTGTCCACAATACATCGACCAACTCAACTTTGGATGACAACTCAGTCACCTTCCCGCTTAATCATAGTCTCTATGTTGATGCCACTCATGAGGTCGTCATATTGAATAGTAAGCAGACAGCACAAGTCTTGTGCGATTGGGGTTGAAACGTTCCTTTTTCAGTCATCACTGCACTCAATTTGATTAGTTTCGCTGAACAAGGACCGCTCCCACATACACATATTCCTAAGAACCGCAAATTCCATGTGTCAGAGCTCTCGCCTTTCGCAGCAAACCTACAATTCCAGCGTAAGCTGTTACATCTTCGTCGTCCATTGGTCAATTCAGCTGAATTGCTCTAGTTCTCGAGTGTACATCCTCGCCAGGCTCACAGATACGCATCATTATAAATGACGGTGTTGCGCCTCTGACTGGTATCAAGGGTTGCCCAGAGCAGAAGGACGGCATGTGCCCTGTGGAGACTTTCGTCGAGGCTATGCGCGAGAATATTCAGAATACTGATTGGAATTGGCATTGTAACGGTGATTGGGAGGTTCCACCCGGCGACCTGTGGAATACTACTACTGGTGACCCGCCGAAGCAGTTGTAAGGCCACATACATCTTTTCAATTTTGGGCCTGCCAATGCATAGTTATGTGTATCATTATTCCCGAAATTCGCTCGCATGTATACCGCTTATCATACTGATTGAATAAATCTACGCATAACCTATCGGCCCTGCATACCCCCTGCGGACGGACACAATCAGTTGATAGAGATGGAGTAAGAGTTTGTTGTAAGGATAGCACTTCCTGCAGAGGATGCATCAGCTCGTTTCCCTAGTCGATCATAGCTTTCACGTACCAGTAAAAGGTTCGGTGCCAGCCTGCGCTTGAACAAGAAACTGGTTTGAAGGTACACCCTGGTTCTGAGTCAAGTAAGCTATGGAACTTGGTTAGGATAGTCTCTCAAGTAGGAGTTCAGAAAGGAGAGCGAACTAAAGAACGGTTTGAGGTCCTGGTTGAAGTTGGTGATCTCGCTAGGAGCAACGAACGAAAGGACTGTCCAAGTTCCTACAGTGCCTCTGAAGAGCTTCCAGTTGACTCCATTGACGCTAGAAATTAGATCAATGTCAGACGTTATTGAGAATAATTCCAGTGTATATATACTTCGCTGTAGCAATTTGAGATCCTGCTGGACTAGCACTGTGATTCACATGGTCAGGATGGAGACAAAAGATATTAAATATATTTACCCTCCTCGAGCACTCAACCAAACCATGCTAATTATTATTCAATCAAGTCCCGAGGTTAGATTAGGATTATTCCAGTGGACCCCGCAATCGTAGACGTACACTTCAAAAGTGGAAGTAGACGAAGCACCTCCAGTACCAGCGACATTGGACAACCACAAGTCATATGATACATCAGCGACGAGGTCAGATGAAGCTGAGGTGTACGTCCAAGACCAAGAAGTAGGAATCGAGCCAATCTGGTCCAGAGTCTTCCCCAGTCCAACTCGGAGATCCAAATTTGCGTCTTGTGGATAAACACAGACGTAAGTTGTGGACAGCCATTGGGTGATTTGATTATTCACACTCACAGCTTTTCACGTTGAAAGGTCCTTCAAAAATTATATCAGAAAACTAAGATGCTAAATCAGAATGGAGGTGAGGGTGTTACCACCAAACCATTGATAGGTCGTATGCCATGTTACAGCATTACCATTGGTGGCTGTAGCCTGTGAGCTTTGCATTCCTGCCTAAGGTTGAGTAGGTAGAAAATCACAAGGAAGTGGGATCTACCACTCGTAGCAGCAGCTTGGCCCCAGAGATTGTTTTCCAGAATGAAACGACTACATAGGCATTTCATACAATCGATGTCAGGACATCTAGGTTAACTCACCCATTTGCCTGAAGTCGGACGAGTATCAGTGACTTTAGGATACAGATGAATCAGGATGATACCTCGGTTTCAGAAGCAAATTGACCAGTAAGGACAGCCCCGCGTTTCTCCAACGAATTGTTGGCCTCTTTCACTGGAGAAGCAAGAGCAACAACTGTCAGTGCGAGCAAAGAGAAAAACCTCATTTTGAGTCTGGATATCTCACCTGATTGGACCCAACGTCCTATTTATGCACCGGAACATGTAGTTCGGATAAAAAACGGCCCGTCTCAACTGCGTCTGGGGCAATGCGACCGGATAAAAAAGAACCAAATAGCGGAGAATCTAGTCTTCGCGCAGTGACCATAACAGAATCATGATCACCAACGGTTGCTGGGAATGAGAATGAAAATACAAGAAAGTAGTAATGAGGGCGGCTAGATCAGCATGACCCTGAGGGCTCTTCTTGTTCCTGGGATCCACATACTTTG
>Ga0157366_1001191_pt1 | contig 10634 bp, 14 predicted proteins | sample AttbisABBM1_FD_113149 | JGI IMG/M metagenome (GOLD analysis project Ga0157366, IMG submission 113149) | Fungus gardens microbial communities from leaf cutter ant in Botucatu, State of São Paulo, Brazil - Atta bisphaerica ABBM1 | ecosystem: Host-associated > Fungi > Mycelium > Unclassified ...
AAATGACATTCCAAGCTTCAGACCTCAAGGGGAAACAATTCCTCAACTTACTCGATGACAACAACAATATCATTGAACCATCCTATGTCAAAGGAGGGTCTTGGCTCAAAGTCTTTAGCCATTCGAATTCTCTGTGTGCACATGCTTCAAGAGTAATAACCAATTATGCTCCAACTGGTGAATATAGACTTAGATTCTTTTCTAGGGAGGAGTTTAAATGTCTATACAGATCATATCCTATCGAATAAAGACATTATATTCTTCATGAGTGTGGTAGGTTTAACAGATACTGGAATCCAAAAAGAAACTCCTTAGGCCACTTTGTCATGTTCTTGGTAGCCAACCCGAGTGCATTTGCATTTACTTTCCTTTATCAGTCATGAATAGTTATCATAATTAATTATATATTTTCTTTAGTCTAGTTTCAATTTGTCCTCTATCTCTTTTCTCTTTTGTTTTCTTTCTCCCTGTTTACTTCTTCATGTTAGTCTGCTTCCTTTGTATGTAGTTATGACATAGCTACCATGGCCTGCCCTTGCACTCTGTGTAATAAATTGTTGAATTAAAAAAAATCACTGATGCCATACACAAATATTTGACTCATTCTTCCATCCATATCAACTGCATTTGATTGCTATATCACAAGATCTTAGAGCTTTCTTTAATAAAAGACCTAGCAGTGCCAAATGGCATTCTCATTTGGCTGTTGACAAAGAAACCAAACAGTTTAACATTGAACCTATTTTCCCATGTAAATCATTATGGGACTTTAGCAAGAAAGAAGAGTATGATTCAATTCTTCACAACTGGCAAATGCCATTCCAAGTGTTGGATTATAAAGAGAAGAACTTCCTAGACTTGGTTGATGACAATAATCTACCCACCATACCCACTTATACAAAAGGCGGTTCATGGCTTAATCATCTAGGACACTCTAACTCTCTGTGTGCGCGAGTGACTGGAGCCATCACAAATCATGCCCCAAGGTGAATATCGGCTTAGATTTTTCCCCAAAGAATCATTGGCTTGCCCATGTGGAGATTATCCTATCAAGTCAAGGAATCACATCTTATACAGTTGTAGGAGGTTTAATAAGTATTGGAATCCTAACAGGGAGTCTTTGAAGAATTTTGTTGCTTTCCTTGAGTCCAACCCAGGAGCTTTTTCCTTTCATGAATGATTGTTGATTTTTTTTAAAAAAAAAGGACAAGAATGTAGAAGACCCCGCCAGCGTGAGGGACCTGAGTACATGGCCTCTCTTCTGCTCTTCAATATTGCAAAGCAATGGCTCTGCCCCAGTCCTCCTTCAATGTCAGACTTATTTGAAGTAAGCCCAGTGCTTCCATGGTCATGGTTCATGTAAGAAGACAAGCTCTTCAGGTGAACCCCGTCGGCATTGCGTCTATGGTCATCGGGGGCTTTGTCGTGCTGGTAATTTAATTCATCATTCATTTGTCTCTATGCTTGTCTAATCGGATATTTCTAAGATTTCCCTGTTCTCATTGTTTGTCAGAGAAAAGGTGCTCTCCAACAGGATTCTTTAACATCACTCTGAGGCAATACGCTCAATAGGTCTGCATGAGCGAAGTTGTCATTGGGACCTTGTTTGGTACTCTCATGGGCCCCCTTTGTACTGGGATCTTTGATCCTCGCTCCTGGACCATGGACTCTAATCCTGTCACTTTTGAAGTCATGCGCATAGTCCTCGTGTTGGATTTGTTTGCTGCCGGTGTCGACTTGCCAGAGAAGTATATGTACACCGATATTAGAGGATTCATGACACTAGTAATCCCTACCATGACAATAGGGTGGTTCATTGTAGCCGGTAAGTCTGAATTGACTCTGTTCCATTGACCCAATCTTTGACCTTTGATTCCGCTGTTCCAGTGCTTTTAAAGATTCTCTTCGGTAGCTTTGGATACGTTACTTGCCTTGTGCTTGCAGCATGTTTGACGCCTACAGATCCCATTATTAGTGCTGCTATCATAGGTGTGATTCGTCCTCTTCTCTCTGGACACATACCCTCCTGAAACCATGTTCGTGAGGCGGGAAATTTGCGACAAATAATGTGCCAGAAAAAATCAGACATATACTATTAGCAGGTCAGGGAATTTTTTCGTATTCCTTCATTTGAATTTGACACTTGACAGAATCCGCTGCCAATGATGGCCTTGCCTGTCTCTTCCTCAGTTTATCTCTGACACTGGGATCAGGTCCCTCGAGCGATCTTCGAGACTGGATTCTCACAGGAGTACTTTGTAAGTGAAATATTTTTAAAAATCCAGTATGAATCTCAGTGATCCAGACCAAGTCATTTTTGGAACATTTGTCGGTGCTGTCATAGGCAAGCTGAACACCCGATGGGTTACCTAACGCTGACTGGACCTCAGGCTGGCTCATCTCGCAAGTCCTGCGATTTTCGGTTGCCAAGGGGTTAGTTGACCAAGACGGACACGTGGCGCAATTTATCTCGGTTCCTCTTCTTGTTATGGGCGTCGTCTATACGATCGGAGCTGACGATCTTCTCGCCGTCTTCGCAGCCGGTAAGTAACAGAGGATAATCTGTCCTTTCGTCCACACCACACTCATATTCTTTAGGCTGTGCTATCTCCTGGAGCGGTGAATTTAAGAAACATGTCAGAGGCCAATCCTTCGCTGCCGTGATCGGGTACATTTTGAACTGTGGTTGCTTTTTCTACATTGGTGCTTGGCTTCCTTGGAATGACTTTTCCTCACCAGCCATTGGCGTAAGTCCATGGAGGTTAGTTGTTTTCTCTGTCGGCGTCCTAGTCCTACGCAGATTTCCTGCTATATTGGTCTTGTACAAATACGTGCCTCAGATCAAGGGCTGGAAACAAGCGTTGTTATGCGGGCATTTCGGTAAGGAGAACATCTTTTTTCTCTCACCTGAAACTCTTCTCACTTTTCTGCCTGCTCGATTGAAGGTCCTGTGAGCTACTGTTACCTTATTCTCGTCTAATTTGTCCCTATTCAGGCGGTTCAATAGATGGGCGTTAGTGCTATATTCGTATCGTGCATGGCTGTACATCGTCTTCCAGATTCTCAGAGCCCTCCAACGTCCCAGCAAGACATTCTTGCGATGGCACTTCCCTCTGTAGTAGGGTTTTCTGTGTTGGCATCGATTCTTGTCCGTAAGTCTGAATGTATTTCCTGCAACAAAAGACCCTCATTTTCCTTATAGATGGTCTATCTATTCCCCTATTTCTTGCGGGGAGACAAATCCTTTGTCGTGCTCGGAGTTTGGATGCTCATTCCACAGGGTTGATTACTAGAGATAGTTTCCAACAATCTCGAATCTCCACGGCCGTCAATCTACTTCAGGACATGAATGACCCCTATTTCACTCCCAAGCGACATGATACCAGGCTTGGCGGCAGATATGAGCCTGACCCTATGAGCATTCATGATTTCGTTTCTGACGTTCAGCTTATTTAATTAGAAATCCGGGATGCTGGATGTACTAGACTGCCCTATGAATCAGGAATGGGAGTAGGATATAATGCCAAGGTCCAATATTGCTTGGAACTCCCTAAAGTCATCAGGAGCGAACAAAACTAAAAAGGCGAGAGATTATGATCAAGTAAATGTATGTTCAGTGATTAGGTGAATTAACAATGTGTCCCTTGCAACAAGATGGTTCTCTGAGAAAAATTGAATATTGAATGCGAAAGATTCATTCAGAGGGATTGGTGCGGCCCGCCTACCATCACCTTTCAGCTATTCAAGTTCAAATGAAAAGCAGATTTGAACATACCTGGTAATCACCACCTCTATCGGGCCCCTCACTACATCCACATAACCATTCATGCCACCACCGTGTCGACTTTCCATCATCATCTTCAGTGTCTTTTGGATGACCTGTTGCATCTGGCGGGCTAGTTACATAGGGCGGAGTAGAGATGGCGACTGGAGGTGGTGTTTTAGGTCTAGGAAGATCGAGAGGCATTGGGGGAGGTAGCTGCGAATGTCGTTTTTCCTCTGCGTGCGATTCGAGTTTATCAGGTGTTGTACGTATCTGTTCTGTATCTACTCGGTAAGCATCGGCAAAAGGTGATAGAGCTTGAAGAGCAGAAGGCGTTTTCAGGTTCTCAAACGGGTTTTCAGCGGCATTGTGGTTATCCGAATTGGCACCTTGGGCGATGCGTTCCCGGTTAGAAGTTGGAATAGAAGGCGAAGGTGTAGGGGAAGGGGAGGGTGTTGGTGTTGGACTCGCGGCTATATCCTCCAGTGGAACTGCGTCAAGGTTATCAGTTGAACAGAGAGCAGTATGCTTCCCGCCGATGGAAGGATGTCGTTTCCGGCTTCCGTTTCTCCAGAGCTGGCTTGCACGCCTAGTAACATTGTTCAAAAGAGATGAGGGCACGACGATATTCCCAGACGAGCCTGAATCCCTGGCAGCTCTACGACGCTGCCTTTCAGTGATTTCCCATTGCCGGAGAGTCTGATTGATCACAGCGAGTGAGTTCACAAGCGCAAGTCAGCCGGTAGTACCAACGTACTTGCTCAACGCGGCGAGTTTCAGCGTCTTGGTCACTTGTGGAGGAATAGCGGTTTGCATTGGTGGTATGCTCATTGAAATCGGCATGGTGCTCTTTCGGCGACTTGCCTTTGGGGTCATTGTCGGTTTTGTCGTCATGGGCCAGCCAAGTCTTGCTGTAAGCAATGTCGTCTTCAAGTGCGGGCGGGGATGCAGGAGAGGTAGACCGAGGCGGCCGTACGGTGTCCATGGAGGATATTGAAGACATAGTGATGGAAGGAAAGAAAACCCCGGGCTCGCACATTCCAATTATACACGCCATAAATTATCCGGAAGCAGAGAAAGTATCCAGGTATAATATGTCCACTAAAGGTCCGCTAAAGTTATCTAGCACATCAGAACCGATTTCCACCCTGCACCCTCTTCGTCGACTGCACCACCACTGGGCTATCATCAAAGTCAGAGCCGTCGTCGCGGGCCATGTAATTACGCAATCCAGACGTCTTTTGCGTGCTGCTTTGCAAAATAGGTTGCGTGTCTTCACGGCTGTACATTGTGCTCCGGGCACTCCTTTCATTGAGAGAAAGGATGGAGAGTCTGGCTGTCTCACGCATGTTCTTGAGGTTTTGGTGAAAGGCATTCTGGTGGTGCCATGAGCACAGCGGTTGCGGAACATGATAACTTGACACACCTGCTCTTTCCAGTACAGCATGCGTTTCTCGCGTTCAGAGTCTCTTTGTTTACGGTGGAAACAGAAGAGTCCGATGAGAGTGCCGAACATACCTTGGGAAAGATGAGTTCAGCATGTTGATACGACTCAAGACAACTTGCCTCCAAAGATACCCAAAGCAACCAAAACGTAGGCGTAGGTACCAAAGTGGCGAGGCTCAGCAGCAGGTTTTCCGCAGGTACCGTCCTCCTGGCAATTCCAAGATTGACACCTAAACGGAGCAAAAAAGTCAGAAATGAGCGTCAAACATTAAGCGAGGTACACACTCTTTGTCGCCATCGCAAGAATCGCCAATAGACTTCTCGTTGAAGCAAACTTTCTGTACGGAATCGCAGTAGAGACCTGGGGCACAGTTTCCTCGAGAGACAATATTGATATATTCTCCTCCGACTTCGTAGGCGATGTATGCAGTATTTTCGACTACACATGGATTCTGAAGGGTGACGTTGGCCCACATGCAGATGTTGTTGAGACAGACTGATCCGTTGGAATTGAGACCTCGGCCAGTAGTATCTGCCAGTTCTCTAAAGTTGGGCGGTGCCTCGCATTGATCTAGCAAGTCAAATGAGCAGACGTAGAGCCAAGAAAAGGGAGACAGAGCACCATCACGGTTCAATTGGCATTGACTGCCGACAGCGAGAAGGGATTGACAACTGGAACCCTCGTCTGGGCAGAATTGACCCCTGGGACATTTGTCGGGGATTTCATGAGAGCCTTGTGCATAGCCAAAAGGAAAGTCGTCCTTTCTACAGCCCTTCGGCTGGCAGGTGCCAGAGTCTGCGCAGTAAGTAGTCGCGGTGCAGTCGCTCCAAAACTGATAGGTGCCTGTCTGGAGACGGTTATCGCCCTGGTTGCATTGATTACCTTTGGTGACTGAGCCAGCATGGACAACTGCGAAGGAAGACAGTAAAAAGAGTGTGCGCAGAGAATAATACATGAGGGAGAGAAATAAGCGACTTTGCGTTCCCACGCTGGTACTCGACATGCTCGGGCTCCTGAAAGCACTCGTCCGCTTGTTGTGCGGCAAGCAGCCCCCTGTCGAGAAGCCCGACTACCAGCCAGCCCCCGCAGACTATGCCTTGCTTCGCAGCCAGGCAGCCGACGAGGGCGACGCCATGGCCAGGTGCTTTGAGGAAAGCCACCAGGCATACTCGAGGGGCGACGGCGCTCTTGCCAAGGAGCTCTCTAACAAAGGCAAGCAGCACCAGAATTGCATGCAAGAGCTCAACAGGCAAGCCAGCGAGTGTATCTTCATTGGTCTGTTCACCCAGTCACCTTGGTTGAATCAGTTCTGACTACCTGATACAGAAAATAACAAGGTGCATTCAATCCAGAGACAAGTCGTGTTCTTGACCCCATCTTGCGACAGGACAACAAACCTCATGAAGTTGATCTGCACGGGCTCTATGTTAAGGAAGCCATCAGCTACACTGACCGTGCCCTTGAACAAGCCCGGGCACGAGGCGACAAGGAGCTTCGTCTCATTGTAGGCAAGGGCTTACATTCCAAGAACGGTGCCAAGATCAAGCCTGCAATCGAGCAACTCGTGCATAAGTGTGTCCTTTGTTTTGGCTTGTCTTTGTTGTCCATATCATATCCTCCCAAGATACCAGCTCTCGGCCCAGCTTGACCCGACCAATACAGGTATCCTCATAGTCCGGCTCGACTCGATTCATCATGGTATTGGTGACAACGAAATCATGCGCCGTATTGATGATGACGACAACGGGTGTATTATCATGTAGAATAAGAAATCTGTTTGCTTATTTCAACCGCTCCTCCTCTCAACCTACCTTTTCCAATCCCAAGAAAGAAGCTACCCTCGCCCCAACCAGCACGTTAAATCTCCAAACCAACGAGAACGAACGCGGGATCAACGGCAAATGGAGGTTTCGTAACGACGGCACCCCCAACATACATCAAAGAATGGAGCAGCTCAGCCAGATTGGGTGCAGACCTTTCCAAAACAATAACTAGAGCATGGCAGTCCAGATTTTCTGAAGCTAGATCTAACAAGGCAACAATGCTACAGACGAAGAAAGATGTGAGCAAACCAAGCAGATTCAGATACAAATGGCCACCATTCCGTCCCACCAACTTTTCACACAAGTGAATGATAGGACAGAAGATATGGAAACATACCTTTCACGAAGACCAACTAGAGCTGCATTTTTACCGTCCACGTAAAGCGTCTTGAGCTTCCCAGGTAACTGAGTAACGACACCTTCAAACGCAGGCCCAAGACTTGCAGAAATGGTAACACTCTTCGAGTAAGGTAGTACTTTGGGCCCATCTTTCGGGAAAATGGTCATCAGATAATCTAGTGCATCTTTAGGCTGAACAGACGGTCCCGCCTTTAAACCGGATCTAACTGGGGAATATCCAGTTTGACAAATAGACATGCTATCCATACTACCGGTGCTGCTGTAACTGCTAGCATCTGGACTCAAAGGTGGAGTCGAAGTCTCCAATGAACTTGCATTTGAATGAGAGCCAGCCGGAGCAGGGATAATACGGGGACTACTTGTCGGATGAGAACTGCGATGTTGATGGATTAGGGGTCGGAATCGTCCGTGAGTATAATCGATGGTGGTGATTGGATCCGCTGTTGTTGGAGAATAGGCGAAACTCTTCGTGAACGTCCTCGTGTCAGGAGTGGAAGTGGGAGACGTAGAGAAAGAAGTGGGAGATGAAGATATAGATGATGGTGAAGAGGAAAAGTAAGACGCCGAACTGCCTGTCACACAGTCCGACGACCCTCGGTCTGGAGGGCATTTACTCTTAGGGGCGTCAAAAGCGCCACTTTTAGAAATGGCATAAGGTAAAGCAGCACAGAGAGACAATGATCAGTTTTTATGGAGAGCAGAAAAGAGGACAGCAAAAAAACATACCCCTGGTCCCCCAGAGAACGTAGTAGAATAATAGTACATGTCATCGTTGCCCTCCAAGTGGCAGACGGCGAGTACACTAGGCACAGGGGTGTCGAAGGAATCAGCCCCATCTCCAACGCTTTGACGAGCGTTGCTACAGCGAACGGTAAGCATTACGAACAGAATTTCGAAGAATATAATGCAGCATACGTGGGGCGAAGACTAGATCGTTGATTTGTAAAATTCGACATAGTATTTAACGACATATCCTGCCAATGTGACAACTTTAGCGGGGAATAAGGATAAGCTTGAAGTGCTTTATGAAGTGTTTGTGCTGCTGGAATTCTGTGTCAGTAATGGATGGCTCGGAAAATCAGGCCGACGAGAACCCACCACAGATATAAGTGATGCGAGACGGGATAGGCTACGACCTCGTGGCTGACTCTTATTTCCAGCTGACTAAGGCCTCCAACAGTCACGTGCCTCTGTACTAGCTAGACATGATGATAAGGGACTTCAACGCTGTTTGCAATAGTGATCTCGAGACTGTGAGTGTCGTTATTTGCCACCAGACAGCTCCCAGGTGTACAATTGATGGAGGTACGTAGTCCTGGAGTGGAACTGTGCTCGTTTCTCGATGGATGTTGTCGTTAATCTATAGATGGGGAGACTGGAATGTGGATGTGTTGTACACCTGGCAGCTAAATGTGTTTCTACTCTGATGAGTAACTGATCTTTGTACCTTGCAGTCTTATTACTTGGTAGCAAAAATCAAAAAATGGCTGATGCTCCTCGTGGACGTGGTGGATTTGGGCGTGGACGTGGTGAGCGTGGTAGAGGCCGGCGGGGGCCCCGCCGTGGTGGTCGCAAAGAAGAGGACAAGGAATGGTACGCTCAATGTCTTGTTGGAGTTACCAGCGATTTCACATCGAGACAGGGTTCCTGTCACTAAACTTGGCCGTTTGGTGAAGGATGGAAAGATCAAGTCTATGGAGGAAATTTATCTCTTCTCACTTCCTGTCAAGGAATTTCAAATCATCGACTTCTTCCTCCCCAAGCTCAAAGATGAGGTTATGAAGATCATGCCTGTTCAAAAGCAAACTCGTGCTGGTCAGCGCACACGGTTCAAGGCATTTGTTGCCATCGGTGACTTTGATGGTCATGTCGGTCTCGGTGTCAAGTGTGCCAAGGAAGTTGCTACTGCCATCCGTGGGGCCATCATCCTTGCTAAATTGTCTGTCATTCCTGTCCGTCGTGGCTACTGGGGTGCCGCTCTTGGTGAGCCCCACACGGTGCCTTCCAAGGTTAGCGGCAAGGTGGGATCAGTCATGTGTCGGCTCATCCCTGCTCCCCGTGGAACTGGTATTGTTGCAGCCCCTGCATCAAAGCGCCTGCTGCAGCTTGCTGGTGTTGAGGATGTGTACACCCAGTCGAAGGGATCGACTGCGACGATGGGCAACTTTTTGAAGGCGACGTTTGCTGCCGTAAGTAGGACTTTGTTTGAAGTTGAGATGGGTGCTGACAGAGGTGGTGCAGATCACAAAGACATATGCTTTCCTTACACCAGACCTGTGGCGGGAGATTCCATTGTCGAAGCAGCCGTACGACGAGCACAGTGCCCATCTCCAACTTGTGTCCAAAAAGTACTAGAGTCTTGTGCTGTGCTGTGCTGTGCTGTACTAGTACTGTATCTAGCTATATAAAAGGCGACCTTCCTTCCTGATTTGGACAGACAGCCAGACACGCAAGGAAGAAGGCAAATAATCGTGAATAAATTGGGCATTGATTTCCCCATGTCTCTCCGCATTGCCCGCTCCATGGGCGACATTTTTAACGACGAGCTCACCTCCTCAGACACTCCCCACACTGCTGCCTCTGATGGTGACGACGACGATGACAACGATAGCGATTATCTCCACTATGACTTCCCTCAGCCTCCCTCAATAGCTCCTGCACTCAGGCGCATGCACAGCTCGCCCTGGTATTCACAGCAGCTCATGGCTCTTGCAAAGCCAGAGCGCCGCCATTCCGTATCGCCCTTGATCCAATATCCTCACGGCTGGACTCATCGTTCTGATTCTTCTCATCAGGATGCACAAATCAGCAAAGAGCTCGTGCGCATGGGCCTTGTATCGCCCGACCTTCCCAAGCACCCTGAAGAGGGAAACAGCGAGCATTTAAAGCACCCAATTCAATCTGATCAGTTTCCATCTCGTCGACTAGATAGATTACCACCTCCAGCACCCGCTCCTTCTATCCCACTACCCCGCCTTCCGCGAATTATTCGCAAGGTGGCCAGCATGCGCTCAGAGTCAAAGCAGGAGCTGGTTGAACCGGTGGCGTTTTCAAGGAGACCCGTTCCTAAAATTAGGTCTCTCAAATTCATGTCGGGCTCTGCACCGGGATCCAATCCGTTGCAGTCCTTCAAACAAGAGGAAAGAAAACGAAGCTGGTCGTTGAGCAGGCCCACCAGCTTCCAGAGAGCTAAGGATATCCTGGTTCCGGATGCAACATGCGTTGCATTGAACAGTACAAA
>Ga0157366_1001192_pt1 | contig 10623 bp, 14 predicted proteins | sample AttbisABBM1_FD_113149 | JGI IMG/M metagenome (GOLD analysis project Ga0157366, IMG submission 113149) | Fungus gardens microbial communities from leaf cutter ant in Botucatu, State of São Paulo, Brazil - Atta bisphaerica ABBM1 | ecosystem: Host-associated > Fungi > Mycelium > Unclassified ...
CAAGACCGACAGCGTAGCTAATCGTCGTCTGGCATTCGCCCGTACTCGTGATAACGAGATCGTGGCAAAACTGTTTAACGAGCTGGGCCCGCGTTTCGCGAGCCGTGCCGGTGGTTACACTCGTATTCTGAAGTGTGGCTTCCGCGCTGGTGACAACGCTCCGATGGCTTACATCGAGCTGGTTGATCGTCCAGAAGCTCAAGCAGAAGCTGCTGCAGAGTAATTTGTAGCAACGTAAAAAAACCGGGCTTGCCCGGTTTTTTTATATCTGAATATCCTTATTTCCTTTCTCGTCATTCTCTCCCCTGCTGCGCTATGCTGTCAGCTTGCCTGTTGTTAATGATGGTAATCTGTATGTCACGACGTAATCGACTGGCTGAAAAATCTGTTCACATGAATTGAGCAACACATCAGGGAGGAAAATAATGTACAAAATTGGGCAACTGGCCAAACTTGCTGATGTCACACCAGATACCATCCGCTTTTATGAAAAGCAGAAGATGATGGAACATGAAGTACGCACAGAAGGTGGCTTCAGGTTATATACGGATAAAGATCTGCAGAGGTTGAGATTTATTCGTTATGGGCGGCAACTGGGGTTTACGCTTGAAGCAATCCGTGAATTGTTATCGATCCGGGTTGATCCTGAGCACCATACCTGCCAGGAATCAAAAGGCATTGTGCAGAAAAGGTTAAACGAAGTAGAAACGATGATCGCAGAATTACAGCATATGCAACGCTCTTTACAGCGTTTGAATGATGCTTGCTGTGGTTCTGCCCATTCCAGCGTTTACTGTTCAATTCTTGAAGCTTTGGAGAAAGGCGCAGTGGCGCCTTTAGATAAAGCAGATGATTGAAACCTGACTGAACAGGATTATATTTATCACCGAAATTAACTAACAGGAGTTTACTGTGACAAAATACCGCCATCAAAAAGGGGTTATTCGTGAAAATGCGCTGGAAGCATTACTGAGTGACCCATTATTTAAACCCCGTGTTGAGGTCAATGTGAAAGGTAAAGGGAGCTATCGGCGTAAAGATAAACATGCTAAAAAGGGTAATTGGGAGGCCAGTGGTAAATGTGATTACCCGACATTTACCACTGGCCTTCTGCTTTTATAAAGATAAAAAAACCGTCGATAACGACGGTTTTTTTACTTATGAGGGATCGTTTATTACGAGTTTTTGTTCTGCTCTTTCAGCAGATCACGGATTTCACTTAACAATGTTTCTTCTGCAGAAGGTTCTGCGGCGGCTTCTGCCACTTCTTCCTTTTTATACAATTTATTCATCAGCTTAATCGCCATAAAAATAGCAAACGCAACGATGATGAAATCAAAAATATTCTGCAGGAATATACCGTATTCCATAACTACAGCAGGTGTATCACTACTGGCTGCTTTAAGTACCCAGGTGAATTGCTTGAAATCGACACCACCAATCAACAGCCCCAAAGGAGGCATGATGATATTGGCGACCAGAGACGATACGATCTTACCGAATGCGGCACCGATGATGACACCCACTGCGAGATCAACGACATTGCCACGCATTGCAAAGTCGCGAAACTCTTTGAATAAACTCATTGTTTTCTCCTTTCCTGTGCCAATTTTAAAATCTAACAAACGATCGTAATGTTCCACGATGAGATCGGGTAAAGATCGCTGATTATTATAGTAAACAGACAGAAAATGCACATGCGTTACTGTCTTAAATTATAAGAAGAATGGACTCGGTTGGAACAAGCGTTCAACGTCAGGAACAAATTTCTTATCGGTGAGGAACATAATGACATGATCCCCTTGCTCAATACGCAGATTATCATCGGCAATAATAACTTCATTACCGCGAACGACAGCACCAATAATGGTGCCTGGTGGCAGTTTGATATCATCTATCAGCCGGCCAACTACGCGGGAAGTACTTTCCTCGCCATGCGCGATAGCTTCAATGGCTTCAGCCACACCACGGCGTAATGAAGAAACTCCCACAATATCTGCTTTACGTACATGGCTTAATAATGCCGAAATTGTTGCCTGCTGTGGAGAGATGGCAATATCAATTACGCTGCCCTGTACCAAATCAACATAAGCACGGCGCTTAATCAGCACCATCGCCTTTTTAGCTCCCATACGTTTAGCCAGCATCGCTGACATAATATTGGCTTCATCATCATTAGTGATAGCAATAAACAGATCGATTTGATCGACATGCTCTTCTGCCAGCAGTTCCTGATCCGAAGCATCACCATAAAATACAATCGTATTTTGCAGGTGTTCAGCCAGTTCGGCTGCACGCTCTTGATCTCGCTCGATCAGTTTTACGCTGTAGTTTTTTTCAAGCCGCAGTGCGAGGCCAAAACCAATATTACCGCCTCCCACGATCATAATGCGTTTATAAGGCTTTTCCAGTCGCTGGTATTCACTCATTACAGCCCGGATATGCTGGCTGGCCGCAATAAAGAACACTTCGTCTCCAGCTTCAATGATCGTGGAGCCCTGAGGTCGAATAGGTCGATCCTGGCGAAAAATTGCGGCTACACGAGTATCAATATGTGGCATATGTTCGCGCATGACGGAAAGAGCATTACCAACCAGTGGCCCACCATAATAAGCTTTGACGACAGCCAGGCTGACTTTACCTTCAGCAAAGTTCACCACCTGTAGTGCACCAGGGTATTCGATCAATCGATAGATACTATCGATAACCAATTGTTCTGGCGAAATTAAATGATCAATAGGTACAGCTTCAGGAATAAACAGTTTCTCCGCATCACGGAGATACTCTGTAGCACGAATACGGGCAATACGATTTGGGGTATTAAACAGAGAGTAAGCGATCTGACAGGCAACCATATTGGTTTCGTCAGAGTTGGTTACAGCAACCAACATATCAGCATCTTCTGCTCCTGCTTCCCGCAGTACCCGGGGGTGAGAACCGTGTCCTTGTACAACACGCAAATCAAATTTGTCCTGGAGCTGGCGCAGGCGTAAAGGGTCAGTATCGACCACGGTGATATCGTTGTTTTCACCAACCAGGTTCTCTGCGAGAGTACCGCCAACCTGTCCAGCACCAAGAATGATGATTTTCATATTGCTTCAGTCTTTCTTACTTGTTGTTCGGTAAATGGTGCGATAAGAGCGCACCACAGAGTTTATTCTTTTATCAGTTTTGCATAATAGAAACCATCTCCGCCGTCAGCTTGCGGGAAAATCTGGATCCCTGGCTGAGCAAGATCACCGGTTTCAATCAGACGGACATTAGTGTGACGTTTTAAGAACTGGCTGATCTGCAGGTGGTTTTCTTCTGGCAGGACTGAACAGGTAGCATATAGCAAAGTACCGCCGGATTTCAGATGAGGCCAGATCGCCTCAAGGATCTGTTGCTGCAACGCCGCTAACTCAGCAATATCACGATCACGGCGTAACCATTTGATATCCGGATGACGACGAATAACACCAGTAGCGGAACAAGGGGCATCAAGCAAAATGCGATCAAACTGAGTCTGACCACACCATTCTGCAGGTGTGCGTCCGTCGCCCAGCTTAACGTCTGCCTGCATATTGAGACGCTGTAAATTTTCACTGATTCTGGCCAGGCGTTGTGCATCAACATCTATTGCCATAACTTTGGCTTGTGGTGCAGCTTCCAGGATATGTGTTGTTTTGCCTCCAGGAGCAGCACAGAGGTCGAGAATATTTTCACCATTCTGTGGATTAAGTAGTGCCACACAGCCCTGGGCAGAAGCATCCTGAACGGTGACCCATCCTTGTTCGAATCCTGGTAATTGACTAACGGCACAAGGCGATTCCAGACGCAGAGCATCTGTATGTTGCGGATGAGGGAAGGCCGTTTTACCTGATTCGGTCAGCAATGTCAGCCAGGCATCGCGCGTGTGATGCTGGCGATTAACACGTAACCACATCGGCGGACGCTGATTATTCGCTTCAACAATTTGCTGCCACTGAGCAGGCCATGCTCGCTTCAGCCGTTCCAGCAGCCATTTAGGGTGCAGATATTGTTGATCACCTTGCGCCATTTGTTGTGTCAGAGTTTCCTGCTGGCGCTGGAATTGGCGAAGCACACCGTTAATCAACCCTTTTAACTGAGGGCGCTTTAAAGCAACCGCTCCTTCCACTGTTTCGGCCAGGGCTGCATGTGCCGGAATACGGGTAAACATCAACTGATAAAGACCAACCATAATCAGGAAATGGAGCGCGCGTTGTTTACCTGTCATCGGCCGGGACATCAGTTTGTTGATGATCCATTCCAGCTGTGGCAATGTACGCAGCACCCCGAAACACAGCTCTTGCAATAGTGCTGCGTCTTTCTCTCCGACTTGTTTTTGTGCTGCGGGTAGCACGTTACTGAGCGATTGCCCCTGTTCGACAACCTTCTCGATAGTCTGAGCAGCAACGCTACGTAAATTCGTATTTTTTTTCATAGTGGGTTCGCAATTCAAACGACTGTCCGGCCTGAATACCGGACAGATTATCAGGCAATAATATTACCAGGGGTGAACCATTCACGGCGGGAATTAAGCAGGTCCTGAGCTTTCATCGCTTTTTTGCCAGCAGGTTGCAACTCTTCAATATTCAGTACACCGTCAGCGGTGACAATCTGGATACCTTGCTTATCAGCTTGCAAAATCTCACCGGGCTGGCGATTGCTGACAGCAGGCAACACGGAAGCTTTCCAGACTTTTACTGGCTGATCATCGATCATGAAGTAACTTACGGGCCAGGGATTAAAAGCGCGGATACAGCGTTCCAGTTGTGCAGCAGGGAGTGACCAGTCGAGACGGGCTTCTTCTTTACTTAATTTTTCTGCATAGCTGACCAGTGTTTCGTCCTGAACTTCAGGGTGGGCACGACCTTCGGCTAATTGTGTCAATGTTTCCAACATACCAGCAGGTCCCAGGTCCGCCAGTTTGGCATAGAGAGTAGCACTGGTGTCGCTGGCTTCAATTGAGCAGGAGAGTTTGTGCAACATATCTCCTGTATCCAGTCCGATATCCATCTGCATAATGGTTACACCAGTCTCAACATCACCAGCCCAGAGGGAACGCTGAATTGGCGCTGCACCACGCCAGCGTGGTAACAATGAGCCATGCACATTGATGCAACCCAAACGAGGCATTTTCAGCACGGTTTCTGGCAGAATCAAACCATAAGCCACCACAACCATAACGTCAGCTTCAAGTTGAGCAACCAGTTGCTGATTTTCCGCCGGACGTAAGGATTTAGGTTGAAATACAGGGATAGAATGCTGTTCCGCCAGTTGTTTTACCGGGCTGGCGGTCAGTTTATTACCGCGTCCAGCAGGGCGATCAGGCTGGGTAAATACGCCGACAATTTGATGGCCTGATGACAACAGCGCGTCAAGATGACGCGCTGCAAAATCAGGGGTGCCGGCAAAAATGATCTTTAATGATTCGGACACGTTGTTCCCTTCAGTCAATCAGCCACTCAGGCGCGGGCATTCTGGCGATAGAGCTTTTCCAGTTTCTGACGAATACGCTGGCGTTTCATCGGCGACAGATAATCAATAAACAACTTGCCGACCAGATGATCCATTTCATGCTGAATGCAGATTGCCAGCAGGCCGTCAGCTTCAAGTTCGAAGCTGTTACCATCACGATTCAATGCACGAATTTTCACTTTTTCTGCACGTGGCACAAGGGCACGTTGCTCTGGAATTGACAGACATCCTTCTTCAATACCGGTGTCACCACTTTTTTCCAGCAGTTCAGGGTTAATCAACACCAGACGCTCATCGCGATTTTCAGACACATCAATCACAATGATACGTTGATGGATATCCACTTGTGTGGCGGCCAGACCGATACCTTCTTCGGCATACATCGTTTCAAACATATCATCAACGATTCGCTGAATATCGACATTTACTTCTTCTACGGGTTTCGCAACGATGCGCAGGCGCTCGTCAGGAAAATGTAATACCTGCAAAACTGACATAACTTTCCAGATCTGTGTTCAAGGGATTAAAGATTTATTCCTCTTATTGTAGACATTTCACACGGTGATTGACAGCATTCGTGGCAGGTAACCTTCAGGGAAGAGGGATGGAATATGTCACCACTGGAAAGTGCATTAAGGTTGTCGGGTGTTTCTGGCTTATCCAGTGCACAGCGCTTGTCTGTATTCGATGTTTTGTTGTCGTTAAATAATCCAACAGTAGCCGATCTGTCTGGATTGGGGCTAAGTCATGAGCAGCAGCAAGCATTTATGCATTATGACGAAAAGATCATCACACAAAGTCAGTACTGGATTGAAACATCAGGACATTATTTCATTACACCGCGCAGCCCGTACTATCCTGAGCGGCTCAAAACGATCAGTAATTTTCCTTTGATGTTATTCGTTGCAGGTGATCCTGGATTACTGTCTTCACCACAGCTAGCTGTGGTGGGAAGCCGTCATTGCTCACATTATGGACGCGAGTGGGGGAGTTGGTTCAGTCAGGCGCTGGCTCTTAGTGGCCTGACGATAACCAGCGGCCTGGCCCTGGGTATCGATGGTATTGCTCATCGTGCGGCACTGGAGGTTCAGGGAAAAACGCTGGCGGTTCTGGGCGGAGGATTGGAGGCCATTTATCCACGGCGACATAAAGGGTTGGCTCAGGATATTATTGAAAATGGTGGAACGCTAGTCTCCGAATTTCCGTTACTGGCACCGCCGCTCGCTTATCATTTTCCTCGCCGTAACCGCATAATCAGTGGGCTGAGTCACGGTGTTTTGGTTGTTGAAGCAACGCTACGCAGTGGCTCATTAGTAACTGCTCGCCTGGCGCTGGAACAGAATCGGGATGTCTATGCTCTGCCCGGTGCGTTAGGTAATCCCGGAAGCGAAGGTACGCACTGGCTTATTCAGCAAGGGGCGCTACTGGTCGCTCATCCTAATAATATCGTTGAACAACTACAAAGTGGTCTGGCCTGGGTACCTGATTCCCACTTGTCAGAAAACAATTCAGCAGAGAGCAGCAATCCTCCATTGCCATTTCCCGATGTGTTGGCTAACGTAGGAGATGAGGTTACACCTGTTGACGTCGTCGCTGCACGTGCCGGCCAACCTGTGCCAACCATCGTAGCTAAGCTGCTTGAGTTGGAGTTAGCAGGGTGGATCGCAGCTGTACCCGGCGGCTATGTCCGATTGAGGAGGGCAAGCCATGTTCGACGTACTAATGTACTTATTTGAAACGTATATCCACAACGAAGCAGAAATGCGGGTTGATCAGGATACATTGACGGATGATTTAACCGATGCCGGTTTTCATCGTGAAGATATCTATAATGCGTTGAACTGGTTGGAAAAGTTAGCAGATTATCAGGAGGGGCTTGTCGCTCCGATATTACTAACTACCGATCCGCTGTCTATGCGTATCTATACCGAGGAAGAGAGCCAGCGTTTAGATGCTAATTGTCGTGGTTTTATTCTGTTCCTGGAACAGATCCAGGTGCTGAATCTGGAAACCCGTGAAATGGTGATTGAACGTATAATGGCTCTGGATACTCTCGAGTTTGATCTGGACGATCTCAAATGGGTGGTGCTGATGGTGTTGTTTAACATCCCTGGATGTGAAAATGCCTATCAGCAAATGGAAGAATTACTTTTCGACGTCAATGAAGGAATGCTGCACTGAAGATTGCCTTCGTGTACAAATAGCTATGAACAAACCAGCGCTTTTCGCTGTGCGAAAAAATGATCCCTGCCCCCAGTGTGGGGCAGAACTGGTGATTCGTTCCGGGAAGCATGGTGCTTTTCTTGGGTGCTCACACTATCCCGAATGCGATTATATTCGCCCACTGAAAAATCATACTGACGGACACATTATTAAGATCCTTGATGGTCAGCTGTGCCCTGTATGCGGTGCGAATCTGGCGTTGCGGCAAGGGCGTTATGGCATGTTTATCGCCTGTAGCAATTATCCTGAATGCGAACACACAGAAACGATTGATAAACCAGATGAAACCACCATTGCTTGTCCGCAATGTGTAAGTGGTCAGTTGGTACAGCGACGTTCCCGTTATGGCAAAACGTTCCATGCCTGTGATCGCTATCCAGATTGCCAGTTTGCAGTGAATTTTACTCCGGTCGAAGGAATATGTGAGTTTTGCCAGTTTCCGCTACTGATTGAAAAGAAAACAGCCAGAGGCATAAAGCGTTTTTGCGCCAGTAAAGCTTGTGGCAAACCTGTAATTGCAGAAGATCGTGGTGAAGATGAATCAACAGAATGACTCGCTTGAATTATGCGTCAGGCAACTACAGCAATCGGCAGTCATTGCTTATCCCACTGAGGCCGTGTTTGGCCTTGGTTGTGATCCCGATAGTGAAAAAGCTGTAATGGCGTTACTGTCATTAAAACAGAGACCCGTTGAAAAAGGGTTGATTCTAATTGCTGCGGATTATCAGCAACTGATGCCTTATATTGCTGATGATCAACTCAGTGCTGAGCAGAAAACACGAATGTTTGCTTGTTGGCCGGGCCCTGTGACATGGGTATTACCCGCGCGTGCAGATACACCGAATTGGCTGACTGGACGTTTTAGCTCTCTGGCTGTGCGTGTTAGCAATCATCCTGATGTTATACAGCTATGTCAGCGTTTTGGAAAACCACTGGTTTCCACCAGTGCCAATCTCAGTGGGTTGCCGCCGTGCCGGAATGCGGCTGAGGTACTGACTCAGTTTGGGGAGACTTTCCCGGTCTTACTGGGTGAAACAGGTGGGCGTCTGAATCCTTCAGAGATCCGTGATGTGTTAACCGGCGAACTTATTCGTCAGGGATAATAGAGAGCTCTATGTCATTTTATGTCGTTTTCGGTAATCCGATTCAGCACAGCAAATCTCCGCGTATCCATCAACTCTTTGCCGAACAAACAGCTATTCCACACCCTTATGAGCGTGTTTGTGCGCCGTTGGAGGGTTTTCAGCAGGCAGTGAATGATTTTTTTGCACAAGGTGGTAGCGGTGCAAATGTCACGTTGCCGTTTAAGCAGCAGGCTTATGAGTTGTGCGCTGAACTGACCGAGCGCGCGGCGCTGGCCGGGGCCGTGAATACGCTGAAGAAATTAGATGGTGGTCGTCTGCTGGGTGATAATACCGATGGCATTGGTTTGTTAAGTGATTTGCAACGACTCAATCTGATCCGGGAAGGTGACAGGATCCTGTTGATCGGTGCGGGTGGTGCAGCACGAGGTACGATCCTTCCATTATTAAAGTTCAAATGCTCGGTTACGATTACCAATCGCACATATTCCAAAGCAGAAGAACTGGTTGAAGTGTTCCGGGATCATGGAAACATTAGCGCAGTGACGACTGACAAGTTGGGCGATGAGCAATTCGATCTGATTATTAATGCGACCTCAAGTGGTGTTGCGGGTGCTGTACCAAAGCTGCCTGCTCAACTGATAAATGAGCAAGTTCGTTGTTACGACATGTTTTATCAGGCCGGTGATACGCCATTTCTGCAATGGTGTCGGGAGAAAGGAACCCGCCAGCTAGCTGATGGACTTGGGATGCTGGTGGGGCAGGCCGCGCATGCCTTTATGTTATGGCATGGTGTGATGCCAGAAATCACGCCAGTGATCTTGCAATTAAAAGCTGAGATGAAGGCATGAATCAGGTTATTCAGTTTCCTGAACGGGAATGGTGGGATGAAGAAGTTCAGGCTGTTTGTTTTACCGCTTTGGTAAATGGGTTTCAGCTAACTTGTGCTATTCACGGCGAAGCATTGCTTCGCCGTTATGTTGATAAACAGAATGTTCTGGATATCTTTCTTGATAACCGCTGGGATCTGGAAGAAGAGGCGACCGAGGCTATCCAGGAACAACAGGAAAATGATCAGGGTTGGGTCTGGCTCTCTTCTGAGAGATAATCATTTTTCCAGTTCACATAATTGTTTGCTGAGTAGAGCAGGCCACTGATTTCCGCTTCAGTTAATGGCCGCACTTTTTTCGCTGGGCTACCGATATAAAGATAGCCACTCTCCAGGCGTTTACCTGGAGCGACCAGACTACCTGCACCAACCATCACATCATCTTCTACAATCACACCATCAAGCAGGATAGCTCCCATTCCAATCAAGACCCGGTTGCCAACAGTACAACCATGAAGCATCGCTTTATGCCCAACAGTGACATCTTCACCGATAATTAATGGGTGCCCTTCCGGGTTTGTGGCCGATTTATGTGTCAGGTGCAATACGCTGCCATCCTGGATATTAGTGCGGTTGCCGATTATCACCTGATTCACGTCACCGCGAATAACAACTAAAGGCCAGACTCCAACATCATTCCCCAACTTCACATTGCCAATGACAACACTGGAAGGATCGATCATGACACGTTCACCCAATGTTGGATGTACACCTTTATATGTACGAATGTTGTGATTCATAGCTACCTCTTTGTCGATATGATCCCTGTAGCGTAGTGCCGGATAGGATCCAGGATCAATAACCCTGTCTAAATACGATGTATAAATGCGCAGAATGCTTGCTATATCAACGATTGGGGTGAAAAGTAATCGGTCGGAAAAAAAGATCGAGAAAAGACTTGTGCATTAAATTGGGATCCCTATAATGCGCCACCACTGACACGGAACA
>Ga0157366_1001193_pt1 | contig 10616 bp, 14 predicted proteins | sample AttbisABBM1_FD_113149 | JGI IMG/M metagenome (GOLD analysis project Ga0157366, IMG submission 113149) | Fungus gardens microbial communities from leaf cutter ant in Botucatu, State of São Paulo, Brazil - Atta bisphaerica ABBM1 | ecosystem: Host-associated > Fungi > Mycelium > Unclassified ...
CACTTTCATGGTTCTTCCGTCATCAAAAGTTGTATTCCCACATTAGCGTCTTAAAAGATGGCCGCCCTTTCTGAAGTTTCGCGTTTTACCTATGGAATTCCACGTCGACGAACCAGTGCCATACATCCCAGATCATCTCTCTGTGCCTCAATTCGTATTTGACAGCTCTATTGTGCCCAGGCCGCAGAGACATCCCGAGACCCCATATTTCATCGAAGATGCTACGGGTCGACCTGTTTTTGAGGCAGAGGCGAGCTCCGCTACACCTCGAGAGTGCGGACAACAGCTTATTGCAGGCCTATAGGTGAAGCGCCGGAGTTATGCACTTGCAAAAGCACTTCAATTAACATGGGGGTTAGGTGAGCCTTCTGGCCACGCTGTGGTGCAGACAGTTTCTGAAACACTATCAAAGGCAAAGATGATGTTGGTGGGTCACAGATAATCGGTTGTCCTAACTATTTCTTATCTTGAAACAAAGTTTGCATTCTTAGTCCGAACGACCTTGGTAAAGCCTACTTTGTAGTTCTGCAAGGTAATGATTGATGTGATACATTTCAGACTATGGTCTTGCTGTCTGGGCGGTTCACCTCTTCGGAGGTATTGTCACGTACGCTCGTAGTCATCAGCACTCGAACGCGGCGAGCTCATTACTCTGATAGCCCAGGAAATCCCAACTATACTCTTGACGAGCTTGTCCATTTAATAACCCTTACTAAATGCACCCTGGTTATCGCTCATCCGGCTTGTCAGAAAACTATTCTAGCGGCCGCCCAAGTAACTGGACTCCCGCACTCTCGGATCATGTTTCTGAGGGATGCTCCCTCCAATCATTTCTCAACGGTTGATTCTCTGATTGCCCTCGGAGAAAGTTCACCGGAGAGATTCCAAGAAAGACAGCTCTCGAGAGGTGAGGCACGTGAAGCACTTGCGTTTTTGTCGCTGTCCAGCGGCACAACAGGTATGGATCTCTGTTGTCGCCCCACCATAGGCTGATTCCTCCCCGCAGGCAAACCGAAAGTAATCTTATTCGTTGGTGATCATGATGTAGTCACTCATTAGAACCCAAAGGCTGTAGCAATAACGCATTTCGCTCTGATTGCCAATGTTTTATTAACTGTGGCACATTTCAAAATCAATGATCCTTCTTGGCCGAACAAACTTATGTGCCCCGGTGATGTTGGTATGGGGAGTAGGTCATGCTATTCATCAATCGCTCGAGCCTTACTGATAGATTTCAGTTCTCCCATTCTTTCGTGAGTCTGCGTCTTTTTCATCATCACCCTGGTATTCATTCATTCGTTCTCAGACATCTTTGGCCTTGTTTTCAACGTGAGTCCTTGATTCATTTAATTGTACGCACTGCTGAGAGCTCTTAAGCTCCACTTCCAATTATTTTGCGGGGTATGTGCTTGCTGCTGTCGGTGGGTCAAGTTTTGATTTGACCTGAGCACATCAGATGTCCATTGTTGTCGTCCCTAAATTCAACTTCACCCAATTTTTGCAAAGCGTTGTGAAATATCGCATCACTAGTCTCAAGTAATACCGAATTCATTTCGATTGCAACGTGACTGGTTGACCAACTCTTGCTTGAGCCTTGTGCCCTCACAGATCCTTCTCCTCTGTAAGCAAGAAGCGACCGAGAAGTACGATTTAAGACATGTCAAATTTTGTTTCTCAGGAGCTGCTCCGCTCAACGGGGAACTCTGTGCGTCCTTGAGGCGAGTATTTCCAAATGCTGTTGTTGGTCAAGGCTATGGTAGGCATTCTGCCTCGTGGATCGTTACATCTGTTACTCAGCGTTGGAAGGTCTCACGGAATGCGTTGGTTCAGTCTGCGTAATCCCCCCAGATGCCACAAGCGCTACCGTTGGGAGTGTTGGGAGGCTATTGCCCGGACTCAAGGCAAGAGTAATCAAGTCTGACGGTGCCTTGGCCGAAGAAGGAGAACGAGGACAGCTGTTCGTGACCGGACCTTCTATGGCGTCCTATTACCTTGGCAACCCAACGGCGTATGTTTATCTGACATTTTCCTGATTGCGACTGACAGCTGCGCAGAACGAAAGAGACATTTGTTAATTTCTGGATCTGTACTGGAGACGAGGTGATTATTCGGAATAATGAAATATTTATTGTCGATCGTATCAAGGTATGCGAGCTTCATTCTTCAAAGGGCGACTCGAGCATGTTTTTCAGGAAATTTTCAAAGTCAAGGGTTTTCAAGTCACTCCTGCTGAACTTGAGGGACATCTTCTGTTGCATCCTGATATCACCGATTCTTGTGTTGTCAGCATTCCTGATGATTACAGCGGCGAGCTACCCTTGGCTTATGTTGTCCTTCGACCACATGCGGCTGCCCGTATTGAAGGCAATCCAAAAGCCGCACGACAATTAAAACAGGTCATTTTCAAAGTGAGTAGAGTTAGGCACTTTTGTTTATCGTAAATTCTGACATCGGCGCTTAGCATGTAGCTGATTCAAAGGCCCAGTACAAGTGGTTGACGGGTGGTATTGAATTCATTGATTCCATACCAAAGAACCCGTCAGGCAAGATCGTACGTGGCAGAGTGTATTAATTGCAATTATTTTGCTAATTAATTATTGGTGCTGCTAGCTACGGCGTATTTTGAGGGAAAAGGCTCGCTCGGTGTCAATACCAGTCAGTGTGACGGCAAGGCTGTAGACATAATATGATTTTTGTAACGTGTAGGGCCTATGGAATGATATTTGTGCATGTTTGACACTACGTATTTTCGTGGTACCGGTACTTTTGATAAATCCTTGTGTTCATCTTCAACACAGACCGAAGGATGGTGCGACGGTTCGCGAATCAAGTTCACCAACAAGTGTCGCGCCTCATGCGCGCGGATTTTATTCAAAAGGAGCCCGTCTGGTTTCAAGCTGTCCTTCAATACCCTCCTGTCCCCCTTCCAGCAAGGGCTCCTCCTTCTCGGACAGAATACGATAACCGAATTCCCAAGCCGCCTTATGCACCAGGGCAGAGAACAAATCTGAAAAGAATAAGGAACAAACCACTGCCCATACAGTATCTTGAAGACGACCTACGGAGGCAGTTCTTTCGTGATCATCCTTTCGAAGCATTCCGTCCGAGAACATTGGTTGAAGGGATGGGAATTGAACCACCACATCCTATCTCAGGGGAAGCATGGACAAGATTACGCCAGAGAGGGAGGAATCCTACACCCGAGGAGTACGTTCCTTTTCACATCTCGTGCCATTATTTAATTTCTTTCTTCGGGATTCAGTGCAATTCAATTTGCAGTAAACCTACACCAATATCACGACTGTTCTCTATCAGAAGCGTACCTTCGTGCAGTTGCCCAATTCCGTGCACTTCGCTCTGAACACCACATAGCTACGACATATGCTGCATTTGAAGCAGAAACTTTTGGCTCCATTTTCGCGAGCTCGGAAATTCAGAAAACGTTTGAGAAAGAGAAGGAAGTACTAGAAACGTGGAAGCAAGAGGAGCAGCTGGATGAGAGTGCTTTAATGGCGAAGAGGAGGTGGAGGGCAATCATCGAGAGGGATACTGGAGAAGGAAAATGGACCAAGGGCGAGGAGTATGTACGGTTGTGGAAGGCCAACATCAAGCCGGAGTGTGCACCCCAATTAACTGAACCTATAACTAGAACTTCGGCCACTACTGTTTCGCCCAGTTCCACCTTGGTATCTGAAGACGTCCAAGTGCAACCACCCTAGACAGTAATCATACTAATTAAAATAATCACAGATTTTTGTCGTTTGTTTTTCAAACAAGACGCCCAGACGTGCGAATCAGATGTATATGCGAGGTAAAATATAGAATGTAAATGTACTGATTCCTACGAGCTTGCCGCTGCCTTCACTCTTGCTTGGGCTGCTTGAGCTGCATTCATACCCATCCATGTCTTCTCAACCAAACCCAACAACTTCTGCATGTCTGAACTCCAGTCATTCATTACTTCTTCGGCACTTCGTTTGCTTCGGAAGTTCACGATACCGGCAGGCCGGTCAATACGAGCCCATACAGTTCCAGATACGACAAGGCGAGACAGAATTTCTTCCGTCTGTTTCGGAGAAAGATCTAATAATGATTTTAATCGTTCAACTTTGATGCGGGTGTAATATTCAGCAATAACACGGATATTCTATACACAATAGATGAGTAAGTATTTTCCCTTCAATATCAGTCTCGAGTACTAACATGTTCGACCACACGATCATGTAAATCTTCCCATTGCTCTTCTACTTTGAAAACATGGGTCTTGCGCAGGAAGTCACCATAGATGCTCTGTATACCAGGCCATCTCATCAGCTCCTTTGTTACGAAGCACTTGACAAGATTACTAATACATAGTTCAAATGAGAAGCTGATCTGAAGAAATTGTAGAACGAACGTACTAATGCAACTCCAGTCTAACGAGAGCAGGATCGATATAGAGGTGGTGAAGCATATCAGATTGTTCATTGTTGTATGGTGCAAGGACGATGTAATACACGATGTGTTCTAATGCCTGGATATTATGGTCATTTAGCCATGGATAGAGCAGAGGATTCATATCAGCATACAGTCTTTCCCTTGCCATTAACGTCTTCCTTGATCGACGGCGTCTCCCAGACTTTGTAGTAGTATTTTGCGACATCGAGATACGCACTATGATGCAAAGCGTGTTGTATCATGAGATCGTAGTACTTCAATTTAAGGCCCTAGATGTAGAGTTGAGATCGAGAACTCAGTAAGTCAGCGTATATATACGCACTTCATTCTCTTTCTCTGTCAAAAATTGCTCGTTGACTTTCTGGCCACCAACACGGGCCTTGACCCATTCAGCCTCACCACCGCCAAGGGTATCTTTCCCATCTTTACCTTTACCCTCCTCGGCATCCTTTATCCTCGCAACGGCAACTAAGAAGCGCACCTGTTCTAGGATGAATTCCGTTTTTTCTCGGCGTTCCATGGATGAGTAAGTTTCAACTTGCAGGTCGTTCAAGAGATCGGATGCAGTTTGTAGTGACTCTCTGACTTTCTGCGGCACCGTAGCCTCTTTCGAGACGCCTTCATGGTGATGTGAAAGGAGGAGGGTCACGCGAGCTCGCGGGGTTTCGAGGAAGATCTGAAGACCAACTTTTCAGTAATTGTTTTACTCAAGGAAACGATAGATTGACTTTGCCCTCGGTCACACTCCTGAGGGTCTCGACAAGCTCCAGCCACTTCTCTAGACCATCTCTAGATTTGATCTCAGGTAGCCATTCAATCGTTTGCTCAACAATTGCCTGGATCACAGCTTTTAGTTGACCGTGTTTCTTGCTCAGCAAATGAATATTTGAGTTCAAACGCGTATAATCTCGAGCGTCGTAAGCATGCTGTCCAATCGCTTTTGCCAAGCGGGTCGTGGAGGCGACATCGGCCGCCTGCATTTCGACTCAGCAAAATATATATCTTGGAACGAGGCAAATCACGAACATTCCTAGTCTGCTTCTCTAGGACAAATAGTTTATCAAGAGCCTCCTGGAGCTTTCCTCTCTAGAGCCATTAATTGCAAAGGAATAATTAGCTTGATTTGCACTCGCGCAGAACCGCACAATCGTACCTTGACGAGATCATCTACTTGTGGAAGCAATTCATTCACCTCAGAGGTGAAATCCTTCTCTTGCTTCTTGTCGCTCATAATATGTGTAGGGCTCTTAGAATGACGCGTCGTAGTGCTGTTGATACATGTTTGGTAGAAGCTGCTTCGACTTCCTGGCTGCCATCTTGATTACTTCGTTAATGGATCACTGGTCAATATTGCATGTGAAGTCCCCAGGGAGCAAAAGGATAGATTGCATAGGCAGACAGGAGCGCATAAGGCATGGAGAGTATACAAAAACATACAGGGCATAGAACTATGTGAGTAGTAATTTACAAAGTCCTATTTTTCGAAATAATTAGTGCAAGACATGGACAGTCTCCATCGAGATATCATTCTCGGTCGAGAAATTAGCCTCTTTCTGTGTTTTCCTGCGTTTGAGATTTCCGAGAAGCGTAACGATGCGGGAAGGGAAGGAGATGGGGTGGAAAATGAAGATGCGATAAACGTTGGAGAAAATCGCGTAGACGGGCTGAACGAAAGGCTTGTTCTGCCACCGCACACTCAGTCGTTCTGGTTCTAATCTCTCTGCGATCTCCATTGGTTGTAATATGTTCAGGTCAGTGGCTATCGAAACGGAGACGGCAATTGGATGGGCATCAATGGAAACCTCAGCGTGTGTTACCGCTTCTCCGACCCCAACGTCCTTCACTTCTGGGGTTGCATCAATACAGATTGAATGCTCCTCGACGGTTGCATCAACATCACGGCTAACGAGCGAAGGCTCAGCCTGGATAAATGCACTCATGGTCTGAGGTCGTACTTGAACACCCATGTTCAGCGTCTTGACGGTGGCCTCAATGGACTTGTCAACCATTACTCGCTTAACAGGAGGGGGAAGCTCGACCGCAAAAGGGCGATCGATGTGCCGCATGGACTGCAAATGTGGCAGCGTCTCAGAGACTTGCTGCCAGTTCCTGTCGTGAGTCTCGTCATATTGTGGCCTGTTTTTATCCTGGAACCACTTGATACATTCCAAGTTGGGCGCAAGGTGGCTTAGAAGAATCGAGACCTGTAAAGGGTCCTTGATCCATGAATTGCTGAAATGAATTAGGCGGAGTGAGGATGACGACAACGTGTGGTTCCGGAGGACGGAAATATGACCTGGTTGAGCGTCAACATTGACGTGAAGAGTCTGCAAGTTTCTGCAGCCTCGCGTCAACCATCCGAGAGACTCGAGGGTGATTTGAGGTTCACTGCCCTGAAAGCGGGCCAAGGGGCAAAGTCGTAATACTTCTAGGCTTGGACACGCAAATCCGATGCACTCGAGATCGGCCGGAGTGAAGACAAAAGACTCAGGGAGGTCGATCTCGAGGCGGAGGAGGAAAGGGAGATAGGTGAGGTTTTGAAGAGGAAGTGGCATATATGATGGATCGCCCTTAGGGATGGACTTAGAAGTTGCAGTGATGTGAAGCGATCGGAGAGATTGTCCGAACTTTTCGCAGACTAGGCGGCAGAAACTTTTCCAATCTACTCTCTCTGGAGGGTCCTCTATGACCAGGTCGAGGCACTGGAGTTCGGAAGAGAGCTGGTCGAGGAAGGCATTGATATTGGAAATTTCTCCAGTGAGTTGGAGCTTCTTCAGTTGCCTGTAAGGTCCGGCCTCATAGCAGCCGGATTCGTCGTCATCCTTCGTGAGGATAACAGATCTCTTGAATTCGGAGTAGTTAAACTCCTCATTAGAGAAGACACCACTGTCGTGGCTGCTGATGGAACTAGGAGTGTCGTAGCCTGATTCCCTGACCTTATCGAAAAAGCCTTCGATCGCGATGGGCGACTTGCCAGTCAAGTTGAGCTGTAATGTTTTGAGCCTCGGGAGTTTCGCAGACCATTGGCCCACATCAGGACTCAGAGCTCCAGGTGCTACTAATTCAACTTTTTCAAGTCCCTTCTGGTTATGCAAGAGGTCGGTGAAGTTGTCAGGAAGGGATGTGGGGGACGCAAAGGAAAAGCCTGTAAGTTTCGTACGACTAGAAAGGTCCGCGAGGAAACGCTCGATTTGTTGGAGTTGCGACTCGACCTGCAAGTTGATGACCTTTAAGGTGGGGTTGAAGAACATGGATGCACGCTCCAGTCCGGATGCCGTCTGAGCCTTCCATGTCAACTCTTCAAGATTCGGGAGAATATACACACGCGGTCGGCCTTCAAGTAGAGGAAAGACCGCAGCCAGATTGTTGGTGGCCTCGTTGTAGGTGATACGTCGAACTCGGTCACAATACCTGACAACGTCAATCCAATCTTCACCCTCTGGTGCCTTGACCTAATGGTGCATCATCAAATCACCACACGTGGAACGAGTAAGGGTTTGACTGACTAAACCGAATCCCGGCTTGCGAGCTTTCTTCATAATATTATTTGGGAAAAGCCCTATAATAGGGATGAGGGAATCCAGCTCTCGCCAGAGAACATCTAATGCCGGATCGCAAAACGCCTTACAAGTCCTTGCAAACCTTGAAAGCGAGCGCCTCCCATTTGGAGACTCCACGATAGTATCCAGAAGCTTTCTCATCGCCCCTCGGTCGCGGAAGAGTTGGAGGATGGGCGTCTTCACGATGGGCTTGGAAGGAGCCTTGACATTAGTTTGATAATGTCCACGGTTCCTGTTGTTGCGATTAGTTTTCTTAGCCATTTAAAAAATCAATCGGACAGCGAAAAGAGAGAACAGATGCCTTCAGAGTTGATTGCAGCGGCGGGAATAAAATCGGAGTGGTAGTAGTAAATATGAAACTGGTCCACCGTGTGTGGAAAAGGGAGCTGCATCGACAGGAGCTTATAGAGCTGCAGTGTGGCACACACGCTGTTGTCCGAATGGTTTCGGGTTTGCATGCACGTCCGCTAAGAATACAAAGTACTTGTTGCAAAGATGAGCTTGGAAGATCAATTGGATCAAGCATGCACCTAGAACGAGGCCGGCGAAGCTGAAATGAATGAGTATGGGATGGGCAGGCCATAGCTAGCTCAAAACCTACAATAAATACCGTTTCTTGCGTGTCCGGTTGCGTGAGTCGGAAAATCCTATACTGATTACCGTTGTGTACAGACATTGCGGAGAATGCAATATGATGAGCATAGAACCTCCAGAATACATCTCTCGATTACTATAGTTCCTCTAGGTGATAATGGGATTCTGATAACTCGCCAACCTGCCAAGGGACAGGGTCCCCTTCCCATTCATCTGACACTTCGTCGACGACTCCTTCGTCTCCTGGGAGTTCATCCCTTTCGTCTTCGCCTACACCCCAGATTTCACCCCCTTTCTTCGGATCATAGTGGAACACTCTCCTGCCAGACAGCAGACCCTTCACGATTCTTTCCTCTTCATACTCAGTCCGTTTTGATTTCCAAGATTCCAAAACTAGATTACGACGCAATCTGCTGGGCAATACTAGCTCCTCGTCATCAGCATTGACATCAGCATCTCTGTCCTCATCTTTATCCACAGTGGCTTCGGTATCATCATTGTCACCCTGTTTCACAAACGACGCTGAACCCTGACTGCGAGGCTGAACACAGCTTAAGATCGGATCCTTGATCTCGGGATTGCTCTCTTCTGTCCCTAACACGGCACGTATGCCACGTGAGTGGTGGATGATTTTCACAGTGTGGCGCATGTTTAAGCCGTCATCACTTTCCGTGTCTTCCATCGTGTCATAACTCTGAAGCCTGGGTTTCTTATGGTTCACACTATTGGAAGGCAGGCTACTTTGTGCGCTATTGGATTTCGATTTCCCTGATAGCTGCGAGGCATTTGGGTTGGGTGATGGCGGAAGTAACCGTGGAACGGAGATCAATGGTTTTGCGAAGGGTGGCAATTCCTTGGTATCGTCGGCAACCATGCCATTCGCATGCTCGATATTCGAAAGCACGGATACGTCGGGCGCGCGGGTCTGCGAAGGCGATCGCTTTCTAGCGCCGTTTAAGGCGTTGTCAATGAAAGGTAATGTTGACTGGATTAATTTAGATCGTGATTTTGTCAATGCCGACATGTGTGATTTTACGGAGGGACCGGTCTTGAAAGAAGGTTTCTTAATGGATCTTGAATCATCATTGAATATGTCCAAGTCCATATCAGGAAGCTTGGTCTTTGGTGGTTTGACATCTGTGCGTGCTTTTATAGCAAGAGCACTGTTGCCGAAAAGTTCAGATGTAGATGTTGGTTTGATCGTCTCCTCAAAGAGAGCAGTGAACGCCTTGCCATTCGTTGCGGGCTTCATGGGGCTATCATCAACAAATGGATCGTTGTCCTCTTCCCCATCACCCTCGTTGTTATCACTGTCATATCCAAGGGCTTGTAGTTGTAATTTTGGAAGAGGGAGGATAGCTGGTGATAACATACGCCTGCGTTTCTCTTTGTTGGGTGAGGGGGACACCCGTTCTCCCCTAAGACGTTTCCGCGCACGAGTGATAGCAGAAGGTAATTCCTGTGGTATCCGAGAGGAGATTGAGACTCGTGACAGACCAGGAGATGGCTGTGCTTCCAAAGTCTGAGGGTGAGATTTTCTAGGACTGGCAAAGGGATTTGAATTCAGTGTGGGCTTAGTGAAGGTGGATGGGATTAATTCTCTCTGCTTTCCCTTGTCCTTCTTTTGTGGAGAGAATGGGTTATAGCTCGCAAGGGGTGCAGTCGCCTCAACAAAACGGGAAGCAGAAAGCAGGAGCTTTGAGGGTAGATTAGAGGTTGAAGACAGCTGCCTAGGAGGTGTAGCAGGTAGACCTTTAGGTTCTGAAATTGAGCCTGAATGGATGGTAGCAACTTTGGATAGCTTCTTATAAAGCTTATATTTCTGAGCTAGGATTGTGAAATTGGTACAGTACGAGAGAAACGAGTCCGACGCGACGCACCAATGGTGGGCTGCTGCTTGATATCATTGATTGTCGGATTTCTACCGTTCGTATCCCTAAAGCTTCTTTCCCATGCCTTGATTTCGGCACGGACACTAGCTAGTTCGGAGGACATACTTCTCAATGAATAGAACAAATGGCCAGG
>Ga0157366_1001195_pt1 | contig 10590 bp, 3 predicted proteins | sample AttbisABBM1_FD_113149 | JGI IMG/M metagenome (GOLD analysis project Ga0157366, IMG submission 113149) | Fungus gardens microbial communities from leaf cutter ant in Botucatu, State of São Paulo, Brazil - Atta bisphaerica ABBM1 | ecosystem: Host-associated > Fungi > Mycelium > Unclassified ...
AGGCAAATGAGGCTTTTTAGTTAAATTACAAATAACTTGAACAGCACTTTTATATATCCATACTCTTCTAACTTAGGATTTGCCTACTATTCCCAATATTTACTTACATTCTTCTATAACCCCTACATATCCACATTATTTAGTACCAATCCTCTTTCTAAATGTTTCTATGGATATTGATGCTATCCAAAAGCTTTACCTCATATTAAAAATAAAATGTTACTATTGTGGAGATTTGAACTATCTTGTTTGGGAATGCCTAGTGAGAATTGACATAAGGCAGCTAACTGTTGAGTAATAGGAAGAGTTAATAGAAGACCTCAATATACTTAAGAATATCAAAAATCTACAATAGTGTAAGCTAAAAGATATAGATCACTTGGATAATGGATATGAATTATTAAAACAGGATTTTGTATAAAGCAACTAGTAATTTGTGTACTCCAGTCACTGGTAAATAAATTCACTGTATTACCAGTTAAAGAATATAATAAAACTTCTAGTGAATTTCTAGATGTACTTTTTTATCTGTATGTTCATAAAAATTACTCCTCACTTATTAAGTGTTTGAAATGGAAAAAGCAACTTTCTCTATACCCTACCATTAGTTTTCTGAATGTAAAAGGAATATCCTTTTATCTCTGAGTTGAGCTAAATACTATGGATACCTACCTACCAATGATACTTTGCTCTTCTGGACTCTGACACAACTGGAAGTTTTATTAACAGTGAATTTGTCTGGATGCATTGAATCAATATATGGAAGATCTCTCAGCCTATTGTTGTGTTTAATGTTAATGGGACTGCTAATAAAGCAGGTCAAATTCTGAAAGCAGTTAATATAGTATTGTAGTATAAAACACACTTAGAACAGATATTACTTGCAGTTTTCAGTCTAAGCAAACAAGACTTGATACTAGAGTACTTCTAGCTCAAAGATCACAATCTGAAAGTTAACTGGAAGAAAGAAGAAGTAGAGATGACACATTATTCTCCAAAATATAATAGCTGTAAGGACTTATGAAAGACAAGAAGAGTGGAAGAGCACATGATTGCTGTATGTTGAAGTAAACTATTCCCTCAGATCTTGGAAGAGGATGAGAAGCTGGATATGACAATGAAATATGAAAGACTTGGTAGAGAACTGAAAGACAGAGTGTTTCTAACTTACATTCTTTTAGAGAAATCATCTACTGACATCTAAGCTGCAGCCACTACTTTCCAGAGACTCTTTGAGGCCTTCCAAAAAAGTACTGTAGTGGATAAAAGCTCACTTTCACTTTCTAACTATATCCAAGGTTTTGAATCTATATTTGTAAAGGAAGAATTTGATGTTCTCCCAAAACATTGTTAGTAGCACCATACTATAAAACTTGTTCCTGGCTTGGAACCAAAGTCATTTAAGGTGTACCCTCTCTCATTCATGGAATAGGCAGAGCTTAATACCTCTCTTCCAGAAAATCTCAAAACTGGTTATATTTGTTCTTCTAAGTCACTTATGGCAGCATTTGTTTTTTTTATCAAGAAGAAGAATGGCTCACTCTGACTGGTATAAGACTATCATGTACCCAACTCCATGACAGTCAAGAACTGGTATTCACTTCTGTGTTACAAACTCAAGTCCTTAGCGTTGAACAAGTAAATGAACCTTGTATTGGGTTAACATAAGAGAACTCAATAGAGAACTCTGTACATAAACATCTACCTTATATACTAAACTATAATGGTCTATGCTACTACTTCTCTAGCCTACTCTAAAGACTATATGTTTGTCTTAAGGCCAACATGTGTACTACACATTGTTATGATATCATCTATCTAGAACCTTTTACATCCTTCTTTGTGACCTCATGACTTGTGACCATGTCATCTGATGTGACTGGTATGTGACCACATGATCTTATTATCCTAACCCTAACTCTAGGTTCAAGAAATAGAAAAATAAATCAATATAAAATAAGAAAGAAATATTAAATGAAAAAGCTAGTGTCTAAGCTTCATATTTCTGACATTTTGCTCATTTTGGAATTTATTTCTCAACTTTGAGGAGTCAAGTACTTGACAAAGCTAGATGTTTATTGGAGTTTGGATCAAATCCAGAAATGAATGAAAGGCTGTATTCTATACCAACAGAGGTCTTTTTAAATCTCTTGTGATGTTTTTGGCATGACCAACAATCCAGCAACTTTCTAAATAATGATAAATAATATATTCTGAGATTTGATCATGGAGGAAATTGTTGTTGTGTATCTGGACAACATTCTAATCTTCATCTAAACCCTGGAGAAGTATGTAAGAGTGGTGCAGAGAGTCTTGAAGATCTTAGCTAAACACAAACTCTTTCTCTACCCAGAGAAATGTAAGTTTGAGCAGAAGCAGATAGAGTATCTGAGGTTAGTCATCTCTGAGGACAGAGTTGAGATGAATCTGGTCAAGGTTTCTGGAGTTTGTAAGTAGCCTGTTCCAAAGTCCTAGAGTAATATCCATGTTTTCCTGGGTTTTGTTAACTTTTACCATTGATTTATCCAAGATTTTTTTGCTATAGCCCATCTTCTTTTTGATCTCACTGGATCATCAAGCACTTGGACTTAAGAGAACAAGTGGCAAGAGTCTTTTAATGTCCTGAAAAAGGCAGTTACTTCCACACTTATGCTGATTTTTCTAGATAATGCAAAACTTTTCTGTATAAAAGCAGATGTTCTCTCTCAGCAGTCAGAGACTGATAGAAAATGGCATTTGGTTGCATTTTCCAGCAAGTTCTCATTTTTAGTTAAGTGGAACTGTAAGGAAACTGGCTTTTCCAAGACTTTTCTCTTTTATATTTTTTGGATGATCTGTGTTCCATAATCTTTTCCCACATCTGCACTCATCTGCTCATCTGATTTCCCAAGCTCCAGACCCCTTCAAGCTGCACACTAATATTCCCAACTGTCCAGATATATCATTAAACTTTCTTTTATGCACTTTCTTGCTCTTCTGCAACACTTTGTAGTCTTCCAAAGTCTTCTAGTATCATTTGCACATCCACTTATCTGCTTTCCTGCACTCCAGAAGTACTTACTAAGTATTCCAAAACTGGAATTCTGACACATTAGAATAGATCTGTTATTGTATAAAGTAGTTGTTACCTTCAGGAATCCCCATTTTATTCTCTTAAAATTTCCTAGAGGTAAATGTATAGTTCAGTAATTTCTTGAGCAATAGACTGAGGATTTTCTGGAGTGCTTTGCTCTTTTGCCCAGTTTCCCTAACAGAAACTATAAAATACACAATAAAGATATATTAACAATTATTTATGTATTAGAGAAATGGAGATATTTTTTAGGAAGCAGCAAGTCCAGTTGAAATATAGGCTGACCACAAAAATCTCAAATACTTTATGGCAGCAAAGCTTAATTGTTGTCAAGCCTGATAGTTTTTTACTTGGCTAAGTTTAACTTCTTATTTCATCATATGCCTAAAAGGTTCATAGGAAAGTTGGATATATTGTCCAGATGGTTGGATCATAATACTGAAGCATTGAATAATCAAAACATAGTGCTTCTCTATCCAGAGTTTTTTGAAGTTCATACTATAGAGAGTTTTGCTCTAGAAGGTGAAGAACACAATATTCTTAGAGATATCTGTCATGGAAACTAGAATGGGAGACAAGAAGAAACAGTGGCTGAGATAGCCAGAGAGCTCCAATACTTATATATGAAGTCCTTGTACTTTTCTAAGTAGTCAGAGATAAACAGTCTACTTCTTTTACAAGATAAGATATATGTTCTACAAATCTCTGATCTTAGACATTGTATTGTCTCTCTGTACTATGACATCAAAGTAGCAGGATATACTAGATAATAGAAGATACTAGATCTTGTTTCATAGAATTATTGGTAGTCTCAGGTGTCATGGTATATTGGCCAGTATATAGATATTTGTAATCTTTATCTTTGGACTAAGCTTATACAATATCTCCCAATTAGTAAACTTTATCTGCTATCAGTCCTAGACTCCTAGTAGGATTCCCTGAATATTTATCTTATGGTGGAACTTTCTAAGTCCTCCAGACATAATGTAGTAATGACAGTTGTGGACTTAGTGTTAAAATGAGCTCATTTTATTCTAACACATACTTGTCAAGAACGAAGAAAGTGGACTTAACATTTTTCTATTTTCTTTTCAATTTATTCTATTTTTAAAACTAGGGTTAGAGTTAGAGTGACAAGATCACGCTGTCACACAGCAGGTCACATCAGATGACATGATCACAAGTCACATGATGCATGGAAGGATGTAGAAGGTTCTGGAAGGATAATGTCATATAACATATAATACATATGGTCATTTAGGATAGGCTAGAAATAGCTTGCACAGACCATTAGGTATTTGTATATAAGGTAGACAATCCTGTACAGAGTTCTCTATCAAGTTCTCTTATGTTAACCCAATATAAGGTTCATTCTCTTAACCAACTCTAAGATTTTGAGTTTGTAACAATACTACTGTCACAGAAAAAGAAGTAGTATAACTTTTCTTGTATAATATCTGGAAACTACATGGTCTTGGATAGAGGTTCACAGTTTGTAGCCCTTTTTAACCAGAAATTCTATAGACTACTTGAAATTAAGGCAGTAACTTTCACAACATAGTATTCACAGTCAGATAAGTAAACCAAACATGTAAACTAGAAGTTAGACCAATATCTCAGGCTTTTCATTAATGAACAGCAAAGTGACTGGTATGATCTGTTACCATTGGTAGAGTTTCAACACAATAACTATGTATACTATAGTGTGCTTAGACACTAACATTTTTCTTGATTTAATATTTTTTTTCTTTTGATTTCATTTTTATTTGATGATGAAGAGGCATGTGACTGTGGTCACATGACATGTCACATAATGTGAGGTCATAGGCCTAGACTCTAGAAGAAGAGGCTAGAAGAATGATGTCAAAGTGTATGTTAACAATACATTTATCTCATGGTATATACATAGTATACTTATGGACAATGTATGGACATTAGAACAAGGTTGTTCTCTTGTAATCCTCATGAGATACTATGCCTATAAGTTTACTTAGTGCACTATTGGTTGTTCTTAGACTAGTGGTTGCCACAACAATGTGTATTTTGCCACTTAACAAATCTTCTTTTTCCTTGATATAGGTTGTTTTTAATAGATAGGCTTTGAGTTATACCAATAGCCATTGAGACTGGAATTGGTCTCAGAGTTTTTTGAACAAATGAAATCCATACTTGAAGAGGCAAAGACAGCATTTTGGAAATCTCAGAATAACATAGTCTTATACTACAATTGATACCAAATCTCTACTCTTATTTTCCAACTAGATAACAAGGTATACCTGGGTGTATCTAACATTCACACAACACATTCCTTAGCCAAGTTGTCATACTAATATTTAGGTTTCTTTGAAGAACTTCCTCTCTGATAGCAAATTTTACAACATAAGTCCAAGAGTTTGGTTTTAAAAAAAAACTAATATTGTTGGGCACAAAAGGACTTGGTAAGATTCTTAGTACAGGATTGTTGTTATGGAATGCTTTAGACACTAACATTTTTCTTTTCCTTTTATCTATTTTCCTTGATTTTATATTTCTTTTCTTTTGAATTTCTTTTTCTTTTTTATTGACAATGAAGAGGCACATGACATTGCAGTCATATGACAGGTCACATGATATGACATCATAGGCCTCAAACATGGTAGAAGGATCTAGAAGATGATATTAGAGTACATAGATGCAACATGGTGGCCTTGAGTAAGACATGAGGCAGACATGAGGTAGTAATACAGACTAACATGTAACAGTATAAATAAGACTTGAATTTAGCAGAGGCTTCTTGTCAAGTTCTCTTGTGCTTTTCTCCACTTGATTGCTTAACTGAGAGCTTTACTGCTTGTGTTATCATTGGACTTTGTGTCTAGTGGTTGCTACAACAATTGTCTACTTTATATATCTCTGGTGCATAGTCTGTACACATCTATATCTAGCCTACTCTAAATGTTATAAGTCTATGTAAATAAAGTCATACTATCTTTTAGGTTATATAATACTATTCTTCTATAACATCACATGATGTTGTGACAGTGACAGTGACATAAGTATCTCACATGACAATTGTCATACCTTGTTATGATACCTTGTTCCTTCTATTTTTATTAGAAAGACTTTATATGAGAAACTAGAATGGAGAAAGAACAAGCCCACTATCTTAGCTTTTGACAGCAAAGATTTCATCTGGTATTCAATGTTGTGAAGCTGATAGCTACCCCTGAAAATATAATTTTAGGATAGAAGATAACAGTAGTTTTTACTTCTGTCATTGTAAATAGCAAGAAAGAATAGAAAGTAGAGGAGATATTAAATAGTCAATAGTACTGGAAATGACTGTAGTATCTGATCAAGTAAAAGAAATTTAGCTTGGAGAACAATTCTTAGAAAGATGTTTCTGAGATTTCAGCTTCAAATCAAGTTGTAGAATTTCATCTTAAGTATCCAGGTACACCAAGATATATTTGTCACATGGACTTTGAAGTAATTTTCAAGCCTCTTATCATTGTTTCAAGTCACAACAATCTTGGAAAGAGATAAATGTAAGAGGACTTGCTCTTTTAAGATTTTTCTCTTTTATGTTTTTTAGCTGATCTACATTCCATAACCTTTTCTAGCATCTACACTCATCTACTTTTCCACTTTTCTGCACTCTGGACCCTTTTAAGCTGTATGCAAATATCTCTGACTCCCTGGATATATCATCTAACTTTTTTCTGTATTCTCCCACTTTTCTATAATGTTTTATAGTCTTCTATAGTTTGCTACTATTATCTACTCATTTGCTTTCCTATATTCTAGAAGTACTTGCTAGGCACTCTGACTCTCTTCTAATTTAGTCTTTCTATTCCAAACTGTTTCTGATTACTTAAGTATCATCATTTTCTACTTATATAAACAGAATTCTGACATATTAAAATGGACCTGTTATTATATAAAGTAGTTATTACCTTCAGAAATTCTTATTCTGTTTTCTTAGGATTTTCTAGAAATGAGTGTATAGTTAGTGTTTCTTAGACAATAAACTTAGGATTTTCTGGAGATTTGAAGTGCTCTGTTCTTTCACTCAATCATCCTAACATTTACTATTTCACCTTTTTATTTGAATTGTGTCTGATTATAAGAGCATTATCATTCTAGGCCTAACTAAGGATAATCTAGTAGATTGTAATAGACTCTCAGTGTCAGATGTAGTTTACACTGGGGGTGAAAGTCTGCAAGATTGGCTCAGAGATGTGCAGACTTGCCGAGTAACCTTAGCTTCAGCTTATGTACTGTGCCATTTGTCTGCCATGTGGTTACAACTTCAGATAGGAGGGAAAGTCCAAGGTAGAAGTGAGTACTGATTAGTGTGTTACCGTTAAATACCAGAGATTGAGTTCAATAAGAGTATTTTCATTAATTATCAGACTATTACAAATAAGCCACTCACTGGTTGTAATACTTGAACTTAGTAATGTTTCAGAGGTTCAGTATAAGGAGATAATGATAATAGGTGATAAGTTGTATCAACAGGAATAATTGATGTAAAATGATATTGTTAAGTCTGAGGTCTAATCCTTAGACATAGAAGTATATATACAAAAGAGTGATGGTCTGTGCGCAAGCTGTTGCCATCACATGATCAAAACTCATACCTGATAGGAGCTATCATCTGTCATAGCAGCTGTCAGGCTAATTTTAGAAGGTAACTAATTATGTCATTACATTGATATACTTGTATCTCTACCAATACTTATCACTTTGAGACACATCATATATTGTTGTAAACAGATTGATGAGCACTTTCCAACACAAGTTTAATTGTGTGAATATATTCAGCCATTCATGAGATATTAGCAGACAAAGCTTTTATAGCTACTGATAGCCTAATATCTCAGTCATTTGTTGTTGCTTTTGTACATCCCACATATGTGTAGATAGCCCTCATTTGGGGTTTTCCAGTGCAACTTAGTTTGTGAAAATAGGCTGGTTGTGGAGATACAAGCTGAATGAAATTTGTGACACAGACTAGCAAATTACAGTGTAACTATTAGTCTTATATACAAGTAGATAATATAGGAGATGCTTGGGGTTTCAGTAGTATAGCCTCTATCACCCTGAGTAGAGGTTTTAGTGATGAGACACTGACAGGAGTATGACTCTGCTATGGGAGACCAAGTAAAATAGGAGTATCCCTATTATAAAAGACAGAATATCTGGATAGTTGCATCACTGCCACATGAATGTGTTGTAAGAAAGGTAGCCACTATAGAAGATAGGCTTGTATAGTAGATGTTGAGAAGACAGTATCACTACAGAGATGTATACTCAAGATGGGTAGACTTGGCATATAATATTCAGGATATATAAGATAGTAGTTATCTTTAGATTTCTTAAAGTCTTGAGTGTGTCATATATCTATCTAAATATATCTGATTTATCTGACTCTTTCACAGATAATACTTATCTAACATCCAATCTGCTCAAAACATTTGTAAAAGTATATATATTTCTTCTGGTTTATACATACTCTTTGTCAAGATCACAAGAAGTAGACTTCATTTATTTTATTTTTCTTTGGATTCACTTTTCATTTTTCTATTTGTAGAATGGTTAGGGTTAGGGTCAGAAGTGATCTGTCACACTGTCACATTAGTCACAATCTGATGGTGTGGTCACAACATTGGTCACAAGGCTTGGGAGAATAAAGTAGAAGGTTTTAGAACAAATGATGTTATACAATATGGATACCACATGTTGACCTCATGTTCTATACATGGTTATTTAGGGTAGGGTGCACAGTAGTGAGCATGGACCATTGGTAGTAGTATAAAAGGTAGACCAGTTTGTAAAGAGATCTCTATCGAGTTCTCTTGTGTTACTCAATACAAGAGTTGTTCTTCTGTTCTACTCTAAGGACTTGAGACCATAACACTCTTCTAGTATGAATTAATCTAGTTCTACTTCATGTTTGATCACTTTATAACTGATCACATAACTTTCTCATGATCTCTATAAAATTCCAGACTCTATTCCAAGAACTTAAGTATATCTAGAGTAGTTACCTTTTTTCTCCAATTCTTGGATATAGTTTTAGTTACTAAGTACTAGTATTTAAAACATATAGGTACTCTGTAGTTTCTCACCTTGAAAATCAACTAGTGTAGTGCACTCTCCTAAATGCCTATGCTTGAGATCTTAACTTTCTTATGTTTTGCTTTCTATCAATACTCTCTCTTAAAATATAACTACTATAATATATAGAAGCATAGTATATTTACTAAAGCCAAGGTTATCTATAATTCACATCCACACATCATAGATAATGTTTCCACACTTCATCCAACCTCTTCCATAATTTTTCCACAGATTTTTTCTCTTTCAGGTATGTTTCTTATCTATCAGAATATCATAATTCACTAAAGTAGACTTAGTTATTTTAGCTGTTTCTCTTTTATTTTAGCTTTTCTCTTTATTTTTATCAGAGTATGAATCATATCTAGAATGTTAGAGTTGAGTACAGTAGACTTCATTATTTTCTCTTATTTTCTTTTTCTTTTTTCTTTTTCTTATTTTTATTTCTTTATTTTGTGACTTAGAATAGGGTTTAGTTATTATGTCACAACTGTTACATATCCATAACATATATCACTGTCACAGGTCACATAATCATATAACATAAAAAGAATGTAAAAGATTCTAGAATAATAATGCTATACAACATAATTACTATATATTGATTTTATTGTAATGGATGGTCTTTAGGGTAGGTTAGATATAGTTGCACACAGACTATTGGTCTAGTATATATAAAAATAAATAATTTGTACTAAAAACTCTATCAAGTTCTCTTATGCTAATCTAATATAAGGTTTATCTTTCATTCTTATACTTGAGCTTAAGTTATAACTTGAGACTACTTAGTGACCCATTAACTTTTTATGTTAGCAGTTTTCACAATAGTAGAATTCAGCTCTCCTCAGAAACACTGTATTATGTAGTCTTCTTACTCTTACTCTTTATTCATCCTCAATGTACAACTAGTGTAATCAATTATTATAAACTTTATATAACCAGACTCCAGACTTAAGGAATAGATAGCAATCACTAGAAGACTGTTATAGATAGTGTTGACTAAGCTCAAGCCAATACCTAGATATATTCATTGTTTAAGTGGATGGTATTATGTTAGTGTACTTGTTATATTTTGAGTAGAAGTCTTGTACTAAGGCAGTAGTTAGTTAGTAGGGTAGTAGACAGGTATTTAGTAAACAGTATGAGGTTAGATAAGAGGAATACTGGTTAGCTCTTATAGAGAAAATTGCTGAAAAACTTTGGATGTTGATGATATGGAGATAGAAATATATAATAGGCAAACTTAAACCCTAAATTAGAAAGATTGTTAGAAGAGTTGAGACAAAAGAAGGAAGTGATGAGATTGATATAGCAAATATTGAAAAATGCAGAAATAATCAAAGAAATATGAGAAAAGTTGGAAAGACAGAAAAAGATTAAGAAAGACAAAAGAGAGTAAAAAAGAATAAAAAGAG
>Ga0157366_1001197_pt1 | contig 10585 bp, 11 predicted proteins | sample AttbisABBM1_FD_113149 | JGI IMG/M metagenome (GOLD analysis project Ga0157366, IMG submission 113149) | Fungus gardens microbial communities from leaf cutter ant in Botucatu, State of São Paulo, Brazil - Atta bisphaerica ABBM1 | ecosystem: Host-associated > Fungi > Mycelium > Unclassified ...
AATCCTGCCGTGCCCGCGCGGTGGTACTGGCAACAGGTGGCGCTGCTAAAGTGTATCAATACACCACCAATCCGGATGTTGCTTCCGGTGATGGCATTGCGATGGCCTGGCGGGCAGGATGCCGCGTTGCTAATCTGGAATTTAACCAATTCCACCCCACCTGCCTGTTCCATCCCGATGCACGTAACTTCCTGCTGACAGAGGCCCTGCGTGGTGAAGGCGCACACCTCAAGCGCCCTGATGGCAGCCGCTTTATGCCAGATTTTGATCCGCGTGGCGAGTTAGCACCGCGTGATATTGTCGCCCGCGCCATTGATCATGAGATGAAACGCCTGGGCGCGGATTGCATGTATCTGGATATCAGCCATCAACCGCCAGAATTTATTCGTGCTCACTTCCCAACGATTTACGAAAAGCTGCTGACGCTGGGCTTTGACCTGACTCGCCAGCCCATTCCTATCGTTCCGGCTGCGCATTATACGTGCGGCGGCGTGATGGTGAACCAACAGGGGCAGACTGATCTCAATGGGTTGTATGCCATTGGTGAGGTCAGTTATACCGGATTACATGGAGCCAATCGCCTGGCCTCTAATTCCCTGCTGGAGTGTCTGGTATATGGCTGGTCGGCGGCTGAAGATATCGAACGGCATCTGACCGAAACCACGCTGGTCACCACATTACCTGCATGGGATGAAAGTCGGGTCGATGATTCTGATGAGCGCGTGGTGATCCAGCATAACTGGCATGAGCTGCGGCTGTTTATGTGGGACTATGTGGGCATTGTCCGCACCACCAAACGTCTGGAGCGCGCTCTGCGGCGCATCAATACTCTGCAACAGGAAATTGACGAATATTATGCCAACTTCCGCATTTCCAATAATCTGCTGGAACTGCGAAACCTGGTGCAGGTGGCTGAATTAATGGTGCGTTGTGCGCTGGATCGTAAAGAGAGTCGGGGCCTGCATTACACGCTGGATTACCCCGAAGCGGCGGGGGATGCACAGCCCACGATCCTGGTCCCCTGATTATCTGAACAAATAGAAGTCGCGGGTCAGACTACAGTGTGCTTCAGAGTAACGCTGATCCGGCCCGCGGATCGTCATACGATCCAGCATTTGTTCGCCAGCCTGCGGTGACAGCGCCAGCATAACCCGGTTCGGTGGCCGGGTATCGTTATCGGCCACATCAGTACGAAAACGCAGATGCCAGCCGCGCTGTAACGCCACATCCACCAGCGCACTTCCCGCTGATTCAGGCAGGATCACACAGAAAAATCCGTCCGCTGCCAGCAACTGCTCTGCACAACCCAGTAACGCTTCATGGGTTAAATCGTTGGTATAGCGCGCAGACGCGCGTTCTGGTGTGGCGCATTCCGAACCCGCGGCAAAATAGGGAGGATTACTGACAATCAGTGAGTAACGCTGTTCACAATGCGAAGCCCACTCCAGAATATTGGCCTGATGGACCTGAATACGATCCGGCCACGGAGATGCCGCCACATTTTCCTGTGCCTGCTGGGCGGCTGCTTCATCCAGTTCAACCGCATCAATCTGTACAGAATCTGTGGTACGTTGTGCCAGCATCAGTGCAATCAGCCCGCTCCCGGTACCAATATCCAGCACCCGCTGCACACCAGCCACCGGAGCCCAGGCACCCAGTAAGACGCCATCAGTGCCCACTTTCATCGCACAGCGATCATGGGCCACGAAAAACTGTTTAAAGGTAAACCCGTTGGGACGAAGAATGGCTTTCTGTTGAGACATTTGACTGACCTGATGACTGACCTGAAAGAGAAACGGCGCTAGCATAGGACAAAGTGTAACAAAGGAAAAGTCATTAACCCGATACAAACAGATGAAGATCGTGTTCAATCTGTCTATAATCAGCGCCCCAAACTGAGGTAGCCCATGACTGTAACCACTTTTTCCGAACTCGAACTAGACGAAAGCCTGCTGGAAGCCCTGCAGGATAAAGGCTTCACACGCCCCACTGCCATTCAGGCCGCGGCAATTCCGCCAGCACTGGAGGGCCGCGATGTTCTGGGTTCGGCACCAACCGGTACAGGCAAAACAGCGGCTTACCTGCTGCCCGCGCTGCAACATCTGCTTGATTTTCCACGTAAGAAATCAGGCCCACCACGCATTCTGATCCTGACGCCAACCCGTGAACTGGCAATGCAGGTTGCGGATCAGGCCCGCGAACTGGCGAAAAATACCCATCTGGATATCGCCACCATCACAGGCGGTGTGGCTTTTATGAACCATGCTGAAGTGTTCAGTGAAAACCAGGATATTGTGGTTGCCACAACCGGTCGTCTGTTGCAGTACATCAAAGAAGAAAACTTTGACTGCCGTGCAGTAGAAACGCTGATCCTTGATGAAGCAGACCGTATGCTGGATATGGGCTTTGCCCAGGATATCGAAACCATTTCTGCCGAAACCCGCTGGCGTAAACAGACTCTGCTGTTCTCAGCAACGCTGGAAGGTGAAGCGATTAATGATTTTGCTGAGCGGATCCTGAATGAGCCAGTAGAAGTAGAAGCTGACCCGGCCCGCCGTGAACGTAAGAAAATTCAGCAATGGTATTACCGTGCTGATGACCTTCAGCATAAAACCGCCCTGCTGGTTCATCTGCTACAACAACCGGAAGTGACCCGCGCGGTGGTCTTTGTGCGTAAACGTGAGCGTGTGCATGAAGTTTGCACCTGGCTGCGTGAAGCCGGGATCAACACCAGCTATCTGGAAGGTGAACTGGTACAGGCCAAACGTAATGAAGCGATCAAACGTGTAGCTGAAGGCCGGGTGAACGTGCTGGTTGCAACCGATATTGCTGCGCGTGGTATTGATATCGACGATGTCAGCCATGTCTTTAACTTCGATATGCCAGTGACTGCGGATACCTATTTGCACCGCATTGGTCGTACTGGTCGTGCCGGTAAAAAAGGCATCGCTATCTCGCTGGTTGAGGCTCACGACCATTTGCTGTTGGGTAAAATCAGCCGTTATATCAAAGAACCACTGAAATCACGCATTATTGAAGAGCTGCGCCCGACGACTCGTGCACCTAGCGAGAAACTGAAAGGTAAACCGTCGAAGAAAGTACTGGCAAAGCGTAAAGAAAAGAAAGAGAAAGCGAAGCAGGACGAGAAGCCTCGTCAGAAGCAGCGCCATCGCGATACCAAAAATATTGGTAAGCGCCGTAAGCCAGGTGCTGCTACGACTAAAACTGACAGTGCTGAATAATCGCACTGCATGATAAAAAACCGCCACGTTCAGGCGGTTTTTTTCTTTCTAAAATCAGTAAAAAAAGCCATCGCCCCCGAATGCATTGCTTATCGGGAAAAAGGCGTTTCCTGATGGATAACTGACATTCTCAATGCTATAAAAAATGCCAGTAATCAGAAGATTAATCCTGATAGCTGGCATGGTGCGTTTATCTGCAACAATACAATGATGTGCAGCAACTAAGGCTTATAAACTCTCAGTAAAAGTACGGGTAATGACATCTCGTTGCTGTTCTGGTGTCAGTGAGTTAAAACGCACGGCATAACCGGAAACACGGATAGTCAGCTGCGGATATTTTTCCGGATGTTTAACAGCTTCTTCCAGTGTTTCACGGCTCAGCACGTTTACATTCAGGTGCTGACCGCCTTCAACACGTACCTGTGGTTTCACTTCCAGCGGAATTTCACGATATTCGAATGTCCCCAGTTCATCCACCGGTACAACCTGATCTTCACTGTAGCCAGATTTGGCACATACACAGCGAGCTTCTGATTTTTCGCTATCCAGCAGCCAGAATGAATTCAGTAATGCGCTGTTTTTTGCTTGTGTGATTTGGATTCCGGTAATCATTATGTTGTCTCCCAGGTTACAGACGCAGAGTTATCCTGCGCAGAAATAATACCGTTCACTGTATAGCAGGGCTGGTCTCTTGCCTCTTTGACACAAATCAATGACCGAAAGCCAGTAATGCCAGCCACCTGAATAACATTTTGTTTTATATAAATTTTGACCAATAATTCAATGAAAAAATATTTATAATGATTCAACTATTTTTTAAGTTTAACCGCATACCAAACCACGTTAAGCTACACCCTCTACAGACTTAAAGGAGTTGGTGATGGTCAATGCCATGACCTGGCACGATGTGCTGGCAGAGGAGAAAGAGAAACCGTATTTCAGGGATACACTGGCTGCGGTCGCGGCAGAGCGTGCTGCTGGAAAGACGGTCTATCCACCACAAAAAGACGTATTCAACGCGTTTCGCCTGACAGAACTGGGACAGGTAAAAGTGGTGATCCTGGGGCAGGATCCGTATCACGGTCCAAATCAGGCACATGGTCTGGCATTTTCTGTTTTGCCGGGCGTTGCCGTGCCACCTTCACTGGTGAATATGTATAAAGAGCTGACTACCGATATTCCGGGTTTTCAGCGGCCTAATCACGGTTTTCTGGAAAGCTGGGCGCGCCAGGGCGTTCTGTTACTCAACACGGTGCTTACCGTCGAAGCAGGTAAAGCCCATTCCCATGCGAAGTTTGGCTGGGAAACCTTTACCGATAATGTTATCGCGGCCATTAACCAGCATCGGGAAGGCGTTGTGTTTCTGTTGTGGGGATCACATGCGCAGAAAAAAGGCAGCATTATTGATCGCAAGCGCCATCATGTCTTACAGGCACCGCACCCTTCCCCACTTTCTGCTCATCGTGGTTTCTTCGGCTGTGCTCATTTTTCTAAAACCAATCAGTGGCTGAGTGAGCATCACGAAACACCGATTGACTGGACACCTTATCTGCCTGAATAAGCAATAAAAAAGCACCTTCCGGTGCTTTTTTATTACAAACCGATTAGGCTTTCGCTTTAGCTACAGCCACCATCGCTGGACGCAACAGACGGCCATTGAGGGTGTAGCCACGTTGCATCACCATCATGACATGGTTAGGTGCAACCTCTTCAGATTCCATCATTGACATTGCCTGATGGACTTCCGGGTTGAAAGGTACGTTGGTTTCACCCACCACTTCCACCCCAAATTTACCGACGGCATTCAGCAAGGATTTCAGTGTCAGATCGATACCTTCAATCATTGCAGCCAGTTCAGGGTTAGTTTTATCAGCCACTTCCAGTGCACGTTCCAGGCTATCGATCACTGGCAGCAGTTCATTAGAAAATTTTTCCAGCGCAAATTTGTGCGCCTTTTCAACATCCATTTCGGCACGACGACGGATATTTTCCACTTCAGCCTGAGCACGCAACTGTGCATCACGCACACCGCCCAGAGATTCGGTCAGTTGGGCTTCCAGTTGAGCAATACGCTCATCGCGAGGATCCACCACTTCTGCTGTTTCCGCATCCTGGGTTTGCGCCTGCTCCATCTCAATTTCGTCTGAAACTTGCTCGTTTGGTGTGTTCTGTTCTTTACTACTCATGAATTTCTCCGCGTTTGTGCATATTCATCTCGCCGGTTCGCTTATTATGGGGATCATAATCGCGGTTTCAAGGGAACCAGTCATATTGTCGGGGGAGTTTACCTCGTAAGGAATGCCAGAATCATGAACAGCCACTTCAACTGCATCGGGATCGTTGGTCATCCTCGCCATCCCACAGCCCTTACCACCCATGAAATGTTATACCGCTGGCTGACAACCCGGGGCTATAAGGTGATTATTGAGCGACAAATTGCCCGGGAGTTGAAGCTGAAAGAGGTTGAGACCGGAACCCTGGCTGAGATAGGACAAAAAGCCGATCTGGCCGTTGTCGTCGGTGGTGATGGCAACATGCTGGGCGCAGCCCGCGTGCTGGCGCGTTACGATATTAAAGTGATTGGGATCAACCGTGGTAATCTCGGTTTCCTCACCGACCTTGATCCCGATAATGCCTTGCAACAACTGGCTGATGTGCTGGAAGGGGAATATTTTGTTGAAAGTCGCTTTTTGCTGGAAGCAAAAGTGTGCCGCCAGGTCGGTGCTCCCCGTCTTGGCACAGCGATCAATGAAGTGGTTCTGCACCCAGGCAAAGTGGCGCATATGATTGAGTTTGAAGTCTATATTGATGAGAACTTTGCCTTTTCCCAGCGTTCAGATGGCCTGATTATCTCCACGCCGACCGGTTCCACCGCTTACTCACTTTCTGCCGGGGGCCCGATTTTAACCCCATCGCTGGATGCCATTGTACTGGTGCCCATGTTCCCTCATACCCTCTCAGCCCGGCCTTTGGTTATCAATAGCAGCAGCACTATCCGGCTCCGTTTTTCCTCTATGCGTAGTGATCTGGAGATCAGCTGTGACAGCCAGATTGCTCTGCCGATTCAGGAAGGGGAAGATGTTCTGATTCGCCGCAGCGATTATCACCTGAACCTGATACACCCTAAAAATTATAATTATTTCAATACACTAAGCTCAAAATTGGGGTGGTCAAAAAAATTATTCTAAAACTGTCGTCAGCCACTTTACTGGTTATAAAACCAGTATATACTGTATGAAAAACCATATCTGTGTTTCCATACAGGAAGGCAACTATGCTGGCACAACTGACCATCAGTAACTTTGCTATCGTTCGCGAACTGGAAATTGATTTTCAGCGAGGAATGACAGCTATCACCGGTGAAACCGGAGCGGGTAAGTCCATTGCCATTGATGCTCTGGGGCTGTGTCTGGGTGGTCGTGCCGAAGGCGATATGGTACGTCAGGGAGCTTCGCGGGCAGATATTTGTGCCCGTTTCTCACTGAAAGATACCCCCGCTGCACAACGCTGGTTAAGTGAAAATCAGCTTGATGATGGCAATGAGTGCCTGCTACGTCGCGTGATCAGCTGCGATGGCCGCTCCCGTGGCTTTATTAACGGCACAGCCGTGCCCCTTTCTCAGCTACGGGAACTGGGGCAATCACTGATTCAGATCCACGGGCAACATGCTCATCAGTTATTACTGAAACCTGAACATCAAAAAACCTTGCTGGATGCTTACGCTGGTGAAACATTGCTGCTGCAAAATATGGCACAGCGCTATCATCAGTGGCATCAAAGTTGCCGTAACCTCGCCCACCATCAGCAACAGGCGCAGGAACGGGAAGCCCGCCGCGAATTATTGCAGTATCAGTTAAAAGAACTGAACGAATTTGCCCCAGTTCATGGCGAATATGAACAGATCGACGAAGAGTACAAACGTCAGGCGAATAGCGGTCATCTGCTTTCGGTCAGTCAGCAGGCTGTACAAATTCTGGCAGATGGTGAAGATAATAATCTGCAAAGCCAGCTTTATACCGTTCGTCAGTTGATGAACGAACTGGTGGGAATGGATGACAAACTCAGCAGTGTGCTTAACATGCTGGAGGAAGCCGCCATTCAAATCAGCGAAGCCAGCGATGAGCTACGCCACTATTGCGACCGTCTGGATCTGGACCCTAACCGTCTGCACGAACTGGAACAACGTTTGTCTCGCCAGATTAGCCTTGCCCGCAAACATCATATCGCCCCGGAGGAACTGGCAACCTTCCATCAGCAACTGCTGGCGGAACAACAGCTACTGGAACAACAGGAGAGCGATCAGGATGAACTGGTACAGGCTGTTGCAGAACATCACGCTGCCGCGCTGCATTGTGCAGAGCAACTGCACGAACGTCGTCAGTACTTTGCTGATGAACTCAGCCAGCTGATTACTGAAAGTATGCATGCCCTCTCCATGCCTCATGGACGCTTTATCATCGATCTGCAATTTAACCCGGAGCATCTGACCGCAGAAGGCGGTGACCGCATTGATTTCCGCGTCAGTACCAACCCAGGCCAGCCATTACAGCCGCTGGCAAAAGTGGCATCAGGCGGAGAATTGTCGCGTATCGCGCTAGCCATTCAGGTTATTACCGCCCGTAAAATGGATACACCGGCATTAATTTTCGATGAAGTTGATGTGGGGATCAGTGGGCCAACTGCTGCCGTAGTGGGTAAATTGCTGCGCCAGTTGGGGGAATCCACCCAGGTAATGTGTGTCACTCACTTACCACAGGTTGCGGGTTGTGGACATCAACACTTCTTTGTCAGTAAAGAAACGGATGGTGAAATGACAGAAACCCATATGCAGTGCCTGGATAAGCGTGCACGCTTGCAGGAACTGGCGCGTTTACTGGGCGGCAGCGAGGTCACCCGCAACACGCTGGCAAATGCGAAAGAGCTTTTAGCCGCCTGACCATTGCACTTTTTTACCTGTTTGTGGTCATATGCTTGCTTCGCAGAGGTTTTAAACTGCGTAAAGGTCTATTATCATCGGCAACTTACGCTGGTATCGTAGTTGTATACTGATATACCCAGATATCCGGGCGGCAGCTTCAGGTTGCTGGGGATACAAATAGCCACAAAGGAATAAATATACTTATGCGCTGTAAAACGCTGACTGCTGCTGCGGTGGTTCTTCTGATGATGACCGCTGGATGTTCCACTCTGGAGCGAGTGGTTTACCGGCCTGATATCAACCAGGGTAATTATCTGGTTGCCAACGATGTTGCCAAAATCCATACCGGTATGACGCAACAGCAGGTTGCTTACACACTGGGCACACCGATGATGCACGACCCGTTTGGTAGTAACGTCTGGTACTACGTATTCCGCCAGCAACCAGGCCATGAAGCCATCAACCAGCAAACGCTGACACTGACCTTCGATAGCAACGGTACACTAACCAATATCGATAATAAGCCTGCGTTAACCGCTGCTGCTGACGAGTAATATTTATGCTGCTGCGCCGCAAACTGGCGCAGAGTGAAGACGATAATAAGGCGCAGTTGCGCCTTATTTTTTTGCAGCCCGTTCTGCCCGCTGACGGCGCAGTTCTTTTGGATCGGCTATCAGTGGGCGATAAATCTCAATCCGATCGCCACTTTCCACCGCATCATGCAGTTTCACCGGACGACTGTAGATCCCCACTTTATTTTCGTTCAGATCAATATCACTACGCAGTTCAAGCAGGCCAGACGCTTTAATTGCCTGTTCGACCGTGCTACCTTCTGGCACGTTCACGCTGTAGAGATATTGCTTTTCCGGAAGAGCATAAACCACTTCAACGGCGATATCAGGCATGGTAAACCTCTTTCGCGCGTTGGGTAAAAGCCTGCACCATGCTGCTGGCCAGCTCTTTAAAGATACGACCAAACGCCATTTCAACCAGCATATTGGTGAATTCAAAATCCAGATTCAGTTCCACCTTGCAGGCGTCATCGCTGAGTGCGATAAACCGCCAGCCACCGCTCAGTTTGCGGAACGGGCCATCAACCAGTTGCATATGGATACTTTGGTTATCTGTCAGTGTATTGCGGGTGACAAAGGTTTTACTGATCCCCGCTTTTGAGACATCCACGGAAGCGGTCATCTGATCACTGCTGGCATCCAGCACACGGCTGCCGGTACAGCCCGGCAAAAACTTCGGATAGCTGTTGACATCATTCACTAACCGGTACATTTGCTCAGCACTGTAGGGTACCAGCGCCGAGCGACTAATCTGGGACATAATAATTCCTGTCTGTTTTTAAAACGTGCAAATAATACCACTGCCGGGGTTTAAACAAAAATTCTCTCCCGACGCGCTTCTGCTAGAATACCTTTTTCCTCTGACAGTCACGTAACAGGGGATGCCAAAAATCACTGCTTCATGTACACTAAGTGGCACTATGACAAAGAAAAAAGCACATAAACCCGGTTCCGCTACCATTGCCATGAACAAGCGCGCGCGCCACGAATACTTCATTGAAGAAGAGTTCGAAGCCGGGCTTTCGCTCCAGGGATGGGAAGTCAAATCTCTCCGTGCGGGTAAAGCTAATATCAGCGACAGCTATATTCTGCTGCGTGATGGCGAAGCTTTCCTGTTCGGTTCTACATTCCAGCCATTGAGTGTGGCCTCTTCACATGTGGTTTGCGATCCAACGCGTAACCGCAAACTGCTGTTAAAACAGCGTGAACTGGCAACCCTGTTTGGCAAAGCCAACCGCGACGGCTACACCATTGTGGCGCTGTCGATGTACTGGAAAAATGCCTGGGCTAAGCTGAAAATCGGCCTGGCAAAAGGTAAAAAAGAGCACGACAAACGCGATGATATTAAAGATCGTGAATGGAAAGTAGACAAAGCGCGTATTATGAAGAACGCCAATCGCTAACTTACTGGCATAGCGATAAGTTTTTCTGATATACTGTGTATCACTTGGGGCTGATTCTGGATTCGACGGGATTTGCGAAGCCCTAGGAGCATGCCGAGGGGCGGTTGGCCTCGTAAAAAGCCGCAAAAAAATAGTCGCAAACGACGAAAACTACGCACTAGCAGCTTAATAACCTGCTTAGAGCCCTCTCTCCCTAGCCTCCGCTCTTAGGACGGGGATCAAGAGAGGTCAAACCCAAAAGAGATCGCGTGGACGCCCTGCCTGGGGTTGAAGCGTTAAATCCAATCAGGCTAGTTTGTTAGTGGCGTGTCCGTTCGCAGCTAACCAGCGAATGTAAAGACTGGACTAAGCATGTAGTGCCGACGGTATAGTAATTTCGGACGCGGGTTCAACTCCCGCCAGCTCCACCAAAATTCTCCATCGGTGATTACCAGAGTCATCCGATGAAGT
>Ga0157366_1001198_pt1 | contig 10581 bp, 4 predicted proteins | sample AttbisABBM1_FD_113149 | JGI IMG/M metagenome (GOLD analysis project Ga0157366, IMG submission 113149) | Fungus gardens microbial communities from leaf cutter ant in Botucatu, State of São Paulo, Brazil - Atta bisphaerica ABBM1 | ecosystem: Host-associated > Fungi > Mycelium > Unclassified ...
TATACAACCTCTGCATATTGAGCTCATGGTTCTAAGTACATTAAGTGTAACAGACCATACAAAGTCAAGTATTACAGAAAGATAGCATAGTGTTACAAAGCAAACTTCAAAACAAACCTCCTGCACTTAGAAATAAAGAAAGGTGATTCCTACACACATACATTCAAGTGTTTCAACTACAAAGACAATCATCAAGCTGAGAGCAATACCTGCCCATTTTGGAAACATTAATTTAATAGGAAGTGGCATATCAAGAAATATTAAGAGCTCTACAAAAGTGGGACCAAATCAATGTGCTCAGCTATAGTGTTAGAGTCAAGAATAATAGACTTAAAATATTTATTCCTTTCCTTTTTATTTTCAATTTCTTTTCTTTTATTTTATCTTAAAGAAGACAAAGATGAACATGATATTACATATGATAGTCACATATGTCATAAAGCATGACAAAGGCATTATATAGGTCCCATAGTGGTCACACTAGGTTATAGTCACAGTCACAAGATCATATAATACAGAAAGGATTATAGAAGTTTCTGAAACAAATAATGTTACACAGTATGGTAATAGCATGTTGACCTTATAGATAATGCATGGACTTTAGAGTAGGCTATAACCAAAAGTATATATAAGGTAGATTAGTTGGTACCAGGAACTCTATTGAGTTCTCTTGTATCAGAGTGGTCTTTTGTTCTTACTTATTGTCTCTAAGTCTTAATATATGGGTGGGTCTAGAAAATAATTTTAAACAATTTCAAGATTTTTTCATAGAAAATTTGCAAGAACTGCACTCTCACAGAAGTTATCCTTGAAAACAACAAAAACTACAATATCATACTTATTCAAGAACCCCCATAGTTGCTTATTCATACTATTTCTAGCCCAAATTCCAAAAAAGATGAGAAATTTATCAGTGCTCTGAATCATCCTTTGTGGCTCACATTCTCAAGATTCCCAACCAATGAGAACAATTATCCAGGAGTCATTACTTACATTAACTCAAGACTTTTACAATTATGCTTTGTTATAAACTTAAGACCTTAGAGTTGGTTAAAAGAAAGGATCTTGTATTGGGTTAACACAAGAGAACTCAATAGAGAACTCTGTACAGAATTGTCTACCTTATATACTAAAACTCTATGGCCCCTGCTAACTACTTCTTGCCTATCCTAAACAGTCATGTATTTGCTTTGAGGTCAACATGCAGTCTGATGTCATCTTTCCAGAATCTTCTATACCTTTCCATGTGACACACAACTGTGACCTTTGTCATGTGACTGGTTGGTGACAATGATGTCATTGGAACCCTAATCCTAAGTTCCCCGAAATAAAGAAAAGAGAAATAGTAAATGAGAAGAAAAGAAGATAAAAAAATAGAAAATATTTGGAGTCCACTGTCCTTAACTCTGACACACTTTTCCCTCAGGAAAGACATTATCAACTATAGGGATATAAATCTCATCTCATTCTTTAATTGTGAATATACTTATTTTGTCTTGAATATTTATTCAGATGATCAACAATTAGCCTTAACTTATCTAAAGGATATGGAGGTTAATCTGAATAATATCCTTATTATGACTGGGGATTTTGATATTAGAGACAAGAATTGGGACCCCTCTTTCCTCCATTATTTAGTGCATGCTGACACTCTTAGGGAAATTGCTGACTTGTTCAACCTGAAACTATTTATGCTCATTAATTAAACCCCTACATAATATACTGATAACCCAAATGACTCTGATTCTGTCATTGATCTGATGTTTCTTCAGTCTAACTCTGAAGAGTTAAACACATATTCCATCCTTCCAGACCTGCAAAGTTCTTCAGACCATACTTCTCTCATAGTCAATATTGTCTCAGAACAAAAATTTATTCAAGATAAGTGTTGCTCTACTATCAAGAATAGTGAGGAAGGAAAATCATTTATTGAAGAATTGAGAATAAAGTTTGGCAATATTGATGCCACTAACATTCCAGGTAGTATCTCACTAGAGGGCATAACTCAAGATTTTGCCACTATTGCAGCATGCCTTTGAATTAAGCATTCAAAATGTGTCAACATTACTAAGCAGTCAAAAGCATGATAGAATGAAGAATATAACAGGAACTTAGCCATGTATCAAACATTCAAGTCTAGATCTGATTGGTTGAAATTCAAAAGTTCTATCAAAAGAACCAAAAGAGCTTTCTTCAAAGACAAGATACAGGAAATCACATCAAAAAACAAAAAGCCATGAGATTTTATGAACTGGGTCAAGAAAAGAAGATTACTAGCTATGGAAGTGATCAAGTTCAACAGACAACTATGTATTGAATTAGATGATCCTTGGCAAGCTTTGTATCAAATATTCAATGCTGCTCAAAAATGACCCATCAACTTTAGTCTTCTAAACAATATTTTTCCACATCTTCAATCAGAATGGTCTCCTTTTTCTAAAGCTAAAATTACTGATACTATAAAGAAGTGTAACAATCCATCCACTCCAGAACCTGATCATATTTTGTAGAATTATTTAAAGGTTCTTATAACTGATGACAAATGCCTTTTAAATATTGTCAATATTGCTAATATTTATATCAACATTGGTCACTGGCCATTGTACTTCAAGATGTTGATGTTTATAGTTATCTCTAAACCAAACAAACTAGCATACAATACCTTGAAAACATTCTGTCTGATTGTTCTTTTCAACACTCCTGGAAAACTTATAGAGAAGGCTATTGGTGAAAGATTTCAAACCCATACAATTGTGACAAACTTCATTTACTCCAACCAACTCAGAGGTTTGAAACAATACTCAACATATTACAATTCAAAGACCTTAGAGTGGATCAATGAAAAGAACCTTATATTGGGTTAACACAAGAGAACCCAATAGAGAACTCTGTACAAGATTGTCTACCTTATATACTAAAAGCTCATGGTTTGTACTCTACTACTTTAGCCTACTCTAAATAACTATGTATTATACATACTGTATGACATTATCTTTCCAGAACCTTCTACATCCTTCTATTATGACACATGATCATGTGACTGATGTGTAACATTTTGTGACTGCAATGTCACACTGAACCATAACCCTAAGTTCCAAAATAGAAAATAAAAGGGAAATAAAATAAAATAACAAGGGAAAATGAAAATAATTAGAGTCTACTGCTTTCAACTCTGACATAACAATAGATATAACATTATATCTATATCTAACACTTCTCTAAACCATCAGCTCTTGTCTCTAATCTTAGACAAAGCTAGCTTTAATAAAAAAGTTTTTATTTTATTTTCTGATTATTTAATTAATAGACAGACCTACTATATTTGGAACAATTTTGTCTCTCCTTTTTCAGAGCAGATATAGGGGTAGAAAAAGGTTTAGCCCTCTCTTTCATTTTATCTGCCCTCTATATAGCTCTAATTTTTCATATATTTGAGAAAAGATCAAAAAAATTCTTATCTCCTATTACAGTCTCTTTTCTTTCTTTTGTTGATGACAGTCTTTTCTTCACCCTGAAAAACTCAGTAGAAGATACCATTTGAGAATTTCAACTCTTCCAAAATACCATGCTCTCAACTTTCTCTTGGATTGTTAGCATATTAAAGAGACAAAACTCTATTGTTTCTCTATGGAACATTTTACTGATAAGCAACACTCAAAACTTAAAAGCTCAATAGTTGATATAACTGATCACTTTTATTTCTATATAGTATACTGAAAAGACAAAAACACTGTCTATTCACAAATCAGCAAACTTAATGAAATACTTGATAACTCTTCTTCTCAAGTTCAAACACTGTCATGGTCATAGCTAATGCCAGTATCAAAAATAGAATCTCTACTTCAATCTTGCACATTTACAATTGTCACAATATCATCAAGAAAACTATTTACCATATGATAAACATTACTCTTATAAAGTAGAATTACTTACTATTAGATACAGAATCAATCAAGCTATGCAAATTCCTAACATTAACAACATTGTAGTCATCACAAATTCAATTCATGTAGCAAGATAAATAATTCACCCTCTTTAGCTACAGTCTATTGTTGTCTCACAAGATCTAAGAACTTTCTTTAATAAAAGCTCTTATTATTCCATTGCTTTCTAGGACTGCTCAAGTAATAGCAAATAGTCCTCTCACTCAGCTATCAACAAGGAGTTGAAGAATCCTAGTACTGATCCTGTCTTCTCTAGTAAGACTTCATATGTTATCATCTTAAATCCTTAGAGTTGGATAAAAGAACAAAACTCTTGTATTAGAGTAAAACACAAGAGAACTCAATAAAGAGCCCTATACAAAGTAGACTACCTTATATACCTATTCAGATGGTCTATGCTAACTACTGTGCACCCTATTCTAAACCACCATGTGTTAGGCATGAGGTTAATATGTGGTGTACATGCTGTATGACATCACTTCTTCTAGAACCTTCTACTCCTTTCTTCTTGTGTTACATGACTAACTCTAACCCTAAGTTCTATAAATAGAAAATAAATCAAAAAGAAAAGAAAATAAGAAAGAAAATAAGAAAAACCAAGTCCATACTTTTTGTTCTTGATATCATGGGACTTGAGTAGAAAAAAAGAATGTGACTGGCTTTGAAAAAACTGGCAAATGAATTTCCAAGCTTTGGATCTTAAGTGAAAAAACTTCCTAGACCTCAATAATATTGATAATAAGATAATTAAACCTACTTACACAAAAGGTGGTTCATAGTTGAAACATATTGGCCATCCTGATATATTATGTGCTTGTGTTACAAGAGCTCTAACCAACCATGCTCCAATTGGGGGATATATTCTAAATGATTGCAGACAGTTTAATAAGTACTGGAACCCAAATAGAAAGTTATTGAGCAATATCATAGAGTTTATAGAATTCAACACAAAAGCATTTTTATTTCATTCTAGTATTACTTAGAATCCCTTCTTCCTTTCTTTTTCATTTTTATTTTTTTTTCTTTAGTCCTTATTTAAGTAGCCATGTTTTAGCTACCATGGTCTACTACTGTGTCCTATGTAATAAATTGTTGATTTTAAAATAAATAAAAATGACAAAGTGAAATATAATATTACTTATGTCATAAAAAAGATTATAAAAGGTTCTAGAACAGATGATGTTATATAGCATGGTAACAGCATGTTTGTCAGAACTGTGAACAGTAGACTCAGTAATTTATTTCTTTTTTATTTATTTATCTCATTCCTTTTCTTTTTCTTCTTATTTTCTTTATTGGACTTAAATAATAAGTGGGATGTAATATCATATATGACAGTCACATATGTCACAGAGCATAAATAAAGTGTGACACATCTCACAAGTCACACAATCATGTGACACAGAGAAGATTGTAGAAGGTTCTGGAATAAATGATATTATATAACATGGTAATAGCATGTTGGTCTTATGGAAAGCACATGGTCTTTAGGGTAGGCTAGTGATAGCATGTGTACAGACCACATTATGTAGTATATAAGATAGAATACTAGGAACTCCATTGAGTTCTCTTGTATTACTCAATATAGGAATAGTCTTTTGTTCTAAACTTTTAGACCTAAGTTATAACAAAGACCTTATTCTCTCTTACTCTCTCATTACTCTCAATTATTAGTCATTGTGACTGTTATTCAAGAAGAAACCTACAGCCAGACTCTAGGCTTAAAAGATGCTCATCTACTAGAACATAGTAGACTGTGAGCAGTTGGGACCAAGCTTAGGCCTTATTCTGAGTAAACTCATTGTTGAATTAAGCAATGCCTATACATAGTTTTCCTATTGTCAGCTCTATGCTGGAAGTTTCCTTGTAACTCATATATGCAGAAAAATAACAAGTATTCTTAAGACCTTGTTGTTAAGATTTAGGTCCAAGTATGAGAACAAAAGACCACTCTTATATTGAGTAACATAAGAGAACTTAATAGAATTCCTAGTACAAACCAATCTACTTTATACATGCTTTGGTTATAGTCTGTGTTATGTTGAATCTAGCCTACTCTAAAGTCTATGTATTATCTATAAGGCTAACATACTATTACCATGCTATATAACATCATCTGTTCCAGAATCTTTTATAACCTTCTCTATATCATGTAATTTCATAACCATGACTGTGACATAGTGTAACTACCCTGTGACTAGTGTCACATCTCTATTTGGTTTTCTTCTTCCAAATATAATAAAAGAAAGAAATGTGAAAAGAAAAGAAATAAATATTCTAAGTCCATCATTCACAACTCTAACACTTGTCTAGAGTAGAATGACTTTCTTAAGTCAAAATCATGTACTATTTCTAAAAATAAGAAGTAGTCAGTAGTTGAGTAATTAGTAGAAGTCTAGTCTGGGAGTATAAGGAAATCTAGCCCTAGTATCAAACACCACTGTCAAAGTCTGTGACATTTGCTCATCCAAACTCTGCTGCTCTCTACTGCCAATAATAGAGTTTGCTCCTAATCAACATCAATACCTACTAAGCTCTGACTGCATTCTCTTACTATCTTTACAACTATCTCCCTATATCTTTAGTCACTATCATCTTACCAGTTTTGGATAATATTCTAGATACTTTTATTATTCCATAAGTCTAGCTTGGATCTGCATTATCAATCAAAGCTTGAACTACTATTGTTCTATATAATTGGAATGGATAATCTCAAGTATTTAGAATAGCTACAGCCTCTAGGAAACCTCATTCTGTTCTCTTAGGTTTTCTGGAAATAAGTTCTGTCTTTAATATAGTTGTTAATATGTCATATCCCAAACTCCGAAACATGTTCGAGACATGTTTAACTTCAATATGACATCAAATCCCTGCGGATATTTGGTCTTATTTGTATCCAAAACTCCATCAGTAGTTTGGTACTTTATAATGGACTTAATTCCACCAAAAGTCCGCAGTTATTTCGCTTTATTTTGAGTCAAAATCAGCAGTCATATTCATTTGTATCCATTGCCTAATTATCTCCTTCAAACTCCGCAAATTTACTCGGATTTTACGTGGAGTTTTCCCCTCTTCAAGTCTGAACTCCTATATAGTGTTTCACTAATGAAACACTCACTTGGAGATCTGTTTTAGTTACTCCTTTTATTATTTTATGTATTTAAGGCTGGTGAACCCTTTGTAGTAGCTAGCCTGATAATCAACAAAAAGTTGACACTAAATCTCCGGTGTCAATGGTGACGCGCTGTACCCCTCTCCTTACAACTCCTTACAAGACCAATTCCTGAAATTGCAACCATGCGGCTTGTAGGAGGCACAACACATAAGTTGAGGCCAAGGTCGTTCTAGCAAGTCTGCATCACTGAGCTCATTGCAGGAGTTTCTACACTCTGTGCATATCTGAGCCAACTCCACAGACTTTCGTCTTCAAGTGCAAACCACGCCTAACATAATATCAGCTTATATTTCCTAGAGCAAACTCCATTAACTCTGTGAACTTTTGTCAGTCACTCTAACAAGGAGTATATCTGAATAGACAATAGTAGGAATCTTTTCAACAACAATATCTTGGCTGTCTATACAATAGCCTCTCAACAACATCACACTTTTATCTTTACTCTACACTAACAGCTACAACACACTCCAGGACCCAACTTAACCTTAAAGCAGCTTATCACTCTCCTATTACAACAAACTATAGCTATCATAGCCTTCAAACAATAGCTACTCCATATGCAGTAACAATAGCAACAATAGCTAGTATATCAGTAACAAGAGAGGAGAAGAGCAATGGAGATAATGGCACTAATGAAATTCAATGGACAGAGAAAGAAGATGTTGGTATTTGTAAACACTTGTAGATTATATATAAGAATGAAGATGGAAGAGGAGACTAAGGCAAGCAAAATCTTCTGGGTATTAGGGTATGTAAGAGGATATCAGAGTTGTGAATGATGGACTTAGGTTTATTTAATTTTCCTTTTCTTTTATTTTATTTTTCACATTTTTCCTTTATTTTATTTTCAAGTTTCTTTTCTTCTTTCTTTATTGTGGACTTGTACAAAGAAGACAAACATGATGTCACATGTCACAGTCACAAATGTCACATAAGAGTATGATATAATGGAATGACATAGAAGGTTCTAGAGATGATGATATTATATAGTATGTTTTACATATACTAATTGTCAGAATTAAGAACAATAGACTTAACTTTATTTTCTTTTTCTTTTTCATTTTTATTTTCTTTTCAATTTTCTTTCCATTTTTCTATTTTTAGAACCTAAGGTTAGAATTAGTGACAAAGATTAAGCTGTCACATAGCAAGTCACATTAGATGACACAGTCACAAGTCACAAAATGTATAAAAGAAGGTAGAAGGTTTTGGAAGGATGATGTCATACAATGTGTACGATGCATGTTGATCTTATGGTATATATGTGGCTGTTTAGGGTAGGTTAGAAATAGCTAGCATAGACTATGAGTCTTAGGTATATAAGATAGACAGTCTTGTACAGAGTTCTCTATTGAGTTCTCTTGTGTTACTCAATACAAGGTTCCTTTCTTTGACCAACTCTAAGATCTTTGAATTGTAACACTAATCTTAAGATAAATACATGGTCATTAGGGTAGAGCTAACATAGTGCAGTGCATACCAACAGTCTTAGTATAAAAGGTAGATATGTTGTACTTAGAAACTCTATTGAGTTCTCTTATATTACTCAATACAAGAGTTTGTCTTTCACTCTAATACTTGAGCTTAAGTCATAACATTAGAACTTGATCCCTATTTCCAGGACTGCTCAACACAGGGCTCTCCCATTTCTTTTCATTTCATTCTTGACTGGTAGTCAACATGACTGCTAATCATCCTTAGTATAGAAGCTAGACCCCAGGCATAAAGGAGAGCTATTTGCTCAGTATGGGCAAATATGGACAGCAGTAATCAGACTCAGGCTACTGTCTAGATGTACCTCATTGTTTAATTAAGTAGTGTTTAGTAGAGTACATGTATCTTTTGAGTAGAAGCCTTGTGCTGCAGGTCCACTTGTAATCTGTCTATATAGTGGAATGGTATTGTCCTGTAAGGAAATGTCTAGCTTAGGGATTCCCTACTTAGGAATATTAGTCTATCAAATCCAAGTAGAACAATAGTTAGTAGAATAGTAGACAGGTATTCAGTAGACAGTGTGAGATGTATTTGAAGAGTGCCACTAGCATCTATAGAGGATATCATTAGGGTTGGAGTTTGATATTGAGAGTGGGGCCAACACCAGCCTTTCTTCTTTCTCAGAAAATAATATATCATTTGAACAAATCATATTAAATTATCAGGAGTAAATTGCTATCATGATGGCATAGCTTCAGAGATTTAGAAAGTGGACCTAACACTAGGTCAGATATAAAAGTGGCTTCACCAATAGGAGCTCAGAGAAGGTTAGAGGTTTTGTAACTGTATACAAGTTATATTTGAGAATGAGGATGAGAGAGGCTACAGTAGAAGAACAGGTGCAGTAGGTATTGACATATGTGCAGAGAGGGTCAAGGAATATATAGAAAGAAAATATAATGGATTTAGAAGCAGATATAAAGGAGTACAAGTTAGTAGGAGAGTTTTTGACAGAGTTGAAGAAGGAGTTTAGTGGAGGAGGTGACAAGTCAAGAAAAGTGACAGAGCTAAAGAATTTAGAGTAAGAATTAAAAATAATGGAAGAGTTTATGCAGGAGTTTAGAAGAGCAGCAAGGGATAGTGGATATGTAGGGAGACTATTGGTAGAAGAGTTTAAGAGGGTGATTAATAGGGTGATTTGATGAAGACTTATGGAGTTAGAACATTAACCAAAGACAATTGAGTAGTGGTATAAGAGAGCAGTAAGATTAAAGAGGAATATTAGGGAGAGTAAACAAGAACAGGAAGAAGAAAAGAAGAAGATTGAAAAGGAAGAAGAGAGAGAGAAAAAGAGAATTGAAAACAAGTGGAACAGAATAGAGAAGATGAGATCAAAAGAAGAGAGAAAAGCAGAGGAAGAGTGGAGGTGACAAGAGACATGAGGAAAAAGAAGGTAAGAGAATAAAGAAAGAGCAATGCAAGAGATGAAATGTTTCAGATATGAAGGTTGGGAACATTTGGCAAGGAATTGTAGGGTAGAGAAGAAGAAGAAAGAGGTTGTACTACAGCAATCTCAGAATAGGTTTGCAATGCTTACAAGGGCAATAGAAATGTCTGGCTGCAGTCTATATAGAGGAGATATGTTGAGAGAAGTAACAGTGAAGATAGAACTGGAGAGAATAGATACACAGGAGGGAATTACAGTAGAGGTGTTGTTAGATAGTGGGGCAACAGGATTAGTAATAAGTTCAGAGTTTGCAAAGAAAAAAAGATTCAAGCCAAAGAAAATAGATAGACTGATATATGTGAGAAATGTGGATAGATCATTCAAAAAGAAGAGGCTAATAGAACATATGGTGGAGGTAAATATTTATTACAAGGGACATAGAAAGAGAATGAAGATAAATGTAATAAGAGGTCAGAAGTGGAGTATGATATTAGGGATACCATGGCTTACTCATTATAACCCAGAAATTGACCAGAAGATGGGAGAAATTAAGATGACAAGATGTCTGGAAGAATGTAGAA
>Ga0157366_1001199_pt1 | contig 10574 bp, 6 predicted proteins | sample AttbisABBM1_FD_113149 | JGI IMG/M metagenome (GOLD analysis project Ga0157366, IMG submission 113149) | Fungus gardens microbial communities from leaf cutter ant in Botucatu, State of São Paulo, Brazil - Atta bisphaerica ABBM1 | ecosystem: Host-associated > Fungi > Mycelium > Unclassified ...
GGATCTGATATAGGTACAGTCGTTGAGAACAAATTGCGGTAAAATCCCGTCAACAGCAGTTGCTAAGAATCGAACACAGGATAAAAAAATGACAAGCTTTCAACAGCGTGCAGAACTACATCGTCAAATCTGGGCCATCGCCAACAATGTCAGAGGCTCGGTAGATGGATGGGATTTTAAGCAGTATGTCCTTGGTGCGCTTTTTTACCGCTTTATCAGTGAAAACTTCTCCAGTTATATAGAAGCCGGTGATGACAGCATCAACTATGCTGCGCTGGATGACAGTATCATCACCGATGACATTAAAGATGATGCCATCAAGACCAAAGGCTATTTCATTTACCCGAGCCAGCTATTCTGCAATGTTGCTGCTAAAGCGAATACTAACGACAGGCTGAATGCTGATCTCAACAGCATTTTTGTCGCCATTGAAAGTTCAGCTTATGGCTATCCATCTGAAGCTGACATCAAAGGTCTATTTGCTGATTTTGACACCACCAGTAACCGTCTGGGTAACACCGTTAAAGACAAAAATAGCCGTCTGGCCGCCGTTTTAAAAGGTGTCGAAGGTTTAAAACTGGGTAACTTTAACGACCACCAGATTGACTTGTTCGGTGATGCGTACGAGTTCCTGATTTCTAACTATGCGGCAAATGCCGGTAAGTCAGGCGGGGAGTTCTTCACGCCACAGCATGTCTCTAAGCTGATTGCTCAACTGGCAATGCACGGTCAGACCCACGTTAACAAAATCTACGACCCGGCAGCAGGCTCGGGCTCACTGCTGCTGCAGGCGAAGAAACATTTTGATAACCACATCATCGAAGAAGGTTTCTTTGGTCAGGAAATAAACCATACGACGTTCAATCTGGCGCGTATGAACATGTTTCTGCACAACATCAACTACGACAAATTCGATATCAGGTTGGGCAATACCCTGACTGAACCACACTTTGGCGACGAAAAGCCGTTTGATGCGATTGTTTCGAACCCGCCATATTCGGTGAAATGGATTGGCAGTGACGATCCGACTTTGATTAACGATGAGCGTTTTGCTCCTGCAGGTGTGCTGGCTCCAAAATCAAAAGCTGACTTTGCGTTTGTGCTTCATGCGCTGAACTATCTGTCTGCCAAAGGCCGGGCGGCGATAGTATGCTTCCCGGGTATCTTCTACCGTGGCGGTGCGGAGCAGAAAATCCGCCAGTATCTGGTTGATAACAACTATGTTGAGACGGTGATTTCACTCGCACCAAACCTGTTCTTCGGCACCACCATTGCCGTCAATATTCTGGTGCTCTCAAAACACAAAACCGATACTAGCGTGCAATTTATTGATGCCAGTGGGCTATTTAAGAAAGAAACCAATAACAACATTCTCACCGATGCCCATATCGCTCAGATTATGCAGGTGTTCAGCAGCAAATCTGATGTTGATCATTTGGCGAAATCAGTGGCCTTAGAAAAAGTGGCCGGGAATGAATACAACCTTTCTGTCAGCAGCTACGTAGAAGCCAAAGATACCCGAGAAATCGTTGATATTGCGAAACTGAATGCCGAGCTAAAAAATACCGTTAGTAAAATCGATCAGTTACGCAAAGACATTGATGGGATTGTGGCTGAAGTTGAAGGCAGTGAGGTGCAGGCATGAGCGAGATGAGCTATCTGGAAAAACTGCTAGATGGGGCTGAAGTTGAATGGAAGCATCTGGGGGATGTGGCTCGCATCAAAAATGGTAAGGATCACAAGTCGCTAGGTGATGGCGAATTTCCGGTTTACGGTTCCGGTGGAATCATGCGATATGCAGACACCTTCGCCTATAATAAGTCTTCAGTCTTAATTCCGAGAAAGGGCTCGCTTGGTAATCTATTTTTTGTTGATGTTCCGTTCTGGACCGTTGACACCATCTTTTATACGGAAATTGATGAAGCACAAATTCGCCCAAAGTATCTTTACTATTTCTTGACGACGGTAGGTCTTGGCGAAATGAACCAAGCAGGTGGCGTGCCAAGCCAGACACAATCAGTTTTAAACAAGCTGAAAATCCCTATCCCCTGCCCGGACAATCCGAAAAAATCCCTTACCATCCAGGCTGAAATCGTCCGGATTCTGGATAAATTTACTGCCCTTACCGCTGAGCTTACCGCTGAGCTTACCGCTGAGCTTACTATGCGTAAAAAGCAGTACAACTACTATCGCGAGCAGTTGCTGAGTTTTGATGATGGTGGGGCTGAGTGGAAAACATTAGGAGAGTTGGCAGAGAATCTTGACGCCAAAAGAAAGCCAATCACTAGTGGTTTGAGGGAAGCAGGAAACATACCTTATTACGGAGCATCAGGGATTGTCGATTATGTAAAAGATTATATTTTCGATGGCGACTTTCTATTAGTATCTGAAGATGGCGCAAACCTGTTGGCTCGCAATACTCCGATAGCGTTCAGTATCAGCGGTAAGACTTGGGTGAACAATCATGCTCATGTGCTTAAATTCGATACCTATGCAGAAAGAAGATACGTTGAGTACTATCTGAATAGTATTGACTTAACAACCTATATTTCAGGTGCTGCACAACCTAAGCTGAATAAGAAAAACTTAGAGAGCATCCGTATCCCAAATCCGTCGCCAGAAGAAAAAGAGAGGATCGTTTCAATCCTCGATAAGTTTGATGCATTAACAAACTCCATCACTGAAGGCCTTCCTCGCGAAATCGAGCTACGCCAGAAGCAGTACGCATATTATCGGGACATGTTATTTAGCTTCCCGAAACAGGAAGTGGCAGAGGCGTGACATGGGCAAAACACTCTCGGAAATAGCTCAACAGCTTTGTACGCCTCAGAAAGTCAAGAAGACAGTTCATAAAGAAGCTGAAGCGACTAGGGCCGTGCCAAAGGTGCAGTTAATCTACGCTTTCAATGGCACGGGGAAGACACGTCTTTCCCGTGATTTCAGGCAATTGATTGCGCCCAAAGTCATTGACGGAGAAGGTGAAGAGTCCGAGTTGTCGCATAAAAAGATCCTTTATTACAATGCCTTCACCGAGGACTTGTTCTATTGGGATAACGATCTGCAAGAAGACGCCGAGCCGAAGCTGAAGGTGCAGCCGAATTCCTATACAAACTGGTTGCTGACATTGCTAAAAGATTTGGGGCAGGATGGCAATATCGTCCGTTATTTCCAGCGCTATGCGAACGACAAGCTAACGCCACACTTCAATCCAGATTTTACCGAGGTCACATTTTCTATGGAACGCGGCAATGATGAGCGTTCTGCCCATATCAAGTTATCCAAAGGTGAAGAAAGCAACTTCATCTGGAGTGTGTTTTACACCCTACTGGATCAAGTCGTCACAATTCTCAATGTCGCCGATTCGGATGCGCGCGAGACCCACGAATTTGATCAACTGGAATATGTATTCATTGATGATCCCGTTAGCTCCCTTGATGATAACCATTTGATTGAATTAGCAGTCAATCTTGCAGGGCTGATCAAATCCAGTCAATCCGATTTGAAGTTCATTATCACGACGCATAATCCACTATTTTATAATGTGCTTTTCAATGAGCTGAACGGAAAAGCTTGTTACATGTTGGAGAGTTTTGAGGATGGTACATTTGCCCTCACAGAAAAACATGGCGACTCTAACAAGAGTTTTTCCTATCATCTCCACCTAAAGCAAACCATCGAACAGGCTATTGTTAATAACAACGTGGAAAGATATCACTTCACGTTACTGCGCAATCTGTATGAGAAAACGGCCAGTTTTTTGGGCTACCCTAGATGGTCCCTACTTTTACCTGACGACAAAGAACTCTATTTGAATAGAATTATGCAGTTCACAAGCCACTGTACGCTATCGAATGAAGCCGTTGCAGAACCAACGCCAGCGGAGAAAGCAACGGTCAAACTGTTGCTCGAACACTTGAAAGATAACTATAACTTCTGGCAGCAGGAACAAAAAAATGGTTGATTGCACCAAGCCAATTGCTGAGTCCAATAATTTTATCATTTTGGACAAATACAACCCGGACTGGAAGATTACCGAGAGCTACCAGAGCGAAGGTGATCTGGAGCGTGAGCTGATTCAGGATTTAGTTAACCAGGGCTATGAATACCTGCCAACCCTGAACAACACCAAGGCTATGCTCGCCAATGTCAGGGAACAGTTGCAAAGCCTTAACAATGTGGAGTTCCTGGAAGCTGAATGGCGTCGCTTTGTAGAAACCTGGATGGACAAGCCCAGCGATGGCGTTGTCGAAAAGGCCCGCAAAATTCATGATGATTATGTTCATGATTTCGTCTTCGACGATGGCCGTATTCAGAATATCTATCTGCTGGATAGAAAAAACGTCCTTCGCAATAAAGTGCAGGTCATCAAGCAGTTTGAACAAGCAGGCACGCATGCCAATCGCTACGATGTCACCATTCTGGTCAATGGCCTGCCGCTGGTGCAAATTGAATTGAAAAAACGCGGTGTCGCTATACGTGAAGCCTTCAATCAGATACACCGTTACAGCAAGGAAAGCTTTAACAGTGACAATTCTCTGTTTAAGTACCTGCAACTGTTTGTTATATCCAACGGCACCGATACCCGTTACTTTGCCAATACTACCAGGCGGGATAAAAACAGTTTTGATTTCTCCATGAACTGGGCAAAGTCCGACAACACGTTGATTAAAGACCTGAAGGACTTCACCGCCACGTTTTTCCAGAAGCATACCCTGCTCAATGTACTGTTTAACTACAGCGTGTTTGACAGTAGCCAGACGCTGCTGGTGATGCGCCCCTATCAGATTGCTGCTACCGAGCGAATCTTATGGAAAATTAACAGTTCCTTTACCGCAAAAAACTGGTCAAAGCCAGAAAGCGGGGGGTTTATCTGGCACACCACCGGATCAGGTAAAACTCTGACCAGCTTTAAGGCCGCACGTCTGGCAACGGAACTGAGCTTTATTGATAAAGTTTTCTTTGTGGTCGACAGGAAAGACCTCGATTACCAGACCATAAAGGAGTACCAGCGTTTCTCGCCGGACAGCGTCAATGGTTCTGACAATACTGCAGGCCTTAAAAGGAATCTGGATAAAGACGATAACAAAATTATCGTCACTACTATTCAGAAATTGAATAACCTGATGAAGGCGGAAGCGGACTTGCTCGTCTATCAGCAGCAGGTGGTGTTTATTTTTGATGAATGTCACCGCAGTCAGTTTGGTGAAGCACAGAAGAACTTAAAAAAGAAATTCAAACGTTTTTACCAGTTCGGTTTTACCGGCACGCCCATTTTCCCGCAAAACGCATTAGGGTCGGAAACTACCGCCAGCGTGTTTGGCCGTGAGTTGCATTCTTACGTGATTACTGATGCCATTCGTGATGAAAAGGTGCTGAAGTTTAAGGTGGACTATAACGATGTCCGCCCGCAGTTTAAGGCGCTGGAAACCGAAACCGACGAGAAAAAACTCAGCGCCGCGGAAAACCAGCAGGCTTTTCTTCACCCATTGCGCATCAGGGAAATCACACAGTACATCCTGAATAACTTCCGCCAGAAAACACATCGCACTTTCCCTGGAGCCAGAGGTTTTAATGCCATGCTGGCAGTAAGTAGCGTGGATGCGGCAAAAGCGTATTACGCGACGTTTAAAGAGCTTCAGGAAGAGGCGGCTAATAAATCAGCCAGTTATAAACCATTGCGGGTGGCAACTATCTTCTCTTTTGCGGCTAATGAAGAACAAAGTGCTATCGGTGACATTACTGATGAAAGCTTTGATACCAGTGCAATGAATAGCAGCGCCAAAGAGTTTCTGGATGCAGCCATTGATGATTATAACGCTCATTTTAAAACGAATTTCAGCACTGATAGCAACGGCTTTCAAAACTATTACCGTGATTTAGCCCTGCGAGTTAAAAATCAGGACATCGACCTGCTCATTGTGGTGGGAATGTTTTTAACAGGTTTTGACGCGCCGACGTTGAACACTCTGTTCGTCGATAAAAACCTGCGTTATCACGGTTTGATGCAGGCATTCTCCCGCACTAACCGTATCTTTGATGCAACAAAGACCTTCGGCAATATTGTGACGTTCAGAGATCTGGAACGCGCAACCATTGATGCCATCACGCTGTTTGGGGATAAAAATACCAAAAACGTGGTGCTTGAGAAAAGTTACAATGAGTACATGGAGGGCTTTACCGATATCGTAACAGGTGAGGCCAAGCGCGGCTTTATGGATATTGTTACGACATTGGAACATCAGTTCCCTGATCCGGCTAGCATTGATAGCGAGAAGGGGAAAAAGGCCTTCGTTAAACTGTTTGGCGAATACCTGCGCGCTGAAAATATCCTGCAAAACTACGACGAATTTGCCATGCTGAAAGATCTGCAAAAAGTCGATATCAGCGATCCCGATGCCGTCGAAATATTCAAGACAACGCATTATCTTGACGATGAAAAGTTTGCCGAACTACAGACAATTCGTCTCCCCACAGAACGTAAGATTCAGGACTATCGTTCAGCCTACAATGATATCCGTGACTGGCAACGACGCGAGAAAGTGGCTAATGACAAGGATAAGTCAACCACCGACTGGGATGATGTCGTGTTTGAAATCGACTTGTTGAAATCTCAGGAAATTAACCTGGACTATATACTTGGTCTGATTTTTGAACATAATAGGCAGAGGAAAGGTAAAGAGGCATTGACTGAAGAGGTTAGACGGTTAATCCGCTCAAGTCTGGGTAACAGGGCCAAAGAAGGTCTGATTGTTGACTTTATTCAACAGACTAACCTTGATGACATGCCGGACAAAGCCAGCATCATTGATGCATTCTTCATTTTTGCTCAGCGTGAGCAGCTGCGTGAAGCTGAAGCGTTGATAAAAGAAGAAAACCTCAATGAAGAGGCAGCGAAGCGCTATATCCGTACATCCTTAAAACGTGAATATGCCACCGAAAATGGCACTGAGTTAAACGAGACTTTACCAAAGCTTAGTCCGTTAAACCCACAGTATAAAACGAAAAAACAAACCGTTTTTCAGAAAATTGGTGAGTTTATTGAGAAGTTTAAAGGGGTTGGTGGGCAAATTTAGTCGTGGGCACATAGGGGGATAAAGTGGTCCCCCTGACCTATTCCAGTGTTCGATAAAACTGTCAGTGGGAAAAACCTGCTTGTTAACTGAAGTGCATATTCAGGGTTATTAGATAATAATAAAAAAACATCGTTAAAAGATGCTGTATATTTTTAAAATGACATATTAGCTCAGAGTTGAGCTGACGATTACCACTGGCATTACACAATAAAATCAGACAGTCTGCTTTGAGTGAGAAACAGCATTTGATATTTACACCCATTTTATGGGGATATTCAGCAATAGTATTAAGCTTTTCCTGATTCTCTATGGTTCTGGAAGATTCAGAACAGTCACAGGCTACTTATTAGGTTTTTAGTATTCACTTGGGTAGACAATCAATGCCTCTAGGTACTTAGGCGATTATCACTTGAGACTCGAAAGATTACCACCTAAGCCGTGACTATTCAGTACTCGGTAATCACAATAGCAACGTTCGTCAGAAAACCTGCATTTTTATTTGTATCGAAGGCTATATAACAAAAATAAAAAACTAAAGCTTTTATTTTATCGCCCGATAACATTATATAAAGATTGCCACCAAAATCAATTCACGCAAGGAGCTTTTAATGAACGCTATAAAGAATGTTTCTGATTATCTCAAAATTATTGATAAATTCGCACCAAAGGATCCAAGTTACTTTCAACGAGCCTATTATCGTGGGCAAAGAAAATTTAAATATAATGTTAACTCGTCACTATCAAGGTTATTTTCTAGTAATAAAATAAAACCTATCATTGTAGTAAGTAGAAATATAGCAACTGGCCAAACTGAAAAGCTTGATGTATCTAAACATCATTTTTCTAACGAACTTTTTAATAACTTCAAAGATGAGTATGTAAATTATCCAGATGTAAATATTTTAAATGGTTATAAATTAAATGATTTAGATTTACAGTTCAATGCTCAACACTATGGTTTAGCAACGCGAGTCATTGATTGGACCTTAAGCCCACTTGTTGCATTATATTTTTCAACTGAAGATAAAAATGATTCTTCAGATTCAGATGCCGCTGTTTTTATGATTTGGGATCCCACTAGTAAGTTAGATACCTGTACCAGTGAAAACCTTGCAGAAAGAATTAGAACTTATAAAAACGCTTACCTAGACGTCTTTACTCTAATAAATAATTTTATTAACACATCTTACGCTGATTTTCTAAAAACCTCTAAATCTAAGCAAAAAAAAGAATTGGTTCTTGAGTTAAGAAGGAGAATAATAGCATCAACAATGGCAGTCTCATATGGTAGGGAAATAACTCTCAATAGAAAGCAATCGATATTTAATTTATTAACAGATAAAAGTGTATCTGATGAGGAATTTGTTAATAATTGCATTCTTTTTGTATATGCGGGAGATTCAAATTACCGAGGGGCGTTGAATTCTGTTGAGTTTTATAATGAGTACAATACAATTATAAAACCTGCAAATTTAAATCAGAGATTAAAAAATCAGCAGGGAGTTTTAATGTTTAGCAATCTTTTAGAGGGCGATGTGTATCCTGCAAATAAAAAACAAGAACAGTGTGTATTAAATAACATTGAAGATGTTGATGATGATACCCTAACTAATATTTTAGACGAGGGATTTTTAAAAATACGCATTCCATCATCAAGTATCAATAATATTCGTCAGGAATTAGCCACCTATGGTTTTACTAAAGACTTTATTTACCCTGAGCTGCCCTCTTATACAGAACAGTTACAAAAACGGTTGTTAATTCAAATGACTGAGCGTGGTTAAGATATGTAGCAGGTTTCGAGATTTATAGAAGCCTGCTTCATTTTCGCTTCAGCCATAAAGGATAATTAGAAGTAACAGAGCGTTGTGGCATGGCCCTTTTTTAAATCTACGTTCCATATTAATAATTGTAATTCTCCGCTTTTGTCAAAGAGCTGCCTGTCATATTAGGTTTATAGCTGTGCCGGTTAAAATCTGAGCTAATATAATTCAGATAAGTTAACCTATCTGCATGGATTTATTATATTTAATACCCCATAAATTCGCAGTCAGAATTTTAAATATCACTCACTTTAGGCAGCTATCTGTTCATTAATCTATATTGATTTTAATCCACTCTAATATGTTATTAACAAACATTAGATAAGGTTATCTATTCCAGAGCGTTTTGTGTATTTTCCCTGTCTGGTGATAATCGGAAACCAAATCAATAAACTCTTTAAAATCCTTATTCTCTACCACCAAGCGGTTGACGGATTGCCAATCAATACTTGTTCGCTCTCGTGCAGGAATCAGAGTTTGGCTATTACCGGGATCTTGCGGATTAAGAAGAATCACACCAATACCATGCAACGCACACAACATCTGCAGCTCTCTTTCTACGCCACGATGCTTATCTTCATTTATTTCGGTCGCGACAAGATAACCAAAATGGGCCCAGCTTGAATTGCTCACTGCCTGGAAGAAACATTCTCGAACATTGCTACGGTTAAGCTGACGTTTTACCTCAAAGGACCACAGACGGGTTAAACGCCCTTCGCTATACCGTACGCAGTTTTGCACGACGCTATCCCAACCTTTATCGAGAGGCTGCAAAGCAACTATATCCGGATAAAGCCAATGGTTTGCCCCAAGACCTTTATTGTTGCTTGAACGCTTTTCATCGATACGGCGGCAAAGTAATTCTTCTTCTTCAGAAAGGTATTCAATCAAAAGCGGGTAAAGAGCATGCTCAGAAAAACCTACCGTCTCAGCAGACGGAGTAGGAGCAATATCAAAAGATGATTCTTGTTGCACACCATTATCGATTTCCTTACCCCAGTAATAAAGTCTTGGCCGAGGTTTGTCACGCGTCATAACCTGAGGACACATCGCTTTTGCCTGAACGGTTCTGCTCCCACCGACTTCAGCAGCTATTTGACTCAAGAAATCTTCATCACTGGCGAATCTAGGATTTTGACGCTTTACAGCAAGCTCTGCGCCATAGTGATTTATGATTTTTTGGGCAAGCTGACGGGCTGTAAATTGTTCATCAGGATTAGCCTGAAGAACATTAATGATCATCTGTGGGCGACTAGTCATGGCTCCTGCCTTTGATATAAATTAAAAAACGCTTCTATCTTATCTGGCTAAATTTTTGGATGCTGCTTTTGATATGCCACAGTGTAAAACTCTCCCTCACTCGAACCAAGCTTAAAATACAAGTTTTTTGCTTTTAAACTTTGGGTGTCTGGAAGTGTTAAAGCGCGGTAGGTGCCTAAATTTTCATAACAAAAAGTATCTCAAATATGTAGATTATAAGTTTTTAATCATCTCGTATTAGATTTGGTTTGGGGATAAGTGGAAAAACGAGAAAAACCTTGCGGATACTGGGTTTCAGACACAAAAAAAGCCGCCCTCAGGCAGCTTCTTAGTCCAACAACTCACTTCACTTGGTGCCGAAGGCCGGACTCGAACCGGCACATCTTTCGATGGTTGATTTTGAATCAACTGCGTCTAC
>Ga0157366_1001200_pt1 | contig 10570 bp, 8 predicted proteins | sample AttbisABBM1_FD_113149 | JGI IMG/M metagenome (GOLD analysis project Ga0157366, IMG submission 113149) | Fungus gardens microbial communities from leaf cutter ant in Botucatu, State of São Paulo, Brazil - Atta bisphaerica ABBM1 | ecosystem: Host-associated > Fungi > Mycelium > Unclassified ...
CGCCGGCTGTGCCGGTATGCTCAAACCCGTCAAGGCAACGAAATACCGTGCTTATCCGGAGCTGGTTTCATCAGGCACCGGAGGCAGCACGTCACCAAACCTGGCGTTTCAGCATTTCCTGGAGCTGCTTGACAGGGATGCCTTGCTTGACGACGCAACGCTCTCGAAGATGGACAAAATCTGGCTCCAGTCCGGCATCGGTGACGTGAAATGGGAGGCAATCCCTTTTGCTGCCCGCCAGACCATCACCCGGCTTATGTCTGTTCACTACGCCGACTGGTTCGGCGTCGCCTCTGCGGGCGGTCAGTTTGACCCGCAGGAGCGCTGGGAGTGGCTCAGTATAAAACCGGACACAACCTGTCCGTGTGACATGCTGATGGTGATGCCGTCACGTCTGGCCACCGAACTCAACGGGGACAGCGGTCTGTTCAGTGGCCTCAGTACCACGTCAGAACTCTATACCCAGCTTTACGGGACGGAGTTTCCGGCGGGGCACCGGATGGAGTGGAGTCGTGACGATATCGGTTCACTGAAGCTGACGTTCTCATCTGCCTGGTTTCCGCCGTCGGCGGAAGTCATGGGGCACTTGTCGGAGAAGTTTGACTGTGAAATCCGTCATTACTGGCTTTCTCCGGATGTCGGCACGTCGGGTTACCACTGTTTTGACAGCGGTGACCACGTCGACAGCGGTCCTTACCCGGAGGAGGACGTGCAGTATCCGGTGAGTGAAGGGGCCCGTCTGTATCAGTTCAGTGAAGCAAGCGCACCTGCCACGCCGGCCGTTGCACACTACGCCGGCGTTCGTGCATGACGTTACCAGCCGACAGACCGGTATCTCAGGTCTGTCAGACAATGGCCACAGCATCTGCTGTGGCCGCTTTTTCACCCGAAGGGGGAACACCGTTTCCCTTACGGGGCGTGTTCCCCTTTTTAACTGAGGAAACACGCATGAGCATCCGTACCGGCCATGAGAAAGAATTTATCTCTCTGTTCAACTCCATCGCTCGTGGCACCCGGCGTCTTCAGGTGTTTACCGACTTCATCAGCTGCAGCGTTATTGCAATTCAGAATGGACTGCAGTTCTGTCTGCTGGCCTGCGTGGTGAACGGCCTGGAAGATAAGGTCTGTGACTACCCAGGCCGCATTTACATGCTGCCTGAACTCGGTGGTAATTAGAAAATCAAGAGTTGCTTGTGAAAAAAGCATGATGTATCGGTTGCCTGACACTTATGTTCATCAGTACACTCAGAAATCCAAGTTGTTAACTATATCGAAGTTAGAAAGCATGACGCTTTCAAAATGGTGTCATGGATATAATACATTGATTTGTATATGGTATATAAAATGCTGGGGCATCATTTTCCTGTAAAACATTAGCCCAGAGTAATGGATGATGTTTAGGCACGCGTAATTGAGTAAGGATGGCAATGTAAAAAACTCACCATATTCATGACTAACTTTTAAGGTTACTTCATAATTTTGAGCTTGCGTAAGGGGAAGGCGGATTTGTAAGGCAACATAGCGATATTAAGAACTGGCCGCTGCGTATATTTCTACATAATAGAGCAACTCTGTGCTATCACTGTTGCCAAAATCGAAATTTTAGAGCACTATGATTTGAAATTGCATTCTGATTTGTGACAGAAGTTCCCCGGAGGCGATATGTTAGTTGGAAGCACAGTGAAAGTTAAAGGCAGTTGTAAGAAAGTATTAACAATTATTGCTATAGATGGTCAGGCAATTGTATGTGGATGGTACGAAAAAGGGAAATTCTGCAAAAAAAAATATGCTCATGATGACTTGGTTCTTTTATCGCCTCCCGTAATGATCAGTAGTATATTTTGACTTCAAGTGCTATGCACCTCAACTTAATTTTTATGATCTAAGCTTTAATTTGTAATCGCTATAATTAATAAAAAGGAAACTTAATTTAAAATAAAAACTAAGCCTAATAAAATTTTTTGCATTTAATTATTACATACTGAACCTGCAACTCCTGAAAATTTGCAATGTGCTTTTATCTGTATTAACCCCCCCCAGTAATTTAATAACATTCAGAACACTTTACTGTATACTTTAGATTTTAATTCTTTAAAATTATCATGGTCGCAACACCGTATGCACCAATCATATACCTCCCTGAAAACTCACAACCCTGACTCAAGCCTAACCCGAGCGCCTTGGTTAACATCAATTTAAACCTGCCTTTACATGTGTCAATTTCAGTCAATCTGGCTGCTTCAAAACCTAGAAAACACCTAACCATTGGATATAAAGCTTTGTATAAGCTTTCTTTAGCTGAAAACGCAATAGTCAAAGCTGTTTCATATTCTATCTCGCATTTTTTGAGCAAGTTTTGTTCGCTGGCATTTGTAAAAAAAGATGTTATCTCGCGGATAGCAACAGGGCGTATAGCTTCAATATCGACTCCTAAATAAAAATCATTTTTAGAAGATGTAAGTACTACGATAGCCCAGTTCTGTGAATGAGAAATACTACCTCGCCAACCCTGGGGCCATATGGGAGCACGATCTATACCAATAGGAATATTATCTTTACACCCTAGAGGATGTAATATTTTACTTGCTGCATATCGACCTGAAAGAAAATCAGCCTTACGAATATACGAAGAGCTTTTTAAAGCCTTAGGAAGCTGGATAAATAGTTCTGTATAGAGTGAGTCTCTATATGCACTGCAATCAAATTCTACTAAGCACACACTGATATCTGATATTTCATCAGATACCCCTATATACGCCTGAATAATAAAAGGCAAATCCGCACTTACGAATTCAAAGTTAAACATATATTCACCATCATGCAGATTGAGAGATTTTTTATTTTAAATAAAAGAAGTGGAGATGCAAATGGTTTTCAGCTAAAAATTTATTGGACTGAATGTACCTTTTATGCAATTAATCTAAATAAGATAAATCTTTTAGACATACCTCCCTTGACCTGCCCCCAGTCTTAGATAAAACGATCAGTTAGTAATGCCGGTTTGATTAGCTTCTAGTTTTCTGTTTCTCTATCCCGCTGCAAATTCAGATGGTGTCTGATAATTCAGTGCCGAATGCGGACGACACTCGTTATAATCCTTTGCCAGTCATGAATGATTTTCCTGGCGTGAACGATATCGCTGAACCAGTGCTGATTCAAACATTCATCGCGAAATCGTCCGCAAAAGCTCTCTACAAATCCGTTCTGCGTTGGCTTGTCCGGCTGGATTAAATACAAGTTAAAACCATGCTCAAAGGCCCATTGTTCCAGTGCGCGGCAAGTGAACTCCGGGCCCTGGTCAGTTCTTATCTTCGCCGGATAACCTCTAAACAGTGCAATGCTGTCCAGAATACGCGTGACCTGAACACCTGCAATCCCGAATACGGTGGTAATTGTCAGACATTCTTTCATGAGGTCGTCCACAGAGGTTAGGCATTTTATCCTTCTATAGGTGGCCAGCTAGTCCATAACGAAATGCATCGACCATGTCAGGTTGAGCGCTGCCGTGCGGAGCAGCGGCAGACGTTCCGTTGCCATTCCTTTATGACGTCGTCTGCATTTTACGCTCAGCACGCTGAGATGATAAAAGCGGTACACGCGCTTGTCGTCTAATCAGTCAATATCAGGATCAGATGGAATCTTTTTCGTCTTCGTAGTCATTTTGTCAATGCTACAACATGTTGCAAGACGTCATCTTCATTCCTATGTGATTCCCGCAGGGCTTTAACCCTGCAATGCGAGTCCCGGAATTAAAGTTTAAGAGGGTCTCAGCCTGATTTGATTGTGACTTCTCACTTCTTAATTTATAGCGTTAAGCCGTTCATTATAACGAGTCTCTGATTTCCACATAATTAGCATCAGTGTTGTCAGTTTTCTCGCAAGCGCAACAATAACTTTCTTGTAGTCATTCTGTGCCGGAGTCCATTTGCCCATATGGCCAGGCTTTTATCAGTGCTATAACGCGTCAACAGACAGGATGCTGCTTCGTAGAGAAGTGTGCGCGTCATTTTGTTGCCCTGTTTTGAAATTCCCCCATTCCTGTCTACCTCACCGGGTTTGTACTTTTTGGGCGTTAATCTGAGGAAAGCGCTGACATCACTTACTCGTTTGAAACGAGAAGGGTCATCAATTGATGTTTAAAAGCTTAATGCTGTCAGAACACCCAGACCCGGAATGGATCGTAATACCTGACAAACTAGATCTTTTCGGGTAAGTATTTCCAGCATAGAGTTAAATTTTTTATCTGATTAGAAAGATGTTCCCACGTATCCAACAACATAATCACTGCGGGTTTAACGGTTTACAGCGAAGGTGATGACTCAAGTACAGAATGCTCAAACACACTGCCCCCCGCGGGGAAGAACAACACCGAATGTTTTCGGGAGCCTGCGGACCAGATTAGTTACGGCAACCCTGAGCTGAACCAGTTTTTCCCGGCTGGTCAGAATGAGTCTTTGCTGATGGCATTCAAGGCTTTTGACATATAATGGTTTGTACCATCCGGAAAGGACCAGCCGGGCAATACCAAAGCGTCATTTTGATCGGTTTTGTTCAACTGCAACGACAGTGCTGCATGAACATGGCGGGCATCGATACAATCAATGTCCAGGCTAAAACTCTTGAGTGAATTTTAAAGCCAGACGCAAAGTGGCCCAGCTCCCAGACCCATTTTCGAGTTATCAAATCCTTTAGAAAAGAGGTAATCGGCGATAACACCGGGATGCGTATCGACGTTAGCCATACGAATTTTATTACCGTTTTGGTCTATAACGCAGATGCTTGTTTTGTTTTCAGAAACATTAAGTCCAACGAAGTTTTTCATGGCTGCTACCTCAAATATCACGGATTGGGATCGTTTTAAGATTACAGCATGTGATTAACCTGAAGGCCTTCACGGCGCAGTAACTTCCAGATACGGCGGTAGCCAAAGCGCCTGCGCTCCAGTGCCGGCTTAGTAATGCGCCCTGACAAATGCGCATCAGCCGCCGGACGCTGAGTCTTATAGCGGCAGGTCGACAGGGACAAACCTGTAAGACTGCAGGCACGACGTTGCGACAGACCGGTAGCATCACACATAAACTCAACGCTTTCCGCTGCCAGTCTGTCGTCAGTACTTTCGCCCAAGAGTCACATGAAGTGCCTCCTTATCCAGCATGGCTTCAGCAAGCAGCTTCCTGAGTCTGGCGTTCACTTCCTCAAGCAACTTCAGACGCTTAACCTCAGGCACCTCCATACCACCATACTTCTTACGGCAGGTATAGAAGTGACGTCTGAAAGGGCATGCTTACGGCAGAGATCCCGGGCAGAGAAACCCCGGGTTCAGCCTCGCGGAGGATACTGATGATCTTTTCGTCGGAAAAACGCTTCTCCATGAGGTTGTCCTCATGTGGATTATGAAGACATTACTAATATCGCTGTGTATGAATCAACGGGGAGCAGGTCAAACCGCTTCAGCAAGAATGGTAATTATCCTTTTAAATTGAACGCTATTTTAATGGCGGTTTTCATAAGAATGTAGCTCCTTTACTGAAAACTAGGTCATCTCACTAAAATAAAAACTAAAGAAGAAAAAATTTCAACAATTAGTGATAAATAGGCAGAATTCAATAACTAAAAATTATGGATTAATAATATGTGTAACATGATATTAAATAAATAATACATTTAAACTTTTTGTTTCACTTTCGACACTTTACTTACAGGTTAGCGTTCTCTATAAAACGTCTTTCTATTGTAATAATTCTGCTAATGCATCATCTCAAGTCAATGTGCGATTTCTATCAGAATGCTTATCGCTTACAATATGAAATAAATTAATCTCGATGATGATTTAGAATGTTATTGACACTAATCAAGCTAATCAATTATACATATGTCTAATTCAAAAATTGCACATGCAACACCCTGCTAAAAAATAAGTCATTAATTTCATTGTTTTTTTATTTTGTAATATGCTCCTTTGGCCTCGTATAAAGATAAGTTTTTTAGATTTTTTTTCTTACAAATCCATAAGATAAATCAAAAATGTTAGAGGGAGCGCAATGAAAAATGAATGGATCGTTAAAAAAAACACTAAAGATAAAAGATTAAGATTATTCTGTTTTTCACATGCAGGTGGTGATGCTAGTAGCTATTTGCGATGGCAAAGTATCATGAACCTGGATATTGAAGTATGCGGTGTTTTACTACCGGGGCGGGGCGCTAGAATTAGTGAAAAAACAATTAGCTCATGGCCAATTCTTATAAAAATAATTTGCGATGTAATTGATAAAGAGAATGATCTCCCTTTTGCTTTTTTTGGGCACAGTTTAGGGGGATTGATAAGTTTTGAAGTTGCTAGGGAGTTTCAAAGCCGTGGAAATCGTTCCCCTTTACACTTATTCGTAGCAGGTTGCAATCCGCCATCTTATAAAAGAGAAAACAGATATATTTGTAGATTACCAGATAAAGAGTTAATTGATATTTTACGAGCTTATGATGGAACTCCTCCTGAAGCCCTTGAAAATAGAGAACTTATGAATTTAGTACTGCCTGCTATTCGCGCAGATTTCTCATTGGTTGACCAATACAAATATTTGCCGCGCGATCCTTTGAATCTTTCTTTAACTACATTTTTTGGAAGAGATGACAAACACATTGATCCATCTTCAATCATTCATTGGGAGAAAGAGATAAGAAAAAAAATAAACTTTGAATGGTTTGAAGGTGGACATTTCTTTTCAAAGAAGCAAGATAGATATTTTATCAAGGTCATTGAGAATATATTAAAGAATCTCATTTAAATAATTTTGGTTGAACACTCCCCCTTAAAAAGCCACAAGCTTTTAAAAGATTAATAGTGAGTCTGCATATGGAAAGAGTAGAGAAAAGATGAAGCTAATAACTTATCTTTATAAAAACGGCCCATTGCGATTTTTATCATCAATATTTTTTGGTGTTCTGAGCGGTCTAGCTGGATCTGGAGTTGTTAATATAATAAGTTATAGCGTTACACATCTCAAAAATTCCACGTTGCCAATAAGTGTAGAGTTTTTTGGATTGTGTTTCCTGTATTTTATTAGCAAGTCAATTTCTGAAGTTTTTATAATGAGGTTGACGCAAGATGCTGTTTTTAAAATGAGAGTTGAATTGAGTAAAAAACTACTTGCTACCCCTTACAAACAAATACAAAGTATTGGTAGTGCAAAACTGCTGGTAGTAATGACTAAAGATATTGAAACCTTTTTACAAGCGACTAAATGGGTGCCAATAGTTTTTGGTAATATAATGGTTATTTTAGGATGCCTTTTCTATATAGCATCATTTTCACTTGATTACTTTTATTTTATTCTTGTGACTTTAACAGTTAGTGGGGTAACATTTAATTTAAGCCAAAGAAGACCTTTAAATAAACTAAAGAAGGTCCGCGCTCAGCTTGATGTACTGTATGATATTTTCCAAAATTTAATAGAAGGCAGTAAAGAATTAATCATCAACAATAAGCGAGCAAAATTGTTTATTAAAGAAATTCTAACTCCATCCTCAATTTATTTCAGAGATCTTTATGTAAGTAGCAGGAAATCATATATTTTACTGTTAAATTCGAGTAGCATTATTTTTTATATTACAATTGGTCTTGTTTTGTTTGTTTCACCAATTTTTTTTCCGCAAAATGAAGGGGTTGTTGCGACCGTAACATTAGTATTGCTATATTTGGTTCGTCCAATAACTGAAACTATTTCGGCATTACCTTTTTTACAAGACGCAGGGATTTCATTAAATAAAATATTAGCTCTTGAAAAAGAGTTCCCCAAGGATGAAATAAAGGAAATAGCCAAAAAAGAACCCTTTTCGTTTGGCGAATTCACAGGCATAAGTTTGTGCAATATATGTCATGCATTTCCCAGTGCAACAGATGATAGTCAATTTCTCTTGGGGCCATTAAATTTGGATATAAAACCAGGAGAATTAATGTTTGTTATTGGTGGCAATGGAAGTGGCAAAACCACACTGGCAATGTTACTGCTTGGATTATATTCCCCGGATGAAGGTATATTAAAGCTAAATGATATTGAGGTAACGGACTTAAATAGATTTTATTATCGGCAAAATTTTTCAGCTATATTTTCAGACTATCATCTTTTCGAAAAGCTACTTTATGCGCATGACAATGATTTAAGAAAAAAAGCAAACTATTATATTAGCGCCCTACAAATACAGCATAAAGTGAAAATAGTTGATGGTAATTTTTCTACTGTCAAACTGTCTACAGGTCAGCGTAAGCGCTTAGCACTTGTCTCCTCCATATTAGAAGATAGGCCTATTTATTTATTTGATGAATGGGCGGCAGATCAAGATCCAATTTTTAAGAAGGTTTTTTATTGTGAAATCCTTCCTGAGTTGAAGTCTAAAGGTAAAACAGTAATTGTCATAAGTCATGATGACTCTTATTTTGAAGTGGCAGATAGAGTTATCAAAATTGAAAATGGTGCTATTGTTGATCTTCGAATTAACACTTAGCCTCATTGATTTTGACAATCAGTAAAATACTTAGCTGATCTTTAAGTGTTTCATATTTCTTAAACTTAAAACCGGACTTTGAATAATGAATCTACTAATTAATGATCCTGTAAAATTTTCAAATCTTATCGAATTGCTGCAATTTCGTGCTGGGAGATCCTCTGGCCACTCTAATAAAACAGCATTCACATATTTGAATGATGGTGAAAATATTAGTGGTTCGTTAACATACGAAGAGTTAGATAGGCAAGCTAGAAATATTGCAGCGCATCTTCAAAAAATAACTAATCCGGGCGACCGTGTTTTGTTAGTTTATCCACCTAGCCTTGATTATATTGTATCATTTTTGGGGTGCGTATATGCCGGAGTCATAGCTGTACCAGCTGTTCCGCCCACGAATATACGGACAAGACCTCGTTTACTATCAATAGTTAATGATGCATCACCATGCATTGCGATCGGAACTACTTTAACCGTTGACCGTATGAAATCATTACAAGTAAATTCTGATGACGTTTTGAGTAAATTACATTGGTTATCAACCGATAATTTAGGAAATTCGTCTGAGAAATGGATTGATCCCAAAGCAAAATCTAATGATATAGTATTTTTGCAATATACTTCTGGTTCTACAGGCACACCTAAAGGCGTAATGGTTTCCCATGATAATTTATTATCCAATGTCTCATTGAGTAAAAATGTTTATGGTATAAATGATGAGGACACATTTGTTTCTTGGTTACCACCCCACCATGATTTTGGTTTGATCGGTGGAATTATTTTTCCGTTATTCGTTGGTTGCCATTGCATACAGTTCCCACCTGCAATATTTTTCGCAAAACCTTATAGATGGCTTAAGATATTGTCCCTTTACCGAGCAAAAATGACAGGCGCACCTAATTTTGCTTACGAGATGTGTGTCAAAAAAGTTACGGAAGAACAGAAGAAATCGTTAGATTTAAGTGAATTGCAGGTTGCTGTAAATGGGGCAGAAAGGATACGTTTTGAAACATTGAAACGTTTTTCTGATGCGTTTAAAATATGTGGATTTAAAGCTGAGTCGTTTACACCTGCATATGGATTAGCAGAATCAACTTTATTTGTAGCTGCTGAAGTAAAAAGAAATAAAGGCCAGTTACCCAAAACGATAAACCTGAAAAAAGATGCTTTATCGAATGATTCTATTATTGAAAGTTATGACCAAAACGATTCAATAATTCTTGTATCGAATGGAAGTACAACGCATGGCCAACATCATATTAAAATTGTAAATCCTGATAGTTTGTTGCCACTTGCTCAAGGTTTTGTAGGCGAAATTCTTGTTCATAGTCCATCTGTCGCTCAAGGATACTGGAATCGACTCGAAGAAAGTAAAAAAACGTTTGAAACTAAAATTATTGGAGACTCAAGGCCATATTTGAAAACTGGTGATCTTGGTTTTATTTATAATGGTGACTTATTTATAGCAGGAAGAATTAAAGAGTTAATGATATTTAACGGTAGGAATTTTTACCCCCAAGATATCGAATCGACCATTGAAAAATTGGATCCTGCTTTTAGAGCAAATGGATGCGCGGCATTTTCTTTAGAGAATAATAATGGGACACAGTTAGTTATAGTCCAAGAAATTGAATCCAAACAAAAGCCTAAAACTGAATCTATAGTTAGTCTAATTTGGACTGAGCTGGCAGAAACTCACGAAATCTACGATCTTCACGCAGTTGTTTTAGTCAAAGCTGGTCACTTGCCACGTACTTCAAGTGGAAAAATCCAGAGAGTTCTTTGTTCTGAATTATATAAATCTAATCTATTATCAAAAATCTGGATTTGGGAGAACAAAAGCTTAAACATTACTAATGGTGATAGAGAATATTACCCTCCAGAAAGTAATTGTGAACGTATAGTTTCAAAAATTTGGCAAGATGTCTTATTAATTAGTGAAATAAGTCGCCACGACAATTTCTTTGAGCTGGGTGGCCATTCACTTTTGGCAACTCAGGTATTAGCCAGATTGCGTGATGCATTCAATATCGATCTCCCCCTTAAAATCCTTTTTGAGTCGCACTCTTTA
>Ga0157366_1001201_pt1 | contig 10565 bp, 7 predicted proteins | sample AttbisABBM1_FD_113149 | JGI IMG/M metagenome (GOLD analysis project Ga0157366, IMG submission 113149) | Fungus gardens microbial communities from leaf cutter ant in Botucatu, State of São Paulo, Brazil - Atta bisphaerica ABBM1 | ecosystem: Host-associated > Fungi > Mycelium > Unclassified ...
AACTCAAAACTCAGTGATAAGTCAAAAGAAGAACCTTGTATAGGATTTACACAAGAGAACTCAATAGAGTTTTTAGTACAATATATCTATCTTATATACTAGACTAATAGTTTATGTTATATGAATTTTAGCTTGTCCTAAAAGCCATGCATATTATATATCATTAGTATATAGTATAATGCCATTGTTTTGAAACTTTCTATATTCTTCTATGTAACATGTGTGACCATTGTGATAGTTACACTAACTTTTAATCCTTAGTTTAAAAATAAGAAAATAAATAGAAAAGAAAATAGAAATAAAGTCTACTATCTTTAACTCTGATAAAAATGGGAATTGTTACAATTACTAATATCTTATGTTTTACAGATATTTGTCTCATATCAAACATGTCTTGAATGTATGTAAGAATTATTTCATCTTATAATTTATAATTTCTTACTAACTCTATATTATTTTCTCAAGAATATCTTCATTGTTTTCTCATGGTCAATAGATATATATATAGTTGTAGATATAGTCCTGTATCTTTATACTTTACCAATTGATCATTCTCTCAACACATACTCAAGTCTTTATCTAAGTTGCAACCTAAACCAAACTTAGAATTATAATAAGAGTATTGTTACAATTACTGATACCTCATATTTTATATATATTTATCTTATATCAAACATGTCTTGGACATATATAGAGATTATTTCATCTTATAATTACTATATCTTATGTTTAGTCAATGTTATATCAGTTAGTATCTTATATAATAGCAGAGATTTCTTATATTTTTCTCATTTTTTTCTCAAGAATGCCTTTATATTTCCTTGTAGTCAATAGATATTCTTATGCTTTACCAATTAATCATTCTCTTCTTTTTTTACTCAAGTCTTTGCTTAAGTTACAATCTGAGTTAAGCTTAGAATCATTATAAGAACTCAATAGAGTTTCTAGTACAAAGTAGTCTATCTTATATACTTCAGACTATAATCTGTGTACATCTATAAGTACTCTATCCTAAATTTTATATCCCAACCTTTTATCTAAGTCTAAATAAAGAAAATGAGAAATAGAAAATAAACAGAAAATAGAAAAGAAAATTAAACTGAGTTCAATGTTCAAAACTTTGACACTTTTATACTTAATGTTGATTATTTGTCTATGCATATTTACACTAACTTGTTCTAAAGTATAATTAAGATCTTTTAGTAAGTTTTACAATATTTTTTCTTGTTACATAAATATGTGACACAATATGTGACATTATATCACACCTCCCTTGACTAAGTCCAAATAAAGAAGATAGAAAAGATAAAATAAGAAAATAAGAACTAGAAATTGTTTCATTATCAAAAAAGAAAATCAAATCAAGAAAATAGGTAAAAAGAAAAGAAAAATCCAGAGTATACCATGACATTACAATTTTTGTAATTCTTATCAGAATTGTTGCCACAACACTTTGTCAATGAAATATTAAATAAATCTACATTTTTGAGCACCATGGGATTTTGCTCTCAAAAAACAGGTATGGGTTATTAGCTAATCCAATCATTTTGGAATAGTTAACGGAGACCATCAGCAAAGTTGAAGGTAAATCTGTACAATGTGACTTACATCGTTGGCAATTGTTGAACTTGACATGATATAACCCCTGGTAGTCCAGCACATTGTTGACAACGCAGTGATGGAATCTTAGCTGAACAAATCAACTTGTCAAGTTGTTGGTTGTTGGTTACTATTCAATGGTGCTGATACCATACATAAGGAAACTTACAATGTTGTCGGGGTCGGTTCTCTCCTTTCTTTCTGTCACTGCTCAGCTGTTGACTGCGTCGACTGCTTTCTCTTCACCTTCTTTAAGTAAACGTCTATTCTAGGCCCACGCAAGTCGGGGGATTTCGCTCATCACTATTTCCTGAAATTTTATATTGTCGACGCCTTAGCTCGCGTAGAAGATGAAGTTCGTCACCACAGTTCTGGCCATACTCTCCATTGCGATTGCTGTCTCTTGTATTCCCCTGAAACGGGATGTTGATCCATCACTCGTCCCAGAGTTCGGTATCCAATCGGGTGTTAATCCAACTGGAACAGGTGATTGTGACGGAGTAACCAATGACGCGGGACAAACCGTTAAGATTCCTTGTTCTTGTCCACCCGATAGGACTGCCTTTATCCAGGTATGTTCCTCTCTATCCGATAATCCAAAGCCAATCCGAATAGTCTGACTGGCGTAATCCAAGTCTCTGAACGCAAACGTCAATGCAGGTCATGCTGTCAACAACCCAGGGATCAGTGTTTCCTTTCCTACAGGTTCTTCAAAAGAAGATCAACTTGCCAGAATCCAGGCATCACTAGTCACTTTACAGAACCAGGAGGGTCCAGGTGTTGGGTGCCCAGCGGCCTCCACAACATTTCTGGCTCAACAGAAAGCCATTCAAGATGGTACTGATGTCACAAATCCACTGCAGGTAGCGACATCGGCATCACCACCAAACAACGGAGGTGTTGATCCTGCCCTGGTGCCAGATTTTGGTATACAGCCTGGTGTAAACCCAACTGGAACCGGTGATTGTGATGGAGCTAAGAATGACGCTGGACAAGTGGTGAAAATACCCTGTTCGTGTCCTCCAGATCGCGCATCTTTCATTCAGGTCCGTAATCCTGGCGTCTCTCCCGATAGTTAATTTTAATATGTTGCCTAGTCTTTGAATCAGAACATCCTCGCAAGACATGCCATCAACAACCCAAGTGTTTCTGTCTCGTTCCCAACAGACAACTCGAACCTATCCAAGGTTACGAGAATCCAAGCCGTGCTCACTACGTTACAGAACTTACGAGGACCAGGTGTTGGCTGCCCTGCTGCCTCAACTACATTGGTTGTGAGTCACCTACAGCCCAAAGTCAATCATTTGTTTATATAACTGGAATCAGGCCCAGTTGAAAGCTCTCCAAATAGCCTAAGTAAGACCAGACTTTTCCAAAGCCATTAGATACAAAGATGTCTACTTATGAGTCATGAGAATGATTGTTCTGGGTGATGAAGGGTGGATCAATAGAGAACTTAAACAAGGGATGAGAGGATTATTCGCAGATCTGCCTTTAAGGCTGATGTGATAATTCAGTGTCTGACGCAAAACAAATAGTCCAAGAATCGCACTGTAACATGTAGAAGCCAAGCCACTCACAATTAGAAGTCACCCGATTCACCTGGAGTTTATGAGATAGTGATGAGAACAAGACGGATGACAAGACAAACATCAGATTGCTAGGGTCATCGGCATATTGATTCAGCGGAGTCTTAGACCGCTTCTCAGAAACACGGACCATAGCGTTTGTTCATCATACTGAAAGGCATCTGCTCACATTGATAGTAAAGCTTATCATGCTGAGAGGTATTCCACATAGTACCTGTATCAAGGATTCAGTTCGCCAGAACTAGAACTACAAAAAGTTGACGGAACATCAGATAGCCAGGTAGAAGGAATTTCTGCATGATGGAACGCGGTGTCTAGTCGCTACTAGGAAACACGGACCATAGCAAGCATTCATCGCACGGTAAAACCGGGATAAAAACCGTTGCAAGAGAACATGACACTTACCCTGGTTTGACGAAACAAACATTGAGAGGGAGGAAAATTTCGTCTGCGAGACCAAGGTCTGTGGGAAAAATTTACGTGATCTGAATCACTGATTCGCAAATAATTCGCAAATATCGCAAGGTCACTCGCTTAATATTGTTTTTTCTTTGCTCACATTTCCCGTGCAGTGAGCATCAAGCCTATAACCGACTCACAGTGTTGACTCCCTGCCCATTGAAATTTTCAATTTGCTATACCTGATCCAACCATTTTTTACTTATCTATATTGACGACATGTGACCTGCTACAACTAACCGCAGCCACGAATCTGGATAACGATTGGTCAACGATCGGTGAGTCAGCAGTCATTTGGGATTAAAAGATAAGGCATCACCACGATGAGGGCAGTTCTAATCGAAGGTGGGTCCGGTGGAGCAGAGAGCCTCTACATTGGGGAGGTTGCGAAGCCTCCAGTTGGCTTTCAAGAAGTTTTGGTCCAGGTATGTCAGTAGCACGCATCTGCGCTGGCTTCTGGTTTCTCGCGAGTCGAGTGGCTGAAATGACTGTCGCCAGGTGAGAGCCTTTGGCCTCAACCGCATGGATATATTGCAACGCGAGGGGAGATATATCCTTCCTTCCAATGTTTCTCCAATTCTTGGCGTTGAGTTTTCAGGAATCATCTCCGATATCGGACCTGGAGTCGCAGGGTGGTCTGTTGGAGACCAAGTCTTGGGTCTGGCAGGAGGGGTAAATACTCTTCAAATCAGTCACCACTTGAGTCACGATGTTATACAGGGTGCATATGCGGAGTATATCGCCGTAGCCTCGACACACATCATCAAGAAGCCTGCTTCTCTGTCTTGGGTGCAAGCGGCCAGCATTCCAGAGGCATTTCTAACCGGTAATTGGGTCCGATGTGACCATTGAAAATATTCTTAACGTCGTACATAGCATATCAGGCCTTGGCACTGATAGGAAAAATTCAGAAGGGCGACCATATCTTGATTCACGCTGGTGCCTCTGGTGTAGGAATAGCTGCTATACAACTAGCTCGATTCTTTGGAGCGTAAGTACTCACGCCACTCGCACCCGCACCACCCTGAGGTCCATTCTAGCCAAACAGTCATAGCAACCACCTCGACACAGACTAAGATCGATTGGCTCTTGAGCATTCCCGGACGCCCCAGTCGCGCAGTGAATTACAAAACTGAAGATTTTTCTGCGATTGCGAAAGAAGTTACGAATGGCCAAGGCGTCAATATGGTCATTGATTGTGTTGGTCAGAGCCACTTTGCCAAGAATATTGACGTGCTAGCTGTCGATGGACGAATGGTAATGCTGGCCATGTTAAGTGGTACTGAGTTCCTCTGCTCAGTGAAGCCTGAACGACATTATAATTGGCAGGTTCCGTTGTTGAGAGTGTGAACTTGGCACCAGTGCTATACAAGCGCTTGCGACTTGAGGGCACCACTTTACGCTCTCGCTCGACACAATATCAGGCCGATTTGATACATGAGTATGGCTGCACCGATTTCTTTCTACAGACGTTGATCCTTTTACTTACAAGGTTCACGTCAAATGTATTTTACCACATCTCGGGGAAAGAAGGGCATGAACCTATCAAAACGTACATTCACAAGGCATGGATATGTTTTACGATCCAGGCCAATGAGTCTACTTAAACTTCATCTCTAGGTATTCCCATGGGAGCAGATCAAGGAAGCACACAAGGAAATGGAGGCAAACTTAAGTATGTAAGTAAATTCTCTGCACTATTTCATGGTGGCTTAAGCCTAATTAATGAATGATCAACCAGCGGGAAGATTGTAGTAGAGATCGTCTGACGTTCACGAACATGCAAAACACAATTCGAGGTCTGGTCAAACTGCAGGAGGTTATATATATAATATGTACTACACCGGCGTCTTCTGGGATCACATCAGACTAAGGAGAATCAAACATTGAAGCCTGATCGTTCAGATCTCTGTCCTCGTCGAATGCCACAGCGACATATCCACTTGTAAGATAAGATTAATCATGGTCATTCCTGGCAGATCAAACTTTCCAAATATCAACTGAGCCTTTGCAGCTAATCGTACACTACTATTCCTGGCAGATCCATACATAGCAAGCACAATAGAAAGTTGAAGAGGGCTCGGCATTCAGTGAAGCAGCGTAACCCTTGGCTGCCTAGCGTAGACATTTCAATCAGTTCCAATTTGGAAGAATGGAAAGATCAAACTGCATAACGAAAGCCAGTGGGATGCTCTCTCTTTGACACTTCTATATGACTCCTTCGAGGCCGTTATGCCCAGGGCCACAGAATACGATTTAGACTTCAAACTTAACTTTTTCTGGGATATGTCAAATTGGGCCTTTAATAGACTTGTCCTTCTTGGAAGCAGGTCGTGACCATGCTGGTGGAAAGATACGTCATTCATATACCTGAAAACCAGTCCTCACAAGCTTCGTTCACATAAACCTGAATGTCATCTGACAACAGGTACAAAGCATAGTACTGTCCGTCAAAAACAGAGTTGATAATCCTTACCTTCCTAAGAGGCGGCGCTCAAACTGGAAACCCATCGCGCAGGGTCCTCAAATTAGAACAAAATCTAAAATGGTTTCACTCGGGGAAATCCGAGCCTTCGACGGTTACGAGAATCAGTTAACATGTGGACTCCATCAATTGATTAATTGTTCTCATGATTGGCTAAGTTTCATATCATAGTTATCAGTGCCTTCTTTTGAATACAAAGCTTTCCGATTCAAACTAGGAAAAGTATTCTCCAGGAGAGTAGAACTTGCAGGCTGGCCTGGAGCTACTAGAAAAATAAACCTCTTCACACTTCATCACCTTTGTTCCATGCTCATCGGCAGCTCAGAAGAGGACAGTGACCACTAAATGCCCAAAGCAGAATAGTGACCGACAAGAAGAGAAGGGTGTTCCCGTTGGCTCAAGGGAAGTTGATGCTGATGTACAAGTCATTTGATGCACTGAGGCTAAGTCGAATGAAATTGGCTTAAACTACGGGAGCGAGAGTGAACAGTATGATTGAGTGGGTTCATTCTGTGCGTAGGCCTGGTGAAGAGCTTCTAAAGAGCCGTTATCGGGAATAGTTATTGTATTCGATCCAAGTGCTGTCAACGTGACGGCGGCGTGACTGTCAACAAGTGGCAGTCAGGTCCAGCTCCACAAGGTGATTATGGGCATCCTGTATACACTGCCAAGACTTTTGATTGAAAGTTCGCAATAACAAGAATGTGCCGATTTAGTTTCTGTGATGGTACAAACCACATGATCTTGAAAACCTCGAGTATTCAGCAGGGACTCAGCAAGGACGCAGTAAGCAGTGTAACAAATACATGGAGCAAGCTGTGCCACGGATCCATTGCTTCCACTGGTGTAATAGGTTCACAGCGAGTGAAAATATGACTCATTCCGGGCATGGCGGGCCTTCACGAACCACTGCTTTGGCAAAGCATTGCATGATGGCAGTAATGAACGGTCCAATGGCTATACTTTGGCCCTCTCTGGGACGGAAAGCCAATTGCTAGTAGATTGCTAGTAGCCTGGTTACGGATGTGGTGCTGACAAGTGTTCTAGCATAAAAAGTGACATAGGCGTCAAAATGCCGAACTTGTCACCCAAAATTGATTGCTTGATCTTGTCCTTGGGCGTCGAGTTTTTGCCGCATCACTATCAGATCCACATCCTTCACACCGCCAAACAAATCTCTCGTGAGAAGAATTACCAGAACGGTACCGTTGTAACAGGATATCTTTTTCGAGTCATTTAACACAGAAACTGCGCTCCTGAGCCTATAAAGTCTGCTGGTATTTTCGAATGACTCCTCACTATCATCGTTTGCACCCCACCAAACTTTCTGTATCCTCTAGTTGGATAACATTCTCAGTGGCCTTCCCACGTCGTCCATAATCCAATCCAGTCCATTCAGTTCTTCGACACACCAGCCCTCATAAATATGAGCAGCCAAGGAAGCTCTGGAAGCGTCAAGTCCAGCTCTGGCCAAGGAGGGTTGACAGGAGTCAAAGGTGGCGCATCGTCGACTGGTGCAGTGTTCTTCTGAATTACTGTCCTCGTCGTGGAACATTACCCCGCCCCGTTTACATGCATAGCAGTTTAGGGTCTCTGCTGCCATCACAATCACCATCACCATCACGCCATTGGTATGATAGCCGATGAGACGCATCCCTCTCGTTCACATATGGCAATATTATTTTACACGCCTACCTCTCACGGGTCGCAGTTCCAGTTATTATTCAATACTCACTTAATACTCACTTAATCAGTGGACCTTGCACCGGGCGTGCAAGGGATGATATGTCGTTGCGAAGTTTCGAAAGAGAGGCCGAGGAGGCTTCTATCTAGATTCATCTGTTGAACCGAACGGACAACGGCAGAACTCGATATACAATCTGGTTCGCATCAATAGTAGCTTTTTCTATAATCTCGATGCCATTGCTCTTCGTAGCAGCTCAAGACACCCACCATAGTTTCCCCTTTGTAACACTAGCATTTTCTCCGTCATTACGCTTTATTTATTTATTAATCGTGTAGTACATTTTTTCTTTTAGCAAGCTTGTTTAGTGCATGTCGTAATCACAGTAGGCTCTCTAATTTCCAGTATGATAATCTGTAAGAAGGGAAACCTTCTTGATAACTACATTCGGAACCTCTTAACCGCTAAGTTGAGTTCCGACGGGTATGGAAGTGGCGCAGGTCATTATTCGCATTTCGATATTCTTCTGCCACACGGATGCGGAGGTATAATGTAAGATTGAGATGCCTATTTTATCATCAATTCGTGGATGACGGACATGAGACAATTGAGAACAACGATCAGTAAGTAGTCTCAAATTGCTCCATGTACCTTCATTTCGATGTTTGTTGTTATGGTTCCGAAAGATATGTGTGTTTCATTCCTCGGTGTACCAAGGATCTTTAGGACTTCACAAAGTAATAAATGGCTGATCAACTCTGGGCGCGGGTAGTATAGTATAATTTCGAGAAAGCTGATTCTAGCGCAATACAAGCCTTGATAGACAATCGATGCGACATTAGCTTGCGGCAATGTTACATCAGCTACGACACTTCCAAAAGTGCCGGCAGAAAAAGAAAGAGAAACGGGCAGTTTGGAACCATTCGTCATAGTTTCACAGGGTTGTGTCCTTTGATATCCGACAGCCAAATCCCGGTTGTGAGCTCTCCTCGTTGTCTCGCTTCCCACCATTGCAAGATGACATCGACCACGTCATCCTGGCGTTTGTTGAAATTGTGATCAGCATCTTCCATGAGATACAAAGAGTGTGTTCCAGGCATTCTGTTTCCCAGTGCTTTTGCGTAGATCAATGCATCATACCTGTATAAGAACAATCGTCAGATATACATCACCCACTTGCGTGTCGATCAAAGAAAATTTGTAGATCCGATGGCATTGCCACGGCTAAAAAACATGGAGATTAAAGGACGGAAGGGAAACTCACGGAGGAACAGTCTTGTCTGCTAAGCCATGAAGTGTCAAGACATCCGTTTCCTTTGGAAATTGCGCCCAGATAATTGACGTATCCCAAGCACAGAACTTTTCCACGTCGTGGGGATATATCCTCGCTACGATAGGCTTGCGAGCAACTGTGACGTGCCATTCATAATACCCCTGCTTGGCAAAACTTTCTGACCACCGCTGCGCCCCCGCAGATTCTGGGATTGAACCATTTGGCAAGGCGATATACGTCGAAATCGAGGTAGTTATAACCCGTCATGGTACAATCAACGAAGCGACAGAGAATCCCAGATTGAATGTTCAGGGGGAGGAAGCAGCCGGAAACCAGGCAAACAACCGGGAACGACGAAAATGAGTAAGGGGATACGAAAAACCGACAAGGGAACAAGAGAGTCAGCATCTGGATTAGAAAAATAGAACAGAAGAGGCACAAGAAGGTCGATCGTTACCCAGTATTTTCTTTCGAGATAAGCACAGATGTAATTGTTCGATTAAGATTTGACGGAATTGGAGGGTAGGATGATTATCGCACATGGCAGCCCATGAGACAACAAAGGGAGATGTAGAAAAAAATATTGTAAGTGAGTGGCAATTCCGGAGCATAGCAGAATATCGGGCTTTGACATGTCTGGAGATACTCACCCTCATGCGGTACCGACCTGAGACGTTAATAAAAGCAGGAACCTTCCTTCCAGTTTCCGTAGTTGAGATCCATCGAAACCCAACGAGTGACCCACGGGAGTGACCCACGACCAACTCAATCTCATAACTATACTTCGATTTGAGATAAGCGACGACAGCGTTTAAATCTTCCAAGTCTTCCTCAAGAGCACCTTGTTTCCATGTACCACCAGTTTCGTGATTGCCCCTACGACGCTGGGAGTAAGGATTTTCAAGGAAATATGAGAAGAACGTACCGGAAGTCGAAACGGAACGAGTCCATCAGTAAACGATGCGCAAGACGACGTTGAAACAGATAGTCCTTGTGGCTAAAATAGAGAGCACCGGAATCAGTACAGAGTGGGATATTTCTTTCATCCAATGATAGGGCGCAGTCGCAGTGTAAGCACTAGAAAACAAAGATGAAGCACTGCAAGTCAGAATTTTGCTCACCCCATTGTCCCGTGTAAGATCTATCGTCAGACACGAATGTCATCGTATGTGTCAAAATTTCAATCACGAAATTGATTGCACAAGACGTGAATATTCATTTGCCAGAAGTCAGACAATTTGAAGTGTTTCGGTAGCAATGGCTCTCACCAATGCAAGCTTTCTACCCTTTGTCTCTATCCCAGGGGTGTACTGTTCGAGCACACCACATATGGACAGTTCAGGCTGATTCGGATGGGGTATGTATATTTTGATACTCTCGCGTTGAGCAGCCATTCTAGATGGTCAGAGGAAGTGTGTACTCATAAGAGATATATAGGCATATATATAAGGCAGTCGGGCCGGCTTATTGCAAAGG
>Ga0157366_1001203_pt1 | contig 10551 bp, 8 predicted proteins | sample AttbisABBM1_FD_113149 | JGI IMG/M metagenome (GOLD analysis project Ga0157366, IMG submission 113149) | Fungus gardens microbial communities from leaf cutter ant in Botucatu, State of São Paulo, Brazil - Atta bisphaerica ABBM1 | ecosystem: Host-associated > Fungi > Mycelium > Unclassified ...
CGATCCCAGTTTTAAAGTGGCTAATCAGGCTTTTAAATGGGCAGTAAGTGGATTTGGTAATTCGACAGTTTGGTTGATCTTTGGCGCTTTCATGTTTGCTGCAGGTTATGATAAGACTCAGTTTGGTCGCCGTCTGGCATTGATATTGGTGAAATATCTTGGTCGCCGCAGCCTGACATTGGGGTACGCCATTGCCTTTGCTGATTTATTGTTAGCTCCTTTTACGCCATCAAATACTGCTCGCAGTGGTGGGACGATTTATCCCATTATTGCCAACCTGCCGCCATTATATGGCTCTAAACCCAATGATCCCAGCGCACGTAAAATTGGTTCTTATCTGATGTGGGTGGCCATTACTGCTGCCTGTATCACCAGCTCCATGTTTTTATCGGCACTGGCACCGAACCTTCTGGCTTTGGCTTTGGTGAAAAGTATTATTGGTTTTGATATTTCCTGGGGCATGTGGTTTTTGGCATTCCTGCCGCTTGGTATTCTGTTATTGCTGACTATGCCTCTGTTAGCATATTGGCTCTATCCGCCAGAAGTGAAAATCAATGACGAAGTTCCTCGTTGGGCAAGTAGCGAACTGGAAAAGCTGGGCCGCTTGTCACGTAATGAGATCCTGCTGCTTATATTTGTCATTAGTGCATTGCTTATGTGGATCTTTGCGACCGCATGGATTGAACCTGCTATGGCCGCGTTACTGGTGATCGTATTAATGTTATGGACCGGGGTACTTAACTGGAGTGATATCATTAATAATAAAGCAGCCTGGAATACCTTTACCTGGTTTGCAACGCTGGTGGCACTGGCAGATGGTCTGGCGCGAGTCGGTTTTATCGGCTGGTTAGGGAAAGAGGGGGCGTTGTTGCTACATGGTTATAGCCCGGAAGTATCTGCTGTGATCTTGTTAGTGGCGTTTTACCTGCTCCACTATCTGTTTGCCAGTACAACTGCGCATACAACAGCATTACTCCCCGCTATGTTGACGGTTGCAGCATCTATTCCTGGTATCAACATGCCTGTATTTTGTTTGATGATGTGTACTTCACTGGGAGTGATGGGAATTATTACGCCTTACGGCACAGGCCCAAGTCCAATCTATTATGGCAGTGGCTATTTACCTACCGCAGATTACTGGCGACTGGGGACTATTTTTGGTGCATTTTTCCTGTGCGCCATGATGCTAATCGCTTATCCATGGATGGTGATGATGTTCTGAGTTTAGCGATCAGAAAAAGATTATTGCTGGCATGATGGGACTAGTGAGAGGCAGTGTTAACTCAACTGCCTTTTCTCATTGTTATACACAGAGATTAACATATATTAACATATATATGACGGATGATAACTATGAAAAATGTCCAGAATAGAAAACAAGATGATATAAGAAGAAGTCTTATATCACCAATGGTAAATTTCATTTTTGTCTCCGAAAAAATAAAGTTTTTGACTAAAAGAGAATTAAATAATTCACTGAAATATAAACTCAGATGGTTATCTGGTTGAATGTTATATCTATAAATTTATTTTGGTTAAAACTAACTTCTAACCCTCTCTTTCATCCTGTAATAATTCAGACCATTTTCTCTCAATGAATTTCCTGAAATCATTAAAGAATGTTGAATATCTTTCGCGATAACGCCAAACCAGATATACTTGCATTACTGGTAATTCCCATTCGGGTAATATTCTTACAAGTTTTTTCTCTTTTACATATTTATTGATAACCCAGTCAGGTAATGCCAGGCAAATTCCTGCACCTGATAATGTCATTCTGAGTACACTGGATAAGTTGTTTGATGTAAGCTTTGTACCACTTTGGATATCAAGATTTATCGTGTCTTCATTGTTTTTCATCATAATGGGGTAACTTAAAAATGGATGATCAACCTTCATAATCCAATGATTTTGTAAGTCATCAGGTGTTTTTATTTCACCATGTTTTTCCAGATAATCAGGACTGGCACATATGGAAAATTTCATTGGTGATAATGCTTGATGGATTAAGTCTGGTGAATCTAACATACCACTCTTCAACACCAAATCATCAAACTCTGGCGAGGCTAGTGAAAGGACAGTACGTTCACGAGACAACAGGTGTAACTCTGTATGTTCATTTTTTATCATGTATTCATACACCCATTTATTGGCTTCAAATTCACATAAAATAGAAGGTGCAGAGAAACGAATTCGACCTTTGATTAAATTGTCGCGATTATTCACTTCCGAAAATAAATCATGATATATTTTTTGTATTTCTTTGGCTTTTTTATAAGCAACCTGACCAGTTGCGGTTACTTCAACTTTATGTGCATTACGGGTAAGTAATTTCTCTTCAAGAATACCTTCCAGTCTGGAAATAGACTTGCTAATCGAAGCAACACTACAGAAAAGTTTTTTGGCAGCTATAGAGAAACTTTGTTCTTCCACGACTGTAGTGAAGATCACCCAGTCACGCATGATACGATTATTTTTATATCTCATTATTCACTCAGCAATGATTTGTATGGTAACTGATATGTTTTTTTATGTTTCAATGTTTTTTCAGATTTAACATCTGAGTAGCATTTCTATCGAATTTATTTCTTCGGATCCTTATATAATATTCATCATTGACTTTTCATCAATGAGATTTATTGAAAGTATTAATTAACAAAAACAATATTTCCCCTTGTTAAATTAATGATTCATTTTTTGGAAAAAATACATCAAAAATTCAATGTCTGCTATAGAACAAATCAGAAAGCCCAATTGGACAATAAACAACATGAGAACGATTCTTTTTATACATGCTGACTGGAAGTTACATATTGAACAACTATCATTAATTACAGTCTTTTCGTTGATTGATCGGTACTCATAGGCATGAGGCTGTGTCATTCTCACCGTCAGACTAAGTGGTTCCTGGTGTGTGATACTTTGTAACTGACTCTGCTTGTACATGCAGATAAATAGTCAATGTAGCGGTATTAGATGCAGATCTTTAGTATCATCATATGTTGTTTCACTGATTATTATACCCATTACTGCAGGTATCTAATTTTTATATGATTGTTTGGCGTAAAAGAGGAATCAACTGGCTGATATTCGTTTTCCTCTACTTTATCTTAGCGATGATCAGTCTGGAAACACGGGATCCCTGGAGTTTGTCCAGTACCGTCTGGCTACCTGCTGGCCTGGTGCTGGGGACACTTTGCACTTCACCGCGAATTTATTGGCCGGTCTGGGGGGTGAGTGCTGGATCGTTGCACGTGCTGGTCAGTATACTCTATGGTCGAACGATGGATGTTGCACTGACATTTGCTTTGCTGGATTTAGCGGTACTGTTTCCACTGGCGATGATGTGGCATAGCGCCCAACATTATTTCAAACATGTCTCTTATCGTAACGGTACTCTGCTGTTATTAGGTGGCGTTTATGTCGCCAGCATATTAGGAGGATTACTCAGCATATTGGTTCTGATGCTATTGAATTACCCTATTATCCTGTCTCATTTCTTCACCTGGTCGCTTTCTAATGCCACTGGTTGTTTGTCCAGTGCGCCTTTATTCATTGCCAGACATCTCTTTAAGGAAAACAGGCCAAAATTCTCACTATTGCAGATCGTCGCTCTGTTGGGGGTGATAAGTGTGTTTTTACTGCCACCAGGATTGCTACACAGTATGTTGCTGGACCAGATGTTACTCTGCCTGGTGTTAGGTATTTCACTGATGCTGACGGTAGTGTGGCCTTTGCCTGTACTGACGTTGTATTTCCTCTCTCTGACGCTTTTAGTTAGCCTGACGACACTGTATGGTTATGGGCCTTTAGCTATTGAAGATCAGCAGGATATCCAGTTTTCCCAGTTTTATTTGTTAATGCTGATCAGCCTGGGGCTATTGCTGGCGGCTCAGGAAAGCACCCGTAAGGGGCATCGGAAGAAACAGCAGCAACAATTATTGCTGCTTAGTCACCTGATACAGCAACAGCAGCCGGTATTTTTCCAGTTATCATCCGATGGTTCGGAAATCAGTTGGTTACATAGTGGATCAGTATTTGATATACCAACAGAACAGTTACCAACACGACAATTGTTTCTTGCACGTATTCATCCTGAAGATCGGGCGGTTTTTTCTGCCAGTCTGGATGGCGTTAATGCTTCGTCAACACAAATATTCCGGCAGTCAATGTTGCGTTTACTGTTGCATGATCGCCATTATCACCAGGTATGTTGCAATCTTGTTTATGATTCTTCACAATTTGGCATATTAGGTGTATTAGCGCTTTCTGACTAAATATCAGTCATTTTCGGGAGATTTCTATGCAAAAAAGTATTGTAATTGCTGATGACCATCCTGTGTTTCTGATTGGCTTGCGTGCAGTGATTACTTCTGCTTTTAGCGATAATTATGTAGTGAGCGGGGAAGCAAGCAGCGTGGATCAGTTACTCTCGTTACTGGAAAAAGGACAACCAGATGTGCTGTTAACCGATTTTAACATGCCGGGTGAACAACAATCTGACGGATTGCGTCTGATCGATACATTGCGACGGAAATACCCGGATCTCCCCATTGTAGTAGTGACTGTATTAGCCAATCCAGGATTAGTTAACTCGATTTTAGAAGCGGGTGTTTATGCGGTTATCAATAAACAGAGCCTGACGACTGAACTCACGCAATGCCTGAAAATGCTGCAGGCAGGGCGTTGCCCTGTTGCACCTGTGATGGCGGAAACCACGGTAGCCTTAAGTCCACGTGAACTGGAAGTCGTGCGATTGCTGGCGCAGGGAAACAGTGTAAATGATATTGCTGCACGTCTGAGCCGTACTAAACAAACCATCAGTGCACAGAAAAAAAGTGCTATGACCAAAATTGGTGTGGGTTCAACGGCAGAATTGCTCGAATATCTGCATAATGTAGGATTATAGAATATGAAACGGCTGCTGCTGCTGGGTTTACTGCTACCAACGCTGGCAGGAGCCGTTGATAAGATCAGTGTTGGGCTACTGGACGATCGTGCTCCCTACAGCAATTTCAATGTCTGGCAGCGTGCTGATGGTGCGCTGCCTGAATTATTGAATGCATTGTCCATACCGGGTCAGATACGTTTTACAACACAACCCGCTGCGGATCTGGAACAACTGACGCAACTGCTTCAGCAGCGTAAAGTGGCAATGGTATTACCTCCACCGTTAAGTATTCCACCTCCTGGCGTGTTGGTTTCCCATCCTGTTTTACAGCAGAACTGGGCTCTGATTACACGTAATAATCATTTACCTTTGCATACTCACCATACAACTAACCTCAATCAACAACGTATATTAATACTGAATAACAGCCCTGTCGGTTCACGGGTAATTGCGGCCTGGCCAGATGTGGTACTTGAAGGAGGGCATACGTTAAGTGAAGCGCTGAAGTTGCTAAATGCAGGGGCGGCGGATGGGTTGGTATGTGATGCGGCGCTGGCCGATATGCTAACGCATAATCTTTATCCTGGGGTACTAAGCAGCGAGGCGTTACCAATAGGAAGTAGACAGACTTTATGGTTGGCACCGGGTGAAGAAGCGTTATTACAACGAGTCAATCAGCGAATAGATGCGTTACCTGCCGGAACGGCGGCATCAGTTATCACGCGTTGGTTGTTAAGTGCCGCGTTAGCTGACATGCATTCAGGTAATGAAGACACCAGTATTTTTTTTGATAGTGTTGTGATTGTTAGTAGCATTTTGTCATTGTTTCTTATCGCTTTCCTGCTTTCTGAAATTTTGCGTCGTCGCCGCGCTGAACGGGGTTTACTTGATGCGCTGACCTACTGGCAGACGTTACTGAATAGTGTCCCAACCCCCTTATTGGTATGTAATCCGGTGGGTGAAATAACACACTGTAACCAGACATTACTCTCTTTACTGCAATTGAAGAGTGAACAGGTGATAGGTGTTACGCTGGCACAGTTTCTTGCACATAATCCGATAGAACCTCCTCTCGCACATCAGGATTGGGTAGATGCCATTAATACAAAACATCCTCAATTTTCTGATCGTACGATATGTATTAACCATGAAATCCGCGAGATTATTCAGTGGCTGGCTGTGTATAGCGATAGCCGCCAGGTCCCGCAGGGATTATTGATTGGCTGGTATGATATCAGTGAGCGTAAGCGTCTGGAGCGTGAACTGGCGATTACTTCTCAGCAGGCGGTGGATGCCAGTAAAGAAAAAAGTGATTTTCTGGCGCGTATGAGTCATGAAATTCGTTCGCCGATGAATGCCATCCTTGGTGTGCTGGAATTAGAGCAACAAAAACAGACACAACCCAATTCCGCCCTCAATATTGCTTACGCGGCATCACGACAGTTATTACAAATCGTCGGTGGTGTGCTGGATTTGTCGAAAATTGAAGCGGGTGAGATTCATTTACAGCCACAAAATATCGCGCTTTATCCACTACTGACACAAGTTGTGGATACTTATACCACGCTTGCCCGGCAAAAAGGGCTACGACTGGATAGTGATATAGAAGCGGTCTGGCAACATCATTATCGCGCTGATGGCACGAAACTGATGCAGGTTCTGAATAACTTGTTGAGCAATGCGATTAAATATACTGAACAGGGATTTGTCAGTTTACAGGTTATTCGTGAACTGGCAGATGATGGCCAGGATAGTCTGACTTTCCGTATTACCGACAGTGGTTCTGGTATTGCGGCAGAGATGCAGGAGAAGATCCTGCAACCTTACGTTCAGTTGGATCCTGACGCACCAGCCAGCAGTGGCCTTGGTCTGGCCATTTGTACGCAGTTGCTGAAACTGATGGATAGCACGTTACAGGTTGATTCAATGATGGGGCAGGGTTCCAGTTTCTCGTTTACCTTGCAGCTGGAAAATATGCCTGAGCAGGCAGAATCACTCAATGCTTCTGGTCAGGAGCAGGTTGTCCAGCCCTTGCAGTTACTGGTGGTTGATGACCAGCCTGCGAACCTTGTGGTGATGAAATTGCAGTTGGAGAAACTTGGGCATCAGGTGACAACCTGTGACGATGGTAAACAGGCAGATAAACTGCTGATGCAACAATCTTTTGACTTCGTACTCACCGATTGTCAGATGCCGATTATGACGGGCTATCAGCTTGCCCAGCGACAGCGGGAACGCGAGCTCGGAAAGGGGATGCATCAGGTCATAATTGGTTGTACGGCTAATGCTTTTAGTGATGAGCAGAAGCGTTGTCTGGATGCGGGCATGGATGATGTGTTGATCAAACCACTGACATTGCAGGATCTGCGCCAGATGCTGGCAGAACAACAACAAATACAATTAGATATGGCAGAAATTAAGGCTATGGCGGCGGAACAACCGCAGATTATCCTGTCGATAGTGGATGAACTACAACGCAGTAGTGAACAGGATCGCCAGTTATTGCTGGAAGCCAGCACGAGTCAGCCGGAACAATACGCAGCGGTATTGCACCGGCAAAAAGGGAGTTTTGCTCTGGCGGGGTTCCTGGCAGGTAGCACCTTATGTCAGCGTATGGAGAAGGCGTTAAAAACACAGGATGTTGCGGTTTTCCCGATATTTCGCCTGCAACTGAACGCGTTGATTTTACGTTTTATTGCGTTACTGGAATTACAGCGATAAGAAAACAACCCAGGTAGCGCCAATCAGATAAGGCCCAAAAGGGAAGGCTTCGTGCCTTTTTTGACGCAGAAAGAGCAGGGTGGTGGTGATGGCCAGTAGCGAAGCCAGCAACATGATATGCAGAAGTGCCTCGTAGCCTAACCATGCACCAACCCCGGCAAACAGCTTCATATCTCCCATTCCCATGCCTGCCCGACCATGACGCCACTGATAAAACAGATTCAGCAACCATGGCAGACCGAATCCCAAACTGGCGGCAAAACAGGAATGGGTGAAATCCACATGGCCTGATCGACTTCCCGCCAGCATAAGCGCACATAGCAACAGCGGGTAGGTCAGTTTGTTGGGTAATAACTGTGTTTCGAGATCAATGAAAAACAGTGGGATAAGAAAGCACAGTAGCAATAAATCGCTCAGGCTTTGCAGCGTAATGCCGTGTTTTGCTATGACCAGCGCAAACATTATCGCGGTCAGTAATTCAACCAGGGGATAACGCCAGTGAACAGGTTGCTGGCATTGGTAGCATTGTCCTTTCAGACATAACCAACTGATCAATGGAATGTTGTGATAAATCCGGATCTTCGTTTTGCAGTGTGGGCAATGCGATCCCGGCCAGGAAAGTGTCAGTTTATCACCGGCCATTATTCGCGGCAGGCGATAAATGATCACATTCAGAAAACTGCCAATAAGGGCACCAAACAGGGCTGCATACAGAATATGACTCATTTATTTCTCCGTGGGCTATTCCCTTTGCAGGCTGATGGCAACGGTGCTCCGGCATCAGGTGTGACAGAGAAAACCCATTCGGCATAGGATCTTGCGCGTTTGAATTTGGTGATATCCGACTGAATGCGGAACCCCTCTTTACGTAAGGGACGACCCGTACCGAGACTGTGTACGCCAATCCAGCGACCATGAGTGTCATAAACCATGCCCCATTGTGGCTTGCCTGTCAGAGGATCAGTAAATTCACGACGCAGGTGATAATGTGGATGGCTACCACGACGATCTACCATCAGCTGTTCCACGGTAGTGGGGTAGCAGCCATTACCATAGCTGGCACTTTGATAATGGCTAATCGCCTGGCGAATCTGTTCACCACGGAACAGTAATTCAGCTTCCTGCTGCTGGCGATGCTGCACATGTTTTGCTTCCTGACTTTTCAGCAATGCGCCCGCAAGGAGTGTCAGCGCCAGCAGGACAAACAAATAAGTAAATCCCCGCTGGTGGTTATCTGACATAGTCATCTCTGTTGTTATCGGCAGAAGGTGCCTTGATGTCTATAATCTGTCCCTCATCATCGACGATGATTTGCCAGCTATCGCGTTGGTTGCTAACAGGGTCTAACGGCAACTCACGTAAATAACCCTCTTCTACCAGCTCTTCCAGGTTTTCTGGCCCGAATAATTTGTCGCGTCTGAATGCATCCAAAGCTGAATGTATCGCGTTGAGATTATGTGCCTGTACAACCTGTTTCGCTCGTTCGGTCTGGCTGAAAAAACGCGGGGCAACCAACGTCATCAATGTGGCAATGATCGCCATAACCACCAGTAATTCAATGAGCGTAAATCCTTTTTCACCATTGCGCATAAGGCACCCCATTCAGACCTGTCATGCTGCTACCCGAACGTATATCGAAGACATCTTTGCCACCGCTAAAATCACCGGGAGGTTGGGTTGAACTGCGTGTTTTCCAGGTGTCGGCAGCAGAACGTCCCTCGCAGTCACAAAAAGGATCTCGCGGAAGCACGCGTAAAAAATACAGTCGTTTTTTGCTGGGAGATGTTTTGTCTACCACACCTTCTGTCAGGAGTTGCAGGGCGGCAGGATAGGGGGAATCCCCCGTTTCCTGCTCAACTCGTCCGTCCTGTACCGCTTGTGCATAACTGTCGATGGCATGGCGAATCTGCCGCAGGGACTCCTGTAACTGGTATTCGTTTTGCTGCTGTTGTTGCCGCTGCACCAGAGGAATAGCAGCGGCAGCCAGTGTTGCCAGTAACGCCAGTGTGATCATCATCTCGATCAAGGTGAAACCCTGTTGTCCCCGCATTGATCACACCTTATGAGCAGCCAGTTGCTGACTGCTTAGTGGGACAGGTAACACCGCATCCCGATCCGGGAAATCTGCAGGAGGGGACAGTGGTGGCAGATCAAAGTAACTATCACCGTTATTTTCCGGTCCGCGTAGCTGGAAGCTGTTATCGCCTTCCATCTCTTCTGTTCCCATATCAATCGTACTGATATGTCTGCCCGGCAGGTCGATGTTTCGTTCAATCGTCGGAGTAATCAGCAACACCACTTCGGTACGCTCACTGTCTTTTTCATGACTGCCAAACAGGCGTCCGATACCTGGAATATCGCTTAAATATGGGATCCCGGATTCCCCCTGACTGTCATTCATTTTAATCAGACCAGCCAGCATTTGCGTATCACCACTCTGGCTGCTTAATACGGTATTGGCTTCCCGATTATTTGTGCGGTAGTAATTAACACCATCTTTGGAACGCTCTGCACTGCCTTGTGAGCTCAGTTGAAACTTCACATCCATTGAAATCATGCCATCAACACTGATATCCGGCATAACTTCCAGTTTTAATCCCACATCCTGATATTCAACTTTTTCCTGCGAAATACCATCAGAAACTGAACTGGTAAGTACTGGAATACGCTCGCCAATATCCACAACGGCTTTTTTATTGTTTTTTACCCGGATACGTGGATTAGCCAGAATTTTGGCATTGCTACGTACTTTTTGCAGATCGGCGTTAATTCCCTGTGTGCCACCCAGGTTGATAAACATATTTCCAGATTTGAAACCATTTATAGCGATATTTTCCAGCTTATTATCAATGCCATTAAACCCAACACCGACTTTCCCCGGGAAGTTCATCCCTAACTTTTCGATGTCTTTTGAGTAAACTTCCAGGACTTCAACAGCC
>Ga0157366_1001205_pt1 | contig 10541 bp, 14 predicted proteins | sample AttbisABBM1_FD_113149 | JGI IMG/M metagenome (GOLD analysis project Ga0157366, IMG submission 113149) | Fungus gardens microbial communities from leaf cutter ant in Botucatu, State of São Paulo, Brazil - Atta bisphaerica ABBM1 | ecosystem: Host-associated > Fungi > Mycelium > Unclassified ...
GAGCTTTGCCGTCTCAAGCCTGAGCATGTGATTGAGGTGGATGGTGTCCGGGTGTTCAACATCGAAGACTCCAAGACCTACGCAGGTATTCGAGAGGTGCCGATCCACCCTAACCTGTTCCCCCTTGTTGATCACCTGGTAGTAAACCCTAGTGACGGGTATCTGCTCCCCTCTTCCGGTGGCAACAAATATGGCGTCCGTTCTGACTCACTCAGTAAGGCATTTGGGCGTCTCAAGACTGCGATGGGGTTCGGTGCTCAACACGTGTTCCACTCGGTACGGTCGATGGTGGTAACCCAGCTTCAAAGGGCTGATGTCCCAGGAGTACTCATTGCCGAGCTGGTAGGTCATGAGACAGGTACGGTGACCTTCGACGTATACGCAAGTGGGCACTCTGTAGCTCAAAAGCAGGCTGCCATAAGTAAGCTTGGATACAAATTTAATTGATCAAAAAATGATCAATAACTCCTGATAAACATACTCCTCTGCATGTATCTGCCAGATGCACCTCCAGCAATCATGCACCTTGTAGCACGCCTGTGGCCCTATAATCGTTCCCCTCCCCCTGTTTGCTAAGCGCTGGCTATTCTCGATTTGCACGCGCTTCACATCCTTACGACCACCTGAAGCTGCCTGTTATCAAGCTTTACAAAGTCATTACAGTTCCCTGACGACTCTGTATTCAAACGACTGTCTGAAGGCTTGGTCCCAGCAAAATCGTGAGGAGATTGCTATGAAACGTACTACCCCTCTCTGCGAGGTCAGCACGAACAAAGACCTGCTAGAGCAGCAGCTAGCTACGCGGAAAGCCAGCCTGGAACGCGCCAAGGTGGACTTGCACCAGCGCTTCTCCGCCTATGCCAAAGAAAAGGAGTGTGTCACCGCTCTTGAACATGCTCTGGCAAAGGCCCACAAGTTCCTCTAGGGATCATCAATCGACCGTTTAACGATACCGCTCATCCGATACGCTAACTGGTATCAACAAATAGGCTAACCGACTATTTGATACGCTGATAAAATGATCCCACCTTAATTGATACCGAGGGATCGAGATGAGCCGTACGTTCCTATATGCCCGCGTTTCCACTGCTGACCAAACCACTGACAACCAGTTGCTCGAAGTGCAGCAGTCAGGTTTTGCTGTCGATGCTCGAAGGGTAGTGACTGAGACAATATCCGGCTCTACCCAAGCCAGTGAGCGTAAAGGCTTCCAGAAGCTGCTAGAGCGCATGGAGCATGGAGATACCCTGATCGTTACTAAGCTCGACCGTCTAGGCCGTAACGCGATGGATGTACGTAGCACCATAGAGAAGCTATCAAAGGAAGGAATTCGTGTTCACTGCCTCGCCTTGGGCGGGGTAGACCTTACTAGCGCAGCAGGCAAGATGACCATGCAGGTGCTCTGTGCTGTAGCAGAGTTTGAACGTGACCTCCTGATAGAGCGCACCCATGCCGGCCTAGAGCGAGCGAAGGCAGAAGGCAAGAAGCTAGGCCGACCTGAAGCTGTAGTCACTACTGAGAAGGTACAGGCAGCTAAGACACGCGGATTGACTCAGAGTCAGGCAGCTAAAGAACTGGACGTCGGCATCGCTACCGTAAAACGCCACTGGAACAAGGGCTGACTGCTTACCTCTCACGCTATAGCGAGCTACAAGGCCCCTTCTTGGGGCTTTGTTGTTTCTGGCTACTAAGCTACCCCTCACCCCTCGGCGTTGCACTGAGACTCGTTTAGGTGGCCTATACTCAATATTTGAATAAGTCCAAAGGAATACAGCTGCTATCCCCGCTTTCAACTTAACGCTGGGTCGCCCTCGACGATATTTGTCCTATCTATGTATACCGACTATCGGATGCTTAACGGTACATATTTTAGCGGGGGGAAGAGATTATTTAACACTATACAACCGTCTGTCGGATTGATATGTAGGGATAAACGGCTGCAACCCTTAGTATTACTGGATTCTTATATAGTAGCCAGTTTTAGACTATGCAAACTGCTATATACAATACAGAAATTCCACGTTATAATTATGTTATAGGGACAGAGAAAGTTAACGGCCCCGATGGATTTAGGTGTGTAACTTATTAGTTGCTAATTACCTATTCTCATTGTATAATAAGAAGGGTAGCAGATGAAAAGCTTTATATTAAATCTGTCCTATTTATATAATAAACTGTCTCAAACTTGGCTGCGTATATGGTAGTCAGCTGCTATAATTAAAGAATACCAACACGAATATAACATCCTTTATTGGATGTATTGCTGTGTTCGCTACAAAAGTTCAGGCCTGGATGTTGCCGTAGTAAACATCTCGTAGGTGGTTCGCCCTCCTCGCTGGGAATGTCTTAATCGCTCTAACAAATAAGAATAAAGCTTGAGTCTTCATTTCCTCAAGTTGGGCTTCCTCTTCAGACAGCCCGCCTCGCCTTCTTTGTAATCGCTTATCTGATATTTAGAATACGTCCAGCCGGATACCATCCACCTATACTCCTCCTGCTGTTAACAACAGCCTTGGCATCTCCAGTGTAGTCCCCTGGGTGCCCTTTTATTCTTCACGCCCTTGCTGGTTTACATCAACAGCGGGGGCTTCTATTGCCTAACGATCCTTATTCTTACAATTCCAAAATAGGAAACACAATGAAAATTATCAAACAATGCTGCTGGTGTCGGTCCGACATGGAGACCACCAGAGCAAGCAAGAAACTCTGTTCTTCACGGTGCCATGTTCAGTTCCATAGATGGCGTCAAAAGGTGTTACCGGGAGCAGGTCCATCAGAAGGATTTGAATTACTTAAATTAAAGCAAGAGGAAAAACAAAATGGCAAATGAAGCTAGCTACAGCGATCACATGCGCAACCAAGGATTGATGCGTAAGAACTTCTGGATGTCAGCACAGGACTGGCAACTGTTGGATGAGCTACTACGCCAGCATCCGCATTACTCACACCCAGGCGATCTAGTGTCTGATTTACTCAATGATAAGAAGAGGGGAAAAAAGAAATGAGGATTAAAACTCATCTATCTGAACGCGCCAGTGATGAGCTGTTAGCAATTATGAAGCATTACAACTTTACCAACACCAACCACACCCTGAATGTCATGGTAGGCGAGCTATTCAAGTCACTAAATCTTACTCCCGTAAAAGAGGAAAATAACAATGAACCACAATCTAAAGACCGACACTGATTCAGCCCTTGCTCATGTTAAACAACGTTTTGTGCGTGTCCCATCAAAGAATAAGTTTCCTACCTTCCTTGATCTAGTCACCGACATTGCCCAACAAGACCTAGGCTTTCTAACTAACACCTATCGTTCTGCTGGTGGTCGAGAGCTATCAGGTGATCAGATCGCTGACCGTCTAGACTTCTGCTATGGCGATGGCTTTCTACCTAACGGCCCTACAGTAGTCCCTGGTGGGCTTATCAACCTATGGCAGTCCCCTACCCTTAAGCCTTCAGGTGCCAAGGTAACAAAAGCGGATGTAGAACCTTTCCTTGAGTTCTTGCGTCGGTGGCTCCCTGCTGACAATGAGAGAACGTATTTCGGCTGGTGGTTAGCTCATACAGTGCGGCATCCAGAGCAACGTATCATTGCTACTCCAGTGCTACGGTCAGAACACGGCATTGGTAAAGGATTCTTCGCTGAAACTCTAATGTCTACCCTGCTTGGTAAGAAGTCTGTCTCTGTATGTGGTTTGAAAGAGGTTGTTGGTGACTTTAACGATTTGATTGAAGGAAAGACTTTCATTCTGATTGATGAGGTTTACAAGTCAAAGAAATCAACCACCGATGCCCTTAAGAGTTTCCAAGGCAACCAAACCTTAGCACTACGCCGTAAACATAAGCCAACAGTCACTATTGATAATTATATTAATTTCTGTATCACCAGCAATGACCATATTCCTCTTATGTTAGAAAAGGGTGATCGCCGGTTCTGGGTGCCACAGTTTATCAAGCACAAGGAATCAGTAGCTGAGACTGGGTACTTCATCAACGAAGTATTTAAGCCTTGGCTGTTGCATGACGGTGGTTTTCAGAAGGTTAGAGATTTCCTTGAGCAAGTAGACTTGAAGCTGTTTCGTGCAACGGACGCACCGCCAGCCACTACCAGCAAACAAGAGCTAATGGGTTTCTCAACTGCTGACAAGCTTGAAGAGACGCTAAAGGACTTTGTTGACAACAACAAGGTGCTGACTGTCAAACACGTCAAAGCGATGTATGACCAAGACTTTGAGCAAGGACTGAATGATGCAACTATCGCCTCTGCTCTGATGGCTTTGGACTGTAAACAGAAACGCACCAGCAAGACACGGTACTACATCACTCCTTACGGTTTCCGTTCAGGGCTTACTCTGGAATCAGGAGCTAAAGAGCTAGATGCTGAACTTCCTAACGGTAGCTTCTGACTGTGACACTTACTATGACACTATGACGGGGACCATGACACTTGCGACAACAGGTGTCATAGCTGGAAAGCCCAGCTACCAAGGGCTGTAGAGGGACGATGACAGTATGACACTTACTTTCAGGTTTTTTTATAGTAGCTTGTAGTTCACGCGAAGAGCTTTAGCTCTGAGAGTGAATAGTGAAAGCTTTAGCTTGAACGAAAATACACGCGTCTTTTTCCCGCCTTTCAAACACCCCAACTTAATCTAAACGAATTTGAACAATAGTTCAGATAATGGGCACCGCTTTGCCCAAACAATACTAAAACCAATTGGAGTTAAATTAAATGATCTACCAAAATCACAACACTTACACCACCACTGACACTCTTAAGGATGACTTCGTATTTCGTGTAAATACTGAACTCCTAAAGCCTGATGAAGCTGAACTTCAATCCTTCATTGATCCTGCTATCGAAACCTATAATAACGACGTTTTTGGTTATAAGAAGATTCTTGTTAGTTCCCCTACTCTTGCTCTATTCGCCAAGACTGCCAGTGATCTTAGTAAAGAGGGTTATAGCGTGTTCGAGAATGAGAGGACTTTCAGCAGCAGCATTGGCCGCTACGCCATCAAGTTCATCAAGCCTGCTGAGTATCAGGAAGAAGATCGTAAATGGATCAAGGAGACTATCCATAAAATGTATCTTGCAAAAGTCGAAGATAACTTCAAGGCTGAGAAACATCGCCTTATCCAAGAAGCCGTTAACGAAGCTCGTCGCAAAGATGCTGATGAGATTGCTAAAAAGGAACGCACCCGTCTGGACAAGATTGAGAAGGACGCGATTGCCGCTCTTGAAAAGCAGCTACAGGAGGCTAACTAATGACCAGCCCCAGCAAACATATGGAAGGAATCCTACGAGCTTTCGCTATGGATCGTGAAGAGAGGATGAAGTCACTAATGTCCTCTCCTTACTGGGAGTTAAATCAGAAGTATCGTGCCAGGACTGAGGAACGTAATTTCAATCGTCGCATTGCTTACCAGAAAGAGCAGATTGAGCTAACCAAGAAGATGATTGAATACAAAACGGCTCAGATGTTACAGATGCAGACAAAGCTTGAAGAAGTTAAAGCCCAGATTGAGATTACAAAAGCCGAAACTGCAAAGATCAAGCAGGCTACGTTTATGAAGAACTTGAAAGCCAATGCTGCTATCAAGGAATTCACAGCCGCCCTTAAAGGTTCTTCCCCTGCGCCTGCTGCTGCTAAATCTCCTATTGCTGTTCCAGCCGCTCCTGTTCCATCTAAGAGTGCTGCTGACGTTCTTCAAGAGATGATCAATAAGAAATATCGACTCAAATAAATAATCATATGCCAAGGACGGCACTTAAGGAGTATTCAAGTGTTTGGATTAAAAGTGTCCACCAACGTAGATAAAGAAACTGCTTTCCTTCTATTCGATGCAATCACTGTCTATACTAAATCTTTGACAGGCTCAGTTTCAAAGCATCCTATAGCGACTGGCTCAACCATCTCTGATAATTTCGTGTCAGATAATCCAATTATTCAAATCACAGGTGTTATCAGCGTAGCCGACCTTGCTAATAGCACCCTCTTCCGAGATGAAGATGACGGGCTTGCTGCCAACGCTCACGACTCACCTAATGAAGTTCTGGTAAACAGCAGCACCAGCGCTCTTACGAACCTTGTCCCCTCTTCCCTTGGTCAATTCCTACCTGACTCCAATGCAACAGTGATGCTCGATCAGGGTAGGCAAGACTATAAGGGTATGGTTGATCAGCTGCTCGAAACCCTGATGTCAGGTGAAAGGTATGACGAGGCCAGCAAGAAGTATAAAGCGACTCTACGGACTTGCAATCTCTACGAGTTTAACCATCTTGGGCTAATGAGTAACATCACCCGAGAGTTGGTGCTAACAAATTACTCAGTGAAGGAAGACCCTGACAGTGGGGACTGCCTAATCTGTGATTTAACGTTTGAACGGGTTAAATTTGTAAAGCTCAGGACTTCTGCTCTCCCTGCTGAGGTTGTAGGTTCCTTGAAGAAGAAATCTGCTGCCAAGCAGAACAAGGGCACTATCAACAGCAAACCAGTTACCCAAGAGATTGATCAAAATGATGAACTCTATGGCGTGCTAAAAAATAAAGAGAATAAACAATGAACTCAGTGGCAGACTTTTACGCAACATTAGGAATCAAGGTTAACACTGCTCAGTTTCGGCAGGCTGAAGCTCAGATGGAAAAGCTTCGCCAGCTAATGCAACGACTGAAGGTTGATTGGGATAAGAACCTATTCAAGATCAGCCCAAAGGTTCAGCTAAACACCTTACAGCTACAGAAGCAGCTACAGACCAGCCTCAACCAAGTAGGCAGGTTAACTCAGCTCAAGATTGACAAATTCAACGTCGATCCCAGCCGGTTAACCTCTTCCCTTGAATCTGCTATCCGTCGTGCCCAGCACAGCGCCAGTAGCATTAAGGTGCGTGCCATCGCTGAACGCTCTCCTCTCTCACAGAGCACACGTTCTCTAGCCAAGCAGCATGAAGCTGGGTTAGCTGCTAACGGCTTCACAGGGGGCGTAGGAGGCCTTGTAGGAGCTTCCAGGGCTGGTGTTGCCGGTATTGCAGGGTACGTAGGGGTACAGGCTATCCAAGCCTTCCAGAGTCAAATGGATGAGTTCCAGAACCTCATTGGTGAGCGGCAGATGCAACGCTTGCAATTGGGCGCAGCGGTAGGTGGTAGCGAGATACGCCGCAAGAACAACATTCAGGCTCTACGAGAAATCTCGGATTACACGGGGACGCGGGCAGAGGATCAGGTGTCGGGCTATACGCGCTTCGAGAAGCAAGCCACTCAATCAGGATTAGGCGCAAGACAGGCTATTGGCCTCTATCGCGACATGGCAGTCAGCACCAGGGGCAATGGCGGTGATGGTCAATCTATCGAAAGACAAGCCTATGCTTTGCAGCAAGTTTTAGGATTGGGGTATTTGCGTGGTGAAGAATTAAATCAACAGCTTGCAGATGCAAACCCTTCAATCAAGCGCTACATTCAAAAGGCTTATCTTGATCGTGCTGGCTTCAAAGGAAATGATAGTCAAGGTACTGAGAAGTTTCTAAAAGACCTTGGTAAACGTCAGGTGCTGGTTCAGGACGTGTTGAAGGGATACGAACTCAGTGCTAAGAATGCCGCAGGTCGCGTTGAGGAGCTTTCTAATAGTATCCAGGGTGCTCAAGCTCGACTTGATAACGTCAAATGGGCTGAGAACCTTGAGCGTACAGAAGGCCCGCTAACTGATGCTATGAAGGAACGTACTCAAGCAGAGAAAGAGCTTTACGATGCTTTGAAGCCTACTCGGGATATGTTCTATCAGGTTGCAACTGAAGGTATCAAGTTTGCTACGTGGATGACCAATACTACTACAGCAGCTATCAACGCCGCTGAGAAGATTCCTGCCGGTACAGTATCGTATGGTGTAGCGCCTATTCCTGGCGCCAGTCCTGATGATCCTCAACCCGGCTTCTTAACTCCTAAAAATTATAACAGTGTAGGTTCTCTTGGTGAGGCATGGGACATTATCACTAACAAAGTTGTTAGTCTTATCAGTGCTCCTGCTTGGGGAACGCCAGGGAACAGGTGGGTGCCAGACAACAAACCATATAGAGAGTTGAATCTCAAGTATGGAAATCCTATCAATGATTTCAAGATGCCTGATGTTCTCCCTCCTGCAATGGCTCCGCAGTTCGGACAGAACCCGATGGTTACGACCCCGGACAGTGCTCGCATTATGCAGCAGATGACGCAGAGCTATAGCAATAACGACAATCGTCAGATTGATAATAGTATCCGCATCGAATCAGGCGCTGTTCAAATCAACGGAACAAACCTAAACCCTGATCAGCTACTCGAACAGATGCAGAGTGGTATTCAGGACATTGCTCGCCGCACTCAATCCAACACCCTTGAAGATACACGAATCCAGTATCCATCTATTGGACGTTAACTAAAACAACAATCTATAGGCCCTTAACTGGGCCTTTTTAATGAGAAATTAAAAATTGAATTATCTAATCGTTCATCGAGGCTCAAACCTCGTTGCCGGTATCCTATCGGCTTCAGTCCCACCAGCACGCAGTAATGACTATAAGTTTATCGCTGCTAATGATAAGACTCTTAACACTTATTTTAGATTCAAATCTAAACACAGTGATCTCTGTCCTGACCTTGGAGAGCTAATTGCAAAGTCAAAGAACCTTCAAGATGTTATGAATCCTCAATCTCATTCCTTGCATTCTACAATTCCACGTAAAGAACGAGAGTCTTTCCTGCCTAGTCGTGAAGCGGTCATCGCAAGCTGGATAGCCCTTCACCCCACTGCCACTGAATACGATCTACACGAGCAGTTCGGCTGTGGTGTTGTAGTTGCCAGGGCCTACTTAAACAAATGGCTATAACGCCACAGAATGCGGCTCCCAAGGTCTTAAAATTGGTAGTTGATACTAAGGTACTGGGTACCACTTTTTACACCTCTACAGCCCTTATAAACACTGTATTTAAATCAACAAATTAACGTTATCCGAGGTATCAAATGCGCGTGTTCGCAAACTATCAATACAAAGGTCGCCGCTCCAGTATTGAGCTTCCCGAGAAGCTTGTTCAAATCTTCAATGAAAAATATCCCAATCAGAGTATTGGACGGTTCATCAGCAAACTCCTGAAGGATGAGAAATGTAGTTCTGTTGGCTCAAGTCTTGTTCTTTGCCGTTTAGTGGAGGTCCTAGTATGAAGCTAACCTTCCAACACCTTGTTGCTATCACAAACGTTTTACTGATCGCTGTAATTCTATTCCAAATCAATCAAAGCAGTGCTTGGCGTGAAGATTTCAAACGTAGCATTGAGCAGCTAACGGTAGAGACACAGCGAAATCTATCTGCATTGCAAAGCAGGCTGGAAGGTAAAGTTAACGGTCTAAGCGAGAGCCTTGACCAATACCAGAACAACACCAGTCGTAGCCTAAGAATCCTTGAGCAACGTGTGGAGAGTATTGAACGTCGCCCTGCCGTGATCATGAATGGTTTCCAGGGCTATAAGAAATCCGGCAACCAGAACAATCACAACCAATAAGAGGATATGGAAATGTTGGATGATCTAAAGAATCAACTCGCTACCACAATCAATGCTTATCAAAACGAAGGAAAGGATGTCCCACAACATTTATGGGCGCAGGGATGCTTGATCTACCTTGCAGAGCAGGCAGTAGCTGAGGGAGATGAGGCGGCTTTCCTATTCGCTCTCAATGAGATTTGTGGAACTGGAACGCTGATAGCCTAGGTAAAGGAGTGGGAGGCTCATCACCTCCCAACTTATTAATAGAAATTGACGCCATTGAAAGGTGACGTGCCGATTTTGAGCCACTTTTCGCTCAACGTATAGGCATTCACCCGACCATCCTTCTCCATGCACATGATGTATCCGTTAGCTTCCAGCCAGTTAACTGCCGCCTTCAGATATTCGACGACTTCGGTGTTAGCCTCAGCATCTTCGAGACTTGAGGGGGCCTTATCGAGCTCAAATAGCTCGAACGCATCCAATTTACATGGAAGGGGAAAGTTTGTTTTGAGTTGCACGTAAATGGCATCTACGTGCCCTGGGAACCATGAAGACTTCATCGTAGTGTTCTCAGGCAGGGGCGTCTACTTTCTCAGTTGGGGTATTCTTGTCAGTCTCTTTGAGACGGTCAATGGCATCAAGCATGTCTTGCTTGTTGTGATATGCCTCACCGGAAGCAAGGATTTTGCCGTTGGATGACACCAGACGCCAGCGCCATTGGTTTGCTTCTGTCTTGTGAGTAGCCGGTTGCTGATAATACTTGTACTTCATAGTGCATTACCTCGGCAGAAGGCAGATCGAATGCTGCCCTTCACCTCTGATGGCACCATTTCCTACCAGTGATGGCAACAGTCATACGGAATGGCAGGGTAACTATTTGTAACCGCCGTATACGGATAATATTTTTGGGTAGGAATGCTGGGTAGACCCAGAAAGCAAAAAGCCCCCTAAACCATTGATTTAGAGGGCTTTTCTATAGATGGCGGAGAGATAGGGATTTGAACCCTAGGAGCCATTGCTGACTCAA
>Ga0157366_1001206_pt1 | contig 10538 bp, 6 predicted proteins | sample AttbisABBM1_FD_113149 | JGI IMG/M metagenome (GOLD analysis project Ga0157366, IMG submission 113149) | Fungus gardens microbial communities from leaf cutter ant in Botucatu, State of São Paulo, Brazil - Atta bisphaerica ABBM1 | ecosystem: Host-associated > Fungi > Mycelium > Unclassified ...
GCGGCGCTGGCGGCGGCCGACAGGCGTTTCACCCGCAGTTACCTGTGGCCGTATCAGCTGCATGCCTCGATTGGCCCTTCCTGCGCGCTGGCGGACTACCGGCCGGAGCGTCTGCGGGTCTGGTCAGGCAGCCAGAACCCGCACCTGCTGCGCGCCGATCTGGCCTGGCTGCTGGAATACCCGGAAGCGCAGATCGAGATCGTTCGCATGGAGGCGGCCGGTTGCTATGGCCGTAATTGTGCCGATGACGTCTGCGCCGACGCGGCGCTGCTGTCGCGCGCGGTGGGCAGGCCGGTGCGGGTGCAACTGACCCGCGAGCAAGAGCATGTGTGGGAACCGAAGGGCACGGCGCAGCTGATGGAGGTGGACGGCGGGCTGGACGCCGCCGGGCACCCGGTCGCCTACGATTTTCGCACCTATTATCCTTCCAACGGCGCGCCGACGCTGGCGCTGCTGCTGACCGGCCGGGTCGAACCGCTGCCGGTGGCTTATGAAATGGGCGACCGCACCTCGGTGCCGCCATACGAATATCCGGCGCTGCGCGTCAGCATCGAGGACATGGCGCCGATCGTGCGTGCCTCCTGGATGCGCGGCGTTTCCGCCTTGCCCAACACCTTCGCGCACGAGTCTTATATCGATGAGCTGGCCCACGCCGCCGGCGTCGATCCGCTGGAGTATCGGCTGCGCTACATCAATGATGAACGCGCCAGTGAACTGATGCGCAGCACCGCAGAACGCGCCGGCTGGACGCCGCATACCGAACCGATGCAGACCCCGGCGGAAGACGGCGTGCTGCGCGGGCGCGGCTTTGCCTACGCCCGTTACATCCACAGCAAGTTTCCCGGCTTTGGCGCAGCCTGGGCCGCCTGGGTGGCCGACGTGGCGATCGACAAAGCCAGCGGCGAAGTGGCGGTGACGCGCATCGTGGTCGGCCACGACGCGGGCATGATGGTCAACCCGGACGGCGTGCGTCACCAAATCCACGGCAACGTATTGCAATCGACCAGCCGGGTATTGAAAGAGCGCGTTACGTTTGAGGAATCGACGGTCTCCGCCAAAGAGTGGGGAGCTTACCCGATCCTGACCTTCCCGGAGGTGCCGGAGGTGGACGTGGTGATGATGCCGCGCCCTTACGATCCGCCGCTGGGCGCCGGGGAGTCGGCGTCGGTGCCCAGCGCGGCGGCCATCGCCAACGCGGTGTTTGACGCCACCGGCATTCGTTTTCGGGAACTGCCGATCACCTCGGACAAGCTGCGTGAGGCGCTGAACGGGCCGGATGCCGAGCGGCAGGCCGCGCCGCCCAAGAAAAAGAAGCGCGGCAAATGGTGGTTCGGCGGCGCGGCGGGGGTGTTCGGCGCCGTGCTGGGCATCGCCGGCAGCGCCTTGCCGTGGCGGGCGGAGATCGCGCCGGTGGCGACGCCCGGAGCCGGCACCTGGTCGGCCGCCACGCTGGAGCGCGGCCGTCAGCTGGCCGCCGCCGGAGACTGCGCGGTTTGCCATACCGCGTCGGAAGGGGCGACCAACGCCGGCGGGCTGGCGATGGCGACGCCGTTCGGCACGCTCTACAGCACCAACATTACCCCGGACGTGGCAACCGGCATCGGCAACTGGTCGTTTACCGCGTTCGATCGGGCGATGCGTCAGGGTATCGCCCGCGACGGCCGCCACCTCTATCCGGCATTTCCATACACCGCCTTCAGTAAAATGACCGACGGCGACATGCAGGCGCTGTACGCTTATCTGATGTCGCAACCGGCGGTGCGCCAGAGCAATCCAGCCAATCAGATGCGTTTCCCGTTTAACCTGCGGCCGCTGATGGCGGGCTGGAACGCGCTGTTCCTGCGTCAGGGGGAATTTCAACCCGATCCGCAACAAAGCGCGCAGTGGAATCGCGGCGCTTATCTGGTCAACGGGCTCGGCCACTGCGCCGCCTGCCATTCGCCGCGCAATCTGCTGGGGGCGGAAAAGGGCGGCGCGGCTTTCCTGGCGGGGGGGATGGTGGACGGGTGGGAAGCGCCGGCGCTGAATCAATTGGCCAATGCGGACAAACCCTGGACCGAGGAACAGCTGTTTCAGTACTTCCGCAGCGGGCATTCCGCCGAGCACGGCGTGGCGGCCGGGCCGATGGGGCCGGTGGTCAGCGAATTGGCGACGTTGCCGCAGAGCGATCTGCGGGCGATGGCCAACTATGTGATGTCGCTGAGCGCCAAGACGACGCTGAACGTGGAACCGCAGGCGCAGTTGGCGGCCCGCGCGTTGCCAACGGGTCAACTGGCGGGCGAGCGGTTGTTTCAGGGCGCTTGCCAGGCCTGCCACAGCGCCGCCGCCGGCGGGCCGCAGCTGTTCGGCGTCAGCCCGGATCTGGCCAATAACACCAACATCTTCAGCGATCGCCCCGATAACCTGATCAAAGTGATTCTGCAAGGGATCCCCAAACCGGCCACCGCCGAATTGGGCTTTATGCCGGGCTTTAAGGACAGTTTTTCCGATCGGCAGGTGACGGCGCTGGTGAATTATCTGCGCCAACGCTATGCCGGCGACAAACCGGCCTGGCGCGATGTGGAGGTACAGGTAGCGCGGCTGCGCGCAGAGCCGGGCACGCATTGAGCCGCCTCAGGCCTGGCGCAGGAACGCCACCAGCCGCTGCGCCGGCAGCGGCAGCTGCGCCAGGTCACGCACCGCAATCGACAGGCGCCGGGTCGCCCAATCGTCCGTCAGCGGCAGTGCGCTGTGCCGAATTTCCGGATGGCGTTGGGCGCTCTCTTCCGGCACCACCGCCAGCCCGGCGCCGCGCAGCACCATGCGGCAGATGGCGTCGAAATTAGCCGCACGCGCCCGCAGCCGCATCGGGCCGCCGCTGCGTATCGGCAGCTGTTCCAGATGCTGTTGCAGTGCACTCTCTTCCGGCAGACCGATGAAATCAAAAGGCAGGGCGTCCGCAAAGCTGAGCGTGCGGCGGCCGCTGAGCGCATGCCCCGGCGGCAGCGCCAGCACCAGACGATCCTGGCGAAAAGAGTAACTTGTCAGCCCACGCAGATCGGCGTGGTCCGCCACGATGCCGATATCCGCCGCCCGTTCGGCGATCGCCTGCGCGATGGCCGGGCTGGGCAGCTCCTCCAGCGCGATGTCGGTGTGCGGGTGCAGCACCAGAAAATCCGCCAACAGCTCCGGCAGAAAAGCGTCGGCGGCGACGGTATTGGCGACGATGCGCAGCTGGCTGCGCTGGCCCGGCGCGAACTCGGCCATATCACCCCGCAGCCGGTCGCGCTGTTGCAGCAGCACACGCGCGTGTTGCAACAGGCGCTCACCGGCGGACGTCGCCTGGACGCCGCGCGGATTGCGCGTCAACAGCGCCACGCCGGCCTGTTGTTCCAGCCCGCGCATGCGGGCGCTGGCGGCGGCCAGCGACAGCCCGACACGCTCGGCGCCGGCGGTGATGCTGCCGGTCTCGAGCACCGCCACCAACAGCCGCAGATCGATAAAGTCAAAATGCATGCGTTCTTCCTCTGTCTTTGCCGCAGGCAGGCTCTGCCATTGCCGCATTGTGCCGCGGCGCGGCGCCGGCCACAATCGGGCCGTTGATTCGCCATAAGGATAGACGCATGTCGCTGACGTTACTCGAGATTATCGCCCTGACGGGCATTTTTACGCTGGCCGGCACGGTCAAAGGGGCGATCGGTCTGGGGTTGCCGACGGTGTCGATGGGGTTGCTCAGCCTGATGATGCCGCCGGGACATGCCGCTGCGCTGCTGCTGTTGCCCTCACTGATCACCAACCTGTGGCAGTTGCTGTGCGGGCCGCGGTTGGGGGCGCTGTGCCGGCGGCTCTGGCCGATGATGCTGTGCGTCATGTTGGGCACGTTATTGAGCGCTGGCGCGCTCACCGACATCGATAGCCGCTTGGCGCCGCTGGCGTTGGGCGTTTGCCTGATCGGCTATGCGCTGCTGGGTTTTACCCGTTTCGACTGGCGCGTTTCCGCCACGGCAGAGCCTTGGCTGGGGCCGCTGTGCGGCCTGGTGACCGGTGCGCTGACCGGCGCCACTGGGGTGTTCGTCATTCCGGCAGTGCCTTATCTGAATGCGTTGGGCCTGGCGCGCGATGAGCTGGTGCAGGCGCTGGGGCTGTCGTTCACCGTCTCGACGCTGGCGCTGGCCGCCGGATTAGCCTGGCATCAGGCGCTGCCCGCAACGCTGCTCGGCGGTTCGCTGTTGGCGCTGTTGCCGGCGCTGGGCGGCATGTGGCTGGGCGGGATCGTGCGTCGTCACAGCAGCCCGCTGATTTTTCGCCGCCTTTTCTTTATCGGGTTATTAATCTTGGGAATTGAGATTGTTTGGCGTTCAATTAATTAAATCGATAGCATTTATGTGTAATTAGGTCAGGTATATTATTCTGGATTTTATTCCCATATGATGGGTTGCAATATTTAGAGCACACTTAGCTTATTGTTTTTAATCCTGAAATACATGATGGTTATGGATTGTTATTAGTGTGTTTTACTTTTGCTACTACAGCTATTTTTTAATGACAGTAAAACCAGTAAACCCATAGGGGAATATTTATGAGGGAAATTTTAAGCAGTTAATTCGATGCGGTGTCAGGTGGATGGCAGGATCGCGATGGGAGTGGAAAAAGAACGTCTGATAACGGAGATGGGGTATATGATGAATAGATATGTTGTTTTTATAAAGAGTAATGAATCAAAAGTGCTAAGAAAGGACGTGGTTACACGAGAAATTATTAAGGATATGAAGTGGAAGGGATTCAGAAAGCATCATGTCGAAGTAGCGGCTGATAACGAAAGCGATGGCATTAAAAAATTAAATAAGAACAGCAATGATTATTTGGATTCATTGAAAGGTTTTTCCGGTGATTTATTGTTTTGTTCTATTTGTGTTATTGTTATGGTGACAGTCTATTTTGCCACGATGAACATGAGTTAGGGTTAGATACTGTTGGGTTTGAAGAAATAAAAGGCATATCGAACTGGACCTCTCTGATTTTTCCTGGATATGACATTGCCATTGGGTGAAACATGCGCTCATAAAAAATCTATTGTCGCTAGGATCACTCAGAAGATTTAAAGGTGTTTGTTTTAATAGTTTCATATCCTCTCACCAAAATTAACTGACCTTCTGCTTGTTTTATTGTCAATACAATAGCCGGTGAATTTGAATGTTAGCTATCAATAAGGGACGCTGATCATGTTTCGCCAGGAAGCAATCGATAATCAGAAAATGAAATGGCGTGGCCGGGCGCTCCTCCTTCCCGGCATTCCCTTTTGGCTCACGGCGGGGCTGTGCCTGTTTTTTCTCATTGCTTTTCTCACCTTCGCGATCGCCGGTACCTATACCCGGCGGGTCAACGTGACCGGCGAGATCAGCACTTATCCGCGCGCCGCCAACGTCTATTCCGCCGTCCAGGGGATAGTGGTCAAACAATTTGTCACCGAAGGGCAGGTGATTGCCGTTGGTGCCCCCATTTACCAGATTGACGTCAGCAAGAGCACCCGCAGCGGTGTGATCAGCGACAACCAGCGCCGGGATATCGATGGCCAGCTGGCACGCATTGCGCAAATCATCAACCGACTGGAAAGCAGCAAGCAGGCCACGCTTATTATGCTGGAACAGCAGAAGGCGCAATACACCGCTGCATTCACCCGTTCCACCGATATCCTCAAACGCGCCCAGGAAGGGATACGCATCATGAAGGAAAACATGGAGAACTATCGGCACTACCAGACCAAGGGGCTGATCAACAAGGACCAGCTTACCAACCAGGTGGCGCTGTATTACCAGCAGCAGAACAACCTGCTGGGCCTGTCCGGCCAGAACGAACAGAATGCCCTGCAGATCACCGCGCTGGAAAGCCAGATCCATATCCAGGGTGCCGAATTCGACAACCAGATTTACCAGATGGAGCTGCAGCGCTACGAGCTGCAAAAGGAGCGGCAAAACATCGATGCCACTGGCGATATTATCGTTCGCGCGCTGGCCGGAGGCCGTATCGATTCGCTGAGCGTCACGGTTGGCCAAATGGTCAACGTCGGCGACAGTCTGCTGCAGATTATCCCGCAAAACATCGATCGCTATGCCCTGGTACTGTGGGTGCCCAACGACGCTATCCCCTACATTGCCGCCGGCGATAAGGTCAATGTGCGCTATGACGCCTTTCCGGCGGAGAAATTTGGTCAGTTCGCCGGCACAGTGTCCGTCATCTCCAAAGCCCCGGCTTCGCCGCAGGAAATGCTGACCTACCAGGGAGCGCCCAAAGCGGCGCTGACCGCCGCCGTGCCGTACTACAAGGTGATCGTCATGCCGGAGAAACAGGCCATTGCCTATGACGGTAAACGTCTGAGCCTGGAAAACGGCATGAAAGCGCAAAGCACTCTGTTTCTGGAAAAAAGGAAGATGTATCAATGGATGCTGTCGCCGTTCTACGCCATGAAACACAGCGCGACGGGGCCAGTCAATGAGTAGGACCACATTCAAACAGCGGGTCAGCCAACTGGATTTGCGGCTGCGCCACCGGGTTCCGATGGCGCATCAGACCGAGTCGTCGGAATGTGGGCTGGCCTGTCTGGCGATGATCTGCGGTTATTACGGCAAAAACATCGACCTGATCGCGCTGCGCCGGCAGTTCAACCTGTCATCCCGCGGTGCAACGCTGGTTGGACTGACGGGTATCGCCGAGCAATTGGGGTTGAGCACCCGTCCTCTGTCGCTGGATCTGGACGAACTCGGTGCGCTAAAACTGCCCTGCATTCTGCACTGGGAATTCAACCATTTCGTGGTGTTGGTCAGCGTCAAAGGCCACCGCGCAGTGCTGCATGATCCGGCGCGCGGGCGCCGGGCCGTCAGCCTGACGGAACTGTCGCACAGTTTCACCGGCGTAGCGCTTGAGGCCTGGCCCGGCAGCGAGTTCACCGCCGACAACGTCCGCCATCGCATTCATCTTCGCACGCTGATCGGCAGCGTGCATGGCCTTAAGGGGGCGCTCGGCAAAATCTTTTGCCTGTCTCTGGTGTTCGAAACCATCAACCTGGTGATGCCCATCGGCACGCAGCTGGTGATGGATCACGCCATTCCTGCCGGAGATCGCGGGTTACTGTCGCTCATCTGCGCCGGATTGATGCTCTTTATCTTGCTACGGGCTGCCATCGGCATGGTGCGGGCATGGTCCGGACTGGTCATGGCAACGCTTATCAACGTTCAGTGGCAGTCCGGGTTGTTTACCCACCTGCTGCGCCTGCCACTCGGTTACTTTGAGCGTCGTAAGCTGGGTGACATTCAATCACGCTTCGGTTCGCTGGATACGCTGCGCAGCACTTTTACCACCAGTATCGTCGGCGCCATCATGGACGCCATCATGGTGATCGGTGCGCTGGTGATGATGGTGCTGTATGGCGGCTGGCTGACCTGGGTTGTGCTCACTTTCACCGCGCTTTATGTGTTGATGCGACTGCTGACCTATGGATATTACCGTCAGCTGTCCGAGGAGGCGCTGGTGAGAGAGGCTCGGGCCGGCTCGTATTTTATGGAAACGCTGTACGGTATCGCTACCATCAAGATGCAAGGCATGGCAGAACGTCGCATCGCTCACTGGTTAAACCTTGAAATCGACACCATCAACACGGGTATCCGCGTCACGAGGATGGACATGCTGTTTGGCGGGATCAACACCTTCATAGCGGCGTGTGACCAGATCGTCATTCTGTGGCTGGGAACCCGCCTGGTGATCGATAACCAGATGACCCTCGGCATGTTCGTGGCGTTCGGCGCCTTTCGGGGCCAGTTCTCCGACCGCATCGGGTCGCTGACGGAATTTTTGCTGCAGCTGCGCATGATGAGCCTGCATAACGAACGTATTGCTGATATCGCCCTGCATCCGCGGGAGGACCGCAAACCTGACCTTCCATATGCACCGGACTTAAAGCCTCTGGGATTGATGACCCATGCCCTGAGCTATCGTTACGACAGCCAGTCACCGGCTATTTTTGATGGCCTGGACATCAGCGTTGCGCCAGGTGAAAGCGTGGCCATCGTAGGTCCGTCCGGCGCCGGCAAAACCACGTTGATGAAGGTGTTGTGCGGACTGTTTACCCCGGATTCAGGGCGGGTTGAGGTGAATGGCGTCGATATCCGGCAGCTCGGCATCAACAACTACCACAAAATGATTGCCTGCGTGATGCAGGACGACAAACTGTTCTCCGGCTCGATCCGGGAAAATATTTGCGGATTCGCGGATGAGATGGATGATGCCTGGATGGAAGACTGTGCCCGTGCCAGCTATCTGCATGAGGTGATCATGCGCATGCCGATGGGGTATGAAACCCCGATCGGTGAGTTGGGGGAAGGATTGTCCGGCGGGCAAAAACAACGGCTATTCATAGCCCGGGCAATCTACAAAAAACCGGCTATTTTGTTCCTGGATGAGGCCACCAGTGCGCTGGATAAGGAGAGCGAAGCTGTCGTGAATCAGGCAATTAAGAGACTCAACATCACGAAGGTGATCATTGCCCATCGTGAAACGACCATTGCGTCGGCAGATCGGGTTATACATCTTGGATAAGGGGGATATCACCCGCGCCACAAGCCATTTACATTGCTTTTCTTCCTAAAAACCCAATAAGTGGCGATGGGGCAAGGCGATTTTTGCTGCCCGCTTTCGCTTTCAATTTACGGCGCGGCGCATTGCGCGATATTCTGGTTTTCTGATGGGCTGACGGCGGATGAGGGAACCATGACAGACAGCCAGGCATTTGAACAACAAAGCCTCGATAATCTGCTGAGCTATTGGCGGCGCCACCGCCGCCTGCCGGGCGCGCGTTATCCGGCCGGCCCGACCGACACCCTGTGCGACGTGCCGGGCGTCAGCGTCGGGCATCACACGCTGGCCGACGGCGAATGCCAGACCGGCGTTACCGCTATCGTACCGCCGGGCGATCTGTTTAACCAGCCGCTGCCGTGTGGCAGCGCGGTGCTCAACGGCTTCGCCAAGCCGCTGGGGTTGGTGCAGCTGAACGAGCTGGGGGTGCTGCAAACGCCCATTCTGCTGAGCAACACCTTCGCCGTCGGCACGCTGTTCAATGCCATGGTGCGGCGCAGCTGTCAGCGTTACCCGCAGATCGGCCGCGGCAGCGCCACCATTAATCCGCTGGTGCTGGAGTGCAACGACGGTTACCTCAACGATATTCAGGCGATGGCGGTGCGTGAGGAGCACGTCTTCAGCGCGCTGGATAACCATTCCACCCGCTTTGCGCGCGGCAGCGTCGGCGCCGGGCGCGGCATGAGCAGCTTCGGCTTGAAGGGCGGCATCGGCACCGCCTCGCGCTATTGCCCGGGGCTTGGCACCACGCTCGGCGTGCTGGTGCTGGCCAACTTCGGCACCCTCGACTCGTTGACGCTGAGCGGCGTGCGCGTTGGCCAGGCGCTGGGCAAACTGTTGGCGGATCCGCCGCCGCAGGTAGACGCCGGTTCGGTCATTATCATCATCGCCTGCGATCGGGCGCTGGACAGCCGCCAGCTAAACCGCATCGCCCGCCGTGCGGGCGCGGGCCTGGGGCGGGTGGGCAGCCATTGGGGGCACGGCTCCGGCGATATCGCGCTGGCGTTCTCCACCCGGTTGCTGGGGGCGACGTTGCCGGACGAGCGGCTGGAGCCGCTGTTTGCGGCGGCCGCGGACGCCACCGAATACGCGGTGTTGGATGCATTGTTGAGCGCCGAGGGCGTCAGCGGTTTCCAGCAGCACGATCGTATGGCGCTGGGCCCGCTGCTCGATCGGCTGGCGGCAAATTAAATAAGGGGAGTGTGATGTGAAAGTCTTTATCTCTGCGGATATCGAGGGTATTGCCGGCGTGATGCGGCCGGAGCAGTGCAACCCGGGCCATGCCGACTATGCGGCGGCGCGCGAGCTGATGGAGCAGGAGGTCAACGCCGCCATCGACGGCGCTTTTGCCGGCGGCGCCACCGAGGTGACGGTGGCCGACAGCCACGCCATGATGCAGAACCTGCGCGCCGATCGCCTCGATGCGCGGGCGCGCCTGGTGCAGGGCAAACCGCGCGGGCTGTCGATGGTAGAAGGGCTGCAGCATCAACGTTACGACGGCCTGATGTGTATCGGTTATCACAGCGCCGCCGGCGAACGCGGCGTGCTGGCGCATACCATCAACGGTCGGGCCTTTTATCGCGTCAGCCTGAACGGCGAGATCGTAGGCGAGAGCGATCTGTATGCGGCGATGGCGGCGGAGTTGAACGTGCCGTTGTGGCTGGTGAGCGGTGACGACGAGCTGCAACGTTGGATCGCTGAACGCTATCCGCAATCCGGCTATGTTTGCGTAAAACGCGCCATCTCGCAAACCGCCGCCGAATCGCTCAGCCCACAGCGGGCGCGGGCGGAGATCCGCGAGCGGGCGATGCAACAGGTGCGCCAGGGCGCCAGACTGCCGGTGGAGCGCCGTTTTATGCCGCCTTACCGGCTGACGCTGATGGCGGCCAAACCGGTGCTGGCGGATCTGTTCAGCCTGGTGCCCGGCGTGGAGC
>Ga0157366_1001208_pt1 | contig 10528 bp, 14 predicted proteins | sample AttbisABBM1_FD_113149 | JGI IMG/M metagenome (GOLD analysis project Ga0157366, IMG submission 113149) | Fungus gardens microbial communities from leaf cutter ant in Botucatu, State of São Paulo, Brazil - Atta bisphaerica ABBM1 | ecosystem: Host-associated > Fungi > Mycelium > Unclassified ...
CCACTCGGGCTCGAGAGGCTCGGCCTCGCGTGACCATCCCCTCATCATCATCCTCACTGTGTTCCTTACTGTCCCCACTCGCCTGCTTACGCTTCATACAGCCCCTCCCACCAACTACCGTAGTGGCCGAAAGAACAGAAGCAGACCGCCTGTGGTTCGACACAACAGCAGTTTGTGACGATGTATAGGAGATAGATCGCGTGCGCGAGTGCGAATGAGGAGCTCTACCTTCTCCACGGGATAGGGACGATGAACGCGAACAAGTAGAACATGTCTGCGATCCAACTCCCTTACCCTTTCTCGTCGACATTCTCGGTTGCGACGCATCCTCCAATCCCAATCCCTCTTGATCTACCGTCCCAGCAACATTCTCATGCAAAGTACCCTCTGGCGATGACACTAAACTCAAATTCTGTCCCCTCTCAACTCTGCAAGACGGTGCCGGGTCCAACGAGTCTTTCTCAGTAATAGGGGATGGCCTCGGACTGTCCACAGGCTTGGATTTCACTTTCTTCTGTGGAGGCTCCTCAACCACTTCCTCCTCCTCCTCCTCCTCTTCCTCCTCTTCAGGCCCAGGGCTCTTGGAAGGCTCTCGAAAAGCCCCAGGAACCGCTTTGCGCTTTCTCAGATTAGGAACCTTGGCCGCAGCTGACATCTTTGGCGGTACCAGCTTTTGGTACCAGCCCTGAGACTCATAGCTCTGGCGGTGGCTGGAACCATGGTGGTTGGCAAGGATGTAGAGGTATTCACTCGATCCATTCCATGCAACAGGCGTACGGATCAGAGGAGGTTGATGAACTACACAATGAACCCTAGTCAGTGCTTTGTACAAATCAAACGTGAAAGGAGATGCTTTTACGAGCAATACGTGTTACAACTTGAGCCGTCTGATGCTTTTTCTCGTCGCTCCAGAATATCCAATGAGCCGCATCGTTCGGCTTGTAAAATACATCGAGAGCAGCTAGAGTAAACACGATCTCGTTGGATGCCACCGGTTGCTTCAAGGTGGCGCGAGCCTCTTTGAGGAGCTGCTGGACGGCTGGATAAGCAGACGAGAATACTCGATCTTTCCCATCCGACCACACTCCAGGAGATATCTGGGTTCTAGCAGGGACAGAAGTTGGATATTGAGTGCTGGAGAGGTAATCTCTGCGTTCCCCTCTGCACGGAGCGAAAGGAGAGTAAGGTGTAATTCTACGGGGGTCGGCCTGCATGGCTAGAAGAGGAGGTGCGATAGAGACACGAATGGAATGGGGGGGAAAGGTTTATGAGTTAAATGAGCTCTGAAGATAGATGGGAAGAGGAATGCAAGAGAAGTGCACAACGGGTGGCTTCGCACGCGAGGAGAACGGAGCAGCTCGTAAAACGACCTGGTATAGTGGCAGTGAGAAGTAGGAAAGAGAGAGGAAGAAGAAGAGAGGTCGATGTGGTAGACGAAATGTGGGAAGAATTTATGATTATGAAGTGACAGGATTGTATCAAACAAAACACAGGTGGACTCTGCTTACAGTCCACACTCAATAACTTATAGACGCACTTCCTCTTTTGGGTTTCAAACTCGGCTTCATTCCCGTGGGAACGCTCCCTCTCCCTTCCTGTCCGCCTCCAGCACAAAAACAGACTTATTTATTTATTTATATCCAGCACGTAGACTGTCATCCTCCTGGCAAGTTCTGTCATTGCATACCAGTGCAGGCAAGAGGTCATGCACAGATCACCATCATCTGGTCCGAGGTCTTGAAAAAGCAGTACAGTACACCGATCCGGTTATTCCTGATATATAGCCAAATGTCATCATTGGGCCTTTTTAACTGCGGCACTCTCGCACTTGACTCTGAATTTCTCTCGCAAGCAGGGGGCTCCCGATGTGTACACATCTACTACAGTACTTTGGTCTGCGTGAAACGAGCAAGCCCGAGTACCAGAACTCCCCCCCCCACGATGAGCTATCACACAGATATATATGGTCACGCGGCAGCAGCTCCGCCCATCCGCGAGTTAGTGGCTAGCAATTTCCATCTTCCATTAATTCCGACTGTCGTATCACCCTTACGTTTACACATCCCCCCCCTCGTGGGTTGATGAGGAAAAAAAACCCCGCCTTCCCTCCACCCCCTTTTTCCCCGTCCTTGGACTACTAGTTTCACCTCCACAACTGTCTTTTTTCACAACTCCTTTTTCAAAAATGCTCTGTACTCTGAGATATTCAGCGTATCATCGGGCGTGACCAGAACAGCGCGGAGCACAATATGAGGATCTATCGATTGATTCCCTTTAGGGGCGGATGGTGTCGGGAGCACATTCTAAAAAGAAAAATACAAATAAATACAAATCGGTAAACAGATGTGAATTATTCCGGCCAATCTAATTTTCACATCTCAAAGGGGGGGGGGAGAAGGGGGTTGGAACGGAGAAAGGGGTGGGAGAAATCTTGGCATAGAATTAGAACCCTTGACTTACCTCACTTATTTCCAGATAACCGAGCACGATCAGCTGGCACAGTTGTTCTTGCACCCATGTCGAATTGGGAGTAATGCAGAGCGAGACGTCCACCAAAATACCCCGATCACCATCTACAAGGGCTAGGAGACTCGATATGGGTTCGTACCACAACATCCTACACGACCAACCATGAGGTGATGGGGGTTTCCTCCTTTTTTCAAAAAAGGCTCGAACTGCTGAATAACCTTACCTACCCACCAATCGCAACTTCTTCCCTACCATGCTCAGATCGATCTTGTCCAACACCACCGGAGTTCCATGTTCAGGTAGAGGCATATATATATATAGAATATATACCTATTCGGTGACGTCGTCAGGATACACCAACTAACCTGGGGTTTAAAGCTATATATGCGTTGAGCATTTCCCGATTTAGAAATGCGGCGCAGGGTTTTTTCAATTAATGACACGTGGTGTTGCTTGTCATCGATCGCCAAGTCCTAAAATTAGGAAACCAATCGAATCGCTTACGATATTCACTGTTAATGAGTAAATGGCTCTTCTGACTGCCATGAAAATGTTAATGCAAAATACCAGAGAACTTGTGACTTGTTCTCTCTCATAACTGGTCACACTGGTAATCACACTGGTAATTAGTACCCACATTATAGGTAGTTACATCAGTAACAACCCAAGAAACTATAAGAGAACGGAAGATTAAGGGTAGAGAGAAGTGAAAAGAAAAAAACTATTTTATACAAAGATAAACGTCAGCGTGGCAGCCTACTGAATGTCCCCCACAGCGATTTAAGAATCACGTTCCGAGTTGCTTCTCTTCCTCGATTTTCTTTCGGTATCGCGCAGCGTAACACGTACACCATACTTGGCCAAGCTCTGACAAGGCAGGCAGACATTTCGGAAAGCACATTCAAAAACGAACGAAATCATATCAATTCCAAAAAGATCGACCAGAGGGACAAAAGTCAGCAGTAGGTTTCTTCATAGAAGAAAAATACACGCACTCGAGTCAAATCGGTGGATGGCTCTAGGCCAGGAAACTCTCTAGTAGAATAGACTCTGAACGGACCTCCATACAGTTCCGCCAGAACAGGTTGCTCTTGACCGCCAGGGACGGTCGAAAAAATGTCAAAAGCTCGGTACCTGAAAATAAACGTGCCCTCCCGTTGAACTGCCAGGTCCTGAATGCCCAACCAGTTCAACATCCCGCGAAATGTGTTAACGGACAAAATATAACAAAGAAACACATGGAATGAACCCGTGAGCCTCCGATCGGTTCGGCCAAAACAGCATTCAAAGAACAGACATACCCCAAACACAAATACCAAACACTTCTTGCCCTTGTAATCAATCAAGGTAGGTTCCACAAATCTCTCCCCCACCAACGCAGGAGTCAGCTTAGATGACTCCGTGACAAGATGGTTTCCTATCCGCAAAACGATATCGGAAGGCGGTTCAGCCTCATTGAGTTGACTGAGCATGGGTTGTCTACGGGGGATCTGGAAGGGGGAAATACGCAGGGGAACTACACCACCCTCTGCACTAGGCGTGGTGAAAGGGTGCAGTGGAAAATATGTGTATGCGTTCTCTCCTGCATTATCTGATGCCACATAATTCAGTTTTAAGGCTCCAGAACTAGTCGGCCCAAACGGCTGTGAGGTTTGAGCCGAGGACACACGGGAAGTGTGCGGCTGTACGTTTCGGACACTAGGAGAGGAAGCTGATGATGAAGATGCTTGTGACGCGGTGTAGCATCCGAAATCAGGAATATGAGAGGCTGCAGGTGAAGTTGGGACAGGAATATTACTATCTAAAATCTTGTCGGGAACTGGAAAGAGGTCGACGCTGCACAGGATGCCAAGGTTCTGGATATCCCTATCACGAAAATCAGCGATATCAGTGGTGAGTGAGGAATGCGGGAAAAGGAGGGCGAGCTGCTTACTCGTAACTGCCTACCTCTCTCTCCCAGCTCTTATCCGTTCCAGGATTCATAATGTAAAAGAAACGAAGGAGTATGGCTGGAGGAGGATCAATGGGCCGGCGATCTATCTTAGCATACCTAGCGACAGACGCAGGCGAATGTCAAAACATGAAGGCTCAGGGTCTAGAAAAACAAACTTTCGTCCCGAATTCGCCTTCTGCAGTTCTTTAAGTTCGACGCGAATGGTACTCCCCGCAAACTGGCCAGTTGTAAAGGTAATGGGCAGGCCTGGCTGGTTCAGAAATGCACCCTCCTTTGTTCCGAGTCTATGGTGCCAATCTTGATATTGGGGTTGAAAAGCCATATTCACGATTGTTACCAGGGAGCCGGTCAGTCTTCAAACCCACTGTACACTAGAACAAACAGCGAAAAAGCCCAGGACTTAATGAATAGTGGGTACGTCGACGAGGGAGGGAGTAGTCGGCCAAGAAACACAAAAATCAAGTCAGGGTTACACTCACCTACATTCTAATATACCTCAATTATTGCTGTCTTGAACCACTTCCCGTGGCAGCAATACTCAGACGACGGGTCGATCCGTGAATGTTGGAGATAGGCTTCGGATGTCTGTACCGGTGGAGGAGCGAATATCATTTGTGGACTTCAAAAAACTTTGTCGAGGTCAAAAATAGAAGTACATTGCGTGTATGACCTATTGACGTTCCAGGGTTAGACGTACGAACTTCAACAAGCTTTGGACCTTGTGGACCAACGAAGAAACCATGAGCTTCGTATTAGAAAGAGCTTGACGCACTCAGCTTGGGGCCTTAGAGCAGGCTGTGAGCTATTTATATCATTTTGACGCTCTAGTAGAGATATTAAGGATGAGCAAGTAACTTGTGGTGCTCCACGAATGGGCCCAAGGGTCGTCAGCAGAAACCATGCCTCTTACGGGGTGAGTATGAAAGCCACTGGGAGATGATCCGCTGAGGGAACACGCGCATAACACGAACATCACTAATGCTTGCCATACGTGGCATCGGCAACAGGAAGTAATAGTATACCAGAACGTTTGATACGTGCTTGTTTCCTGTGAGACAGAGCGGGGGAATAGCGGCCTTTTCCGATACAAGTGCCGAGTAAATTTGAACAACTACGTAGCCATCCCCAGTATAGCATGGAATAAGTGGATCCGGCATGAATCATGATCCGTTGGAAGATTGATTCAAGAAGCTTCAACATTTCGTTAAGCTAGTAGAATACAACGCGCACTTATAACGATAGCTGCAAGGATGGCTGGTGAAAATGTAAGTTGGGCGCCATGAGACGTGGGATGGATCAATGAGATAAATTAGATGAACTGAGATTGAGATAGGAAGGTGCATCTAAGCATGTAAAGCACTTTAACTTGATGTCGTCATACATCGAACCTGCAAACAACGAGGTTATCTTTCTGAGCGATAATAAGTCTCCTTTCATCAAACGAAACAGATCCTCTGGTGAGCTCGGCATTCGGCCCAAGGACAGGGCCAACTGCGGAGTCTAAATTTGCGGCAGCAACCTCAGCGCCTGTCCCCGCTTCCAGGTCCCACACCCAGACACTCCCGTCGAGACTCAGGCTTACACACCGCCCGTCAGAAAGACTAAGGGAAATCACAGGGCCAGTCTGACCATGCAGAGTACGCACGAAACTAAGTCTTGGGGGCAAAGATGATATGGAATTCTTTTTGGGAAGAATCAATCGATAAAGCTGCAAGCTCGCCGAAGAATGCAGCGATGGAACAGTAGACATGTTCATCTGACTGTCATAAGGACCGTTGGCTTCGGACATGGGTGTAGGGTATGACGGACTAGAAGCTGATTCTGGTGAGAATAAACGGACATCCAGGCCCGTAAGCTGATCACCAGGCGAGAGGATCACCCATTTTCCGTCTGTTTGAATATCCGCGACACGGTTAACCTTGCGACTCCATTGCTCTCGCATGACACGAAGCTGCTGTTCATCAACCCATCCAAAAGGGATATCAATGGCACGTGTAGTGCGAGTGTTTAGCACAATCAAGGTTTGAGATTCCGGTGAAGGAGTAAGTGAAGAAGTATCTTGTCGAGCAGAATCAGGAGCGAATTCTACCATCATAGTAGGATTGGAAATCATTAACTCTGTAGCACCTGCGGTCCAATGTTGTGGGAATACGGGGATAGCGTAGGCCAGGACAAGCTTGTAAATTTTTGGTGATGGTGCAGACAACACCAAAGAGACAGGTGGAAATGATGTAAAGGACGATAAAGTTTGCGTTAGCTTTGCAGTGTTAAATTGAACATCGTATAAAGAGATTTTGAAGTCTTGGGAAAGCGTGACCAGCAAAGGGTGATGATAAACAGCTTGGGTCACTGGACTGGTGCGAGTCCTGGACACAGAGGTACGAAACAGCAAGGTACTGGAGATGGGAGTGCGTTGAAATCGATAACACAGTAATTCTCCGGTGGATAGAAACGAGAGGATTCTACACTGGTCGGCTCTCGGAATGGATTGGTCGTTCACCAACGACGTTACGTGGCAAAGAACGGGATCCTTTGGCCTACAAACGACAGAACAAGACTCGGTAGAGTCAGTGACGTAGATGGTAGGTCCATATGAAGATCGGGAAGAAGCCACGAAAGTTAAAATACTGGTGAGTAACAAATGGTGTTTGAAATTTCCAGAGGCACCTGAAGATTGAGAAGCGTCTGAAGAGTTGGGGGATTCCTCGACGGAACATCGCCCTGGAGGGGGCTCATGTCAGGAACCAATGGGATAGAAGCTGCAATAACAAACCTTTTCGCCAGTTGGAACTAATACGAAACATCCATTTCCAGTCTTTGTAAGCCGAGTCATCAACCCTGGCTCTCGAGGGGAGAGATTTGACTTCTCTGCCGTCAGACCGAATAGGCGGTGGTCCTCTAAAACCGCGAAGACGCGGCCTTCCAAAAGTCAGGAGGTAATGCTTTTTCCAGAGTTCGTTGTCAAGCGCGAGTCGGGCCCAATTCCTATTAATCAATTGTGTGACACAGAGATCAACCCAGGAGAGGTGAGAAAGAATGGAAAGAATAAGTTCATCAGAGAGGGCATCTACGATCGGGATGTGTTTCTGCTGGGGATTTGGGTGAGTTATATGAAAGCGTTTCGCTGGAGGAAGATAATGTGGGCTGAGGCCGCGCTTGGACATGGAGGTCAGCAGTCAAGTAAGATAGGCTGGTTTCGTTAAAGTTCTCACCCTTGTTTCCTGCCCTCATGGCTCCCTCGCGTGGTCCCCAAATGCTAGCGCGGACTGTTCATGCTACTCTCAGTAGCCATAAAGGACCTGTCAATGTTGCCCGTTATTCCAAGGGCTCGGCAAAATACATCCTGACTGGAGGCCAGGACAGAACTGTCCGCCTTTGGAATGCTAGTCTCGGCACTGAAATTAAAGCTTTTATTGCACACGGCTACGAAGTCCTCTCCATCACTGTGTATGGGTTTATTTTATTTCATCTTATCTACATTCCACATTGACCACTTTTTTACATCTTAGTTCCAATGACAACGCCAAGTTTGCGTCGTCCGGAGGAGATCGATCCGTATTTCTGTGGGACGTGACCACTGCGACAACGATACGAAGACTCTCCGGTCACATGGGCAAAATACATGTCGTAGAATTCAACGAAGATGCTAGTGTAGTGGCAAGTGGTGGGCCATTTTCCTTCTAATGTGGCACGTGGAATGAATTCATCCCTGAGGTTCATTCGATGCCACTGTTAGGCTATGGGATCTCCGGTGAGTGTTATGAACCCCATTAGGATGGCATAAATTCCTGACAAGGAAACCAGAGCTCACAATCGCTCACCGATTCAGACGCTGGAAGATGCCAAGGACACTATCCAAACTTTGCATGTTGGGTCGTCCTCGATTGTTACTGGCTCGGTCGACGGATTCATCCGGACCTACGACCTTCGTAAGGGAGAATTACGGTCTGACTTCATTGGACGTGAGTGGGCTTTGGTCGATTTTGCTCTATAACCAATCACCATAAATATTAGAACCTGTAACCTCTGTCGTGCCCACCCAGGACGGACAGACCCTTCTCGTTACCTCCCTCGACGGTCACATCCGGCTGATGGATATGTCAACAGGCAAAATGCTGAACGATTTCACTGGACACACGAACAGTTCATATCGGTGTCGCGCATGTTTCGGGCGTGCTGAAGACAGTGTCGTCTGCGGCGATGAGAAAGGAATGGTCTGGGCATGGGACCTCCTTGACGTAGGTTTACATTTACCTCTGGTGTACAATTTTTGATGACCTTGAGAAGGCTAAACTCCTTGACCCCAATCCTCCACCAAAAGCTCATTCAAAAGTGATCACTTGGACAGAGCATCATCCTTCTGACTCAAATGAAATGATAACTTCTAGCGCCGATGGCACAGCTAAAGTTTGGCGAAACCCTGTTCAGGTTTAGGCACGATGTCTCGATACAATCACTCGATTTTGTCCAGTGCACTCTTCAGTCTAATACTATGGTGTTTCCTAAAACAGGATGTTCGGCTAATATACCAGCTGGATGACACCATTGCGGGGCCACGCGGCTTGCGTTCATACGATTACAACAGTATAGGAAACTCAGTACCAAGTTTTGCAGGGAGTTGATCACCGTTTGGTTTGCATCTGGGCCTCTACATTTGTGTCAGTGCTTGTTCAAGTTAGATTGAATCCATTCGTACCTCTTCTTGTGGCGTCTTCCAATAGTTGTGTTTCTACATGCTCAGCCGGTAACTGCACGTACCGCACGACTGATCCACGTATGAAACAGTTCTTTACAGCCATCTGTAATGTTGATAGTCAGATGCCGTCTATAATGCCGAAGCAATACACGCCATGTGAGGATATCGGGCTTCGTCTGAGACCTTGATATTGTCTAGACGGATATTGAGGAATCTATGACAACAAGATTACTTGTATGGTAATCTGCGAGATCAACGCTCCTGGTTCGGTTCACATACTGGTCAACCGATTTCAGCACGCCCGTGATTGACAAGTCGTTTTTGAGCTCGACAGTCACTGTCTGGTCTGTCAATGTTTTGAAGACTGAAAAAATAAGCTATTTCATGAGTTAGAGTGAATGAAAAGGTCATTTGTGAACATGACTGGATTCACCATAATGTTTAGAGTTACAAGTTACCGGGTAACTTCCAACTATTTGCTTGTATTTGGTCAAGGCTGCTATGAAATTACCTCGGAGAATGTATTCCTAATTAATTGTCTACCCCAATCATGACACAAGTGGGTTTTAGTGCAGTCCACAAGTTTAACCCCGAGGATATGAGCATCTGAATTCATACTACTGCCAATACACGCCTACATCCTTCAAACAGCTCTGGTGCGATGAGGAAGTACGAACCAAGAAGTGACATATTCCAGCAGCTACAACTTACCAGTCGGGAAACGATGTACTGGAAAGAATGATCCTAGACAAAGCGATGTTAGTCTTGCCAGTGGATTGGATTAAACTTGACAAGCGATATCCATCTTCGGACCGTTCAACTTCATGGTCACGCCAAACGTCAACAGAAAAACAAGACCAATGAACTGACGATAGGTGGTGGCTTCACTACCGGGGTAGTGGGTCAAATCGCACCGAAAACGAGTAATGGGACCCTCGTACGGGATGTTATGTGTGCACTGGCTTCGATTCTGTGCTCCAGCGGGCATACCAATAATGGGGAAGTAAACTGAGAGAGCTAGCGATAACCAGTGCAGACCAGATAGGTGGAAACCAGGCGGCGGAAACGATTCAGGTTTAGATTCGAGCGTGAGGGAACTTCCTGAGTCTTCATGAACGAAAGGTTTGGAAGTGCCAATCATAACAGTTGGTGTCATGTTGTAAGAAAAGAGAACCAGCAGATGGTAATAGGACTGTTGGTAAGTACAGTTTGTGCTCGGAATACATCTGTAAGAAAAACTAGATTGGAGGATTGGCTATTATTCAATGATTTTTGAAATAATTAAATTAATCTATATGGATAGCAAGATGCTTTTTCCAACTCCATTTCTAATCCATCTATTGATTTACTTCCAGTCTTTCTGCTGTTCTCTCTCTCTTCTGGCCAGCCTAGAAGTGTATATATATATA
>Ga0157366_1001209_pt1 | contig 10526 bp, 13 predicted proteins | sample AttbisABBM1_FD_113149 | JGI IMG/M metagenome (GOLD analysis project Ga0157366, IMG submission 113149) | Fungus gardens microbial communities from leaf cutter ant in Botucatu, State of São Paulo, Brazil - Atta bisphaerica ABBM1 | ecosystem: Host-associated > Fungi > Mycelium > Unclassified ...
AAGCTCAGCAGTAGATTCCAGCTAAGAATGCAATCTCTACCAATAAATCATATTTTCAAGTCTATGTTAGAATCATGATATTTGGATAACAATAACATTTATTGTTTATTGCTCAAAAAGCTAACTCCCAAACAGCAATTGAATGTCAAAGAGTCTATTGTTGATGCTAACAACAGACTTGATGGAGTTTTTCCCTCTTTTATCCCTTTTAGTAGTGAATTTTTGCTTGGGAACAGACTAATTGATATTTATCCTAGTTGTTTTTCTTTTCATTCTATGGACAAACACAAGGAAGGCAGAAAAACACATATTCAAAAGCTCAACAATCTTACTCTCCAAGCATCAGATGATTCAAAAATGACAATTGTCATATCTGATGTAGGTATCAAAAATCAAGTTGCTACTACAATTGCCCATATCTATGTCCATGATAATCCAGTTATCAAATCTCTTCATCATGCAGTCAATGTCACATTCACTGAGGCTGAACTTTTTGCTATTAGGTATGGCATCAATCAAGCCACTCAATTAGCTAACATCAATTGCATTGTTGTCATCATAGACTTACTACATGCTGCTAAGTGAATATTTGATTCATCAGTTCATCCATATCAAATTCATTCAGCTATAATTTCTAGAGAACTCAGGGAATTTCTTATTAGAGATTAGTGAAATTCTATTGAATTTTGGGAATGTCCAAGTCATGACAAATAGATGCTCCATGATATAGTCAATAAAGAAACAAAGAAATTTGATCTTGTCCCCATCCTTCCATGCAAATCATTATAGGAGCTCAACAGGAAAAATAAATGCAATGAAATCCTCAATAATTGGAAAATGACTTTTCAAGTCTCAGATGACAAAGGAAGATTCTTTTTAGATCTCCTTGACAATGACCTTAATTCTATTGAACCAACTTATTCTAAAGGAGGATTGTGGCTGAAATTCTTTGGTTATTCCAATTCATTATGCATTAGAGCTACAAGAGCTATCACCAATCATGCTCCTATAGGGGAGTATTGACTTAAATTCTTCCTGCAAGAAGAATTTCTATGTCCTTGTGAACAGCATCTGATCAAAACCAGACATCATATCCTCCATGAATGTAGAAGGTTCAACAACTATTGGAATTTGAGAAGGGATACAATTGCTCACTTCGTACTCTTTTTGGAGTTTAACAATGGTACTTTCACTTTTGGAGAAAGTATCACTTAGTTGATTTGCACTTGCTTTTCTTTAGTACTTTTATTTAATTTTCCCTTTTTCTTTTTCTTTTTTGTTTATTATCTATTTCTTTCCCCATGTTGTTTGAGTCTGCACATATGTAGTTATGAAGTAGCTGCCGCGGTCTGCCCACGTGCTCCGCGTAATAAATTGTTGAATAAAAAATATAATAAACTGTTGACTTAGCACTTTGTGTTTGCTTGTAGCGGTATAGAAATTGAGAATAAATAACAACAACTAGACCCACGTGACCCGTGTCACGGGCCCCTCTGCTAGAACGCGAGTCGTTGCATCGCGACGCGCAAGTCACATGATTTAACACCTCATCGACGGTCTTCACACTTTTTCCAAGATGCGGATAGAAGAGCTTATCATCGAAGGTCGTGTTTCTTGAAAGAAATAACATGAAATACACTGACGGAAATCATAGGATTTAAGTCCTACCCTCAAAGGACACAAATTACTGGTTGGGACCCATCTTTCAATGCTATCACTGGTCTCAATGGATCCGGGAAATCCAATGTTCTTGATGCGATTTGTTTCGTCCTCGGCATGACAAATATGCAGACAGTGCGTTTACACGGCAACTAGTCCGTGAACATAACACTGACTACATGGTCTTCGTTTCGGTAGATGCGAGCAGGGACGCAGGCTGACCTCATTTACAAGCGTGGTCAGGCGGGTATTACAAAAGCCAGCGTAACCATTGTTTTTGATAACTCTGACAAAGCTGCCCCGGGCTACACCACTCCTCAGATCACCATCACTCGTCAGGTGCGCCTCATTCACTCTTATGCCAAAAGCAATGAATTCACGTTCAGCCGTTGGATTTTTAGTTCTCCCTCCCAAACACGACTAAATGGCTTCTAAACGGCCACAAATCTACACAACAGCAGATCCTCTCCTTTTTTCAGGCTGTTTCATTGAACATCAACAACCCCAACTTCCTCATCATGCAAGGTCGAATAACTAAAGTTCTCAATATGCGCTCAATAGAAGTCTTGGGTATGATTGAAGAGGCAGCAGGAACACGGATGTTCGAAGAAAAAAAAGATAAGGCAAGGAAAACGATGGCTAAAAAGCAGGCCCGCGTCGACGAGATAATTGAAATGCTCCACACCGAGATCGAGCCGAAACTCGACAAGTTGCGAGCTGAAAAGAAGAACTATGTAGATTTTCAAAAGCGCGCCACTGAATTAGAGAAAGTTGGAAGAGTCTTGAGAGCTTGGGAATACACCGATTTTTTGAAGAAGGTGATCGACAAGGAAGAAGAGGCAAAAACGGTTATTCATGAGAAAAAGGGTGTGGAAGCAGAGATGAAGAAGGCGCAGAAGGAAGGCCAACAAGCAGAGAGGGATTTGACAGAGGTTGTTAAAAAACGAGACGCCGAGATGAAGAAAGGCGGGAAGTTGACAAAATTGAAAGAGGAGGCTGACACACTCGGAAAGGAAGTGGTGAAAGTGAGGACGCAGGCAGAAATCAAGCAAGCGACAATGGAAGAGGAAGAACAGAAGTTGATCGAAATTCAAACTGCAATTGAGGGTGTACGTCTGCTCTTTGCTTCCTCTCCCTGCTTTCCTGTTTTCTGACAGAATTTCGCTTGTGTGTACAGCTCGAAGCAACTATTATTCAAGAGACGGCCAAACTCACCACCGTCACTGCTACCACCAATTCGATCAAAGAAAAGCATCTCTCTCTTGAATCTGACGTTCTCAAATCCGAAGAGCTCTTGCAGACGCTCCTAACAGGCCTTACAACCACTTCGTCATCCAAAAATCTCAATAATTCCGGTGGAGGATATATGGGTCATCTTGCAGAAGCGAAGGCACTCTTGGCTCAAGGTCAAGCTGAAGAAGAACAGACTCGGGTGAAACTTGAAATGAAACAGAAGGAGTTGGAATATCTGAGGAAGAGGATGAAAGATTCAGAGAGGGAAGCGAGGGAAAGTAGAAAGAAATTGGATGAGATGAGAAACATGGTGGAGAGGCAGAGACAGCAATTCGTGAAGCACAAATGGGATAAGGACAAGGAGGAAGAGTTTGAAGCGAGGCTGAAGAGTTTGAAGCAAAGTGTTAGGGAGCTCGCAGAGGTATTTGGCTTTCTCTTTCATCTGTCATGGCGCGGATACTCATGATGTTGGTCTGGCCATTCAGAGACGCGAGCATGTCGGGCACGGTCTCAGCCGCCTCAACCTGGAATATACGGACCCTTATCATGGTTTCGACCGCTCCAAAATCAAAGGTTATGTCGCCCAGGTTACATACTTAGATAAAGTGAACTACGATAAAGCAACAGCACTAGAAATTGCTGCAGGAGGAAAACTTTTTAATGTGATCGTCGAGGATGAACAAGTTGGCAATCACTTGCTGAAGAATGGAAAACTGAAAAAGCGCGTAACGATGATTCCACTGAACAAGATCAAGAGTTATCCTATTGATCAAAGGGTGTGTATGGCCTTTTGGTATTTCTTTTGCAACTAATATTCAAATTCTACCATTATCAGAAAATCAACACGGCACAGCGCCTCGCACCTGGAAAAGTCTTCCCAGCCATCTCTCTTTTGGGCTACCCTGAAGAGCTCGCACGTGCCATGCTCTTCGTCTTCGGCTGTACATTCATCTGTTCCGACGCGGCTACGGCTAAAGCTGTCACCTTCAACCCGTCTATTCTAACCAAATCCGTCACGTTAGAAGGCGACATTTACGACCCCCAAGGATCTCTTTCTGGTGGCTCCTCGCCTATGGGGGGGAAAATATTGATTGATGTACAAAGACTGCTGGAGGTCGAGGGTGAGCTAAATCAAAAGAAGAGGGAGTTGAACGAAGCGCAGGCAGAGGAGGAGAGGATTAAAGGCGTTAGGGAGGAATGGAGACGGTCAGGGAGAGAATTAGAGATCAAAGAGCACGAATTGAAATTGTTCGAGGAGCAAATTGGGGGAAGTAACGCTTCGAGAGTAGGTTCTACTCGGGAACACTTTGAGAGATATGAAGGTTTATTTTGTCTATGTTCCCAGGTCGCAGCGGATGTTGAAGAGGCTCAAGCGAATATACAGAGGCTCAAAGATGCGGAAAAGGCTGCGACGGATAAGCAACGAGCTGCAAAAGCTGAGTGCGTAAGACTTGAAAAGGACATGAATGAGTTCAAAGACAATAAGGAGGGCAAGATTGAAGAACTCAGGGTCAGTCATACCTTTCTTTTATCTTGTTGTCCTTTGGCCTACTCTTTATAGAAGGAGATTTCGAACAAGAAAGCTGCACTTCAGAAACATTCTGTCGTTGTCAAGACACAGCAGAAGGAGCATCAGACTGCTATTCTTGAGTTAGGTAATGTCATTCAAACTCAAGAGTGCTTGAGACGCGACTGATCTGGCCGCGTTTTCTTTGAAGAGGAACAGCAGAAGGATATTGAATATGAGAGATTCAAGCTCGAGGATGCACGAAAACATGTGTCTAACCTCAAGAAGGAGCTTGTTCGCATGAGTGAGGAAGTCACAGCTATGCAGGTATGTCCTTGTCTCCTACTCCATTAATTCAGCTGCATTGAACTGTCTCTGCCAAAGACCGGTTACCAAGAAGCTGAACAAAGACTTCGGGAAGAACAAGCCACTCTCAGCCGCTTTGACGCTGAACTGAAGTCCCTTGAAGAAGTCATCAAGGCTCGCAAAGCCACTGTATCAAACTGCGAAATTGAGGTTGAGAAACTCGATCATAGCGTCCAGGTTCTACAGAAGGAGACGGTTACAGCCCAGAATAGGATTGAGTCATACGAGAAACAATACGAATGGATCAAGCATGACAAACAGTGCGTAAACCCTGACTTGCCAGTTTTGGTCATTTTGATTTTTACTCTTCATTTTCCTTGTTGCTGTACAGTCTGTTCGGCAAACCAGACGCACAGTATGATTTTGGTAAGGGAGATATTCACGCGCTTCAGGCACATGCAGCCGCCCTCCAGAAAGTGCAGGAGGCGAATAAAAAGAAGGTGAATTTGAAGGTGATGGATATGATTGAGAGGTACACTTATGTGTTCCTGTTTCTCGAATTTGAACTGACGTTCGATTGCATTAAATAGCCTTGAGAAACGCGAGGGAGTTCTGCAAAAAAACCTTGTGATAGTTACAAAGGACAAAGCCAAGATTGAGACAACAATCGAGAATCTCGACCAACATAAACGAGACGCATTGCAGAAGACGTGGGAAAAAGTCAACGGGTACAACTTTGATTCCCTCCCTGATAAGAGCGTTGATCACATCCTTGTGTAGTGATTTTGGTTCGATCTTCAACGAACTCTTGCCTGGCAATTTTGCCAAGCTCCAACCTTCGGACCTCGAAGGACAAGATCTGACCCAAGGGTTAGAAGTGAAAGTCCGACTTGGATCAGTCTGGAAACAGAGTTTAACTGAGCTGAGTGGCGGTCAACGGTATGTTCCTGTAATGTAGTGCTGGAGCAACGCTGAAAGCACACTTCGTTTAGGTCACTTGTTGCCCTCTCGCTTATCATGGCCCTCCTACAATTTAAGCCTGCGCCAATGTATATTCTTGATGAAGTCGACGCTGCTCTTGATCTTTCACACACGCAGAATATTGGCCACCTCCTCCGAACAAGGTTCAAAGGTTCCCAATTTATTGTCGTATCGTTGAAAGAAGGACTGTTCACAAATGCCAATGTACTGTTCAAAGTCAGGTTCAGGGATGGCACTTCGGTCGTTGAGCGAACAGCACATCGGTCTTCGTCGACATTGTACAACTAGAACTGAAAGTTGCCAGAGATGACACGAGATATCAGACTTTAAAGTTTTTTGTGGACTTCTTTATCAAGAATTGCGCTGTCTATTATGTCCCCCCTTGTTATAAGATAGTTTCCGTTCAATTGTAATGTGTATTATTATGCTAGCAGTATAGCTGCTGCCATTGCGATACAAGCTAGTGCAACATACGGGGATAAACGTTCACCTAGAATGAAGTGAGAATGAAGTCAAATAGATCAGGGAATGAGAAGTACCAATCCTAGCAGACTTGAATAGAAGGCTCGAAAATCTATGATAAACATATTAGTCGAGTTCGTTTACACGAATAGCGACAGAGAGTGAAAAAGAACAAACCCTTGTTTGTTTCTATCGACGAGACGTGGTGCTACTGCGCGAACGTATGTGCATGTGCAGATGAAAAGTAGGATGACAAGAAGTAGAGCCTGAAAGTGAAAGAGAGCAGACTGACACGCATATTCATCAGTTTTGTTTTTGATACATGGGTCGAATAAGAGGATAATCACCATTCAGACGAATTCTGAACCAGGTGTTTAAACACAGCCGCGTGAAGAACGCGATTCCCGTGGGAAAAAACCAGTGTTCTTCGAATGAACTGTTAAGCTAACCTTCCAACTACCACTTCATGGCAAATGAATCAGCATATGATTTTATGACACTGCTGCTGCTGCTGCTGCCACCATCTTGATCAAGAACCACCTGATCTATCAATTATCTGATTCTCAACTAAGAAATGTGACTGGTTGTCATAGACCGACTTCTGAGACACCCAAGACATCCACTTCCCGACTTTGGATAAGACTCTAATCAGTACTTCCACATCCACACCTGCTTGTGCATAGATCATATCACTGTGTTTCATTGCCTAGTAACTTGTCACCTAGACTTCAGGTTGTTCTATCTCTTAGAGATGGTCTTTATAATGTTTCCTTAGCTATTCCCTACACTACTATTTCCTTAGCCACAGTTCCAACTACAGAACTTAGTATTTAAGACCAAGTAGATACTCTGTAGTTCTCCAGTCTGGTAATCAAACCCCACTTCCTTTCCTAGCTTCTCTTTTCATTTGAAATTATGATCACATGACAAGTAGTTGGCACAACACATAAGTTGAGACTGAGGTTGTCATCTGCAGTTTAGTCAGAAGTCCACAGATAAGCATTCTAGCTTGATCCATAACTCAGATACTGTTGGGGCAACTAAACAAAGTCTATGAGGTTATACAAAGTTTGTAATCTTTGGAAAAACCTAAGAGAATAAAATAAGGTTTCCCAAAGGTGGCTAATATCCTAAATATTGAGTCAAAATATCTAGAACATTACCTAAAAAGGCAGGATGTATTTAGAGTAACAAAGGATGGTAAATTAGTAATCCAGAAAGTCTTTTGAAAGAATACAAGAAAGCCTATAGAAAAGCCCACAGAGTGTAAAGAGTAGTAAAGTTGATAACAAAGTCTATAAGATACAGGGTTGAAAGAGCTTGCTTAGCTGAGCATAATAAAAAGTTGGGTCCTCTTACATCTATTTTCTCCCCTAAATTGATATGCTCTAAAACAAAGAGAAAGATAAATCTAAACTTAATCTGCTTAAAATTCACTGCCTGGATAAACTGTAGTATTAGGAGGTTTAGATGGTAAAACATTGCTACTCTATCCAGTGTAAATACATTAAATATGTTATCTCAAGAGTTGGCTTTTAATCTAAAACCCTTTTACTTGATCAGATACTAATACTTTTTATGGTACTAGTAACTATCAAGAACCTATACCACTTTCTATTCTTCTTTGTTATCTATAACAACTGGGTCCAGAGGAGGAGTTGCATATTAACCAGGTATAGAGTCTACAGGAGTAGTAGTTAACCTAACTATGTTAAATACCAGATGTAATCTCCTTATAGACAATAGTAGTTTCAACTTATAAAATATTGAACTCATCTGTTTTATACAGTGTATAGACCTTAATGCTGGTGTTGTTGTCAGAGTTGTAAATGGTGTTTTTTGTCTTAATCTAAGGATCTAAGTTATAACAGGTGTGCTGGTTTATCTGAGGAACACATAATATAGATGTCTGTAAAGTTCAGATATGTCTTATCACTAGGACTGAAGACAGAGATAAATATATAGCATCTGTTATAATACTTGGTTATATCATCCTAAGACTTGTGAATAGCAGCCTTAGCTTCTTCCAGCATGAACTTTATTTGTTTCTTAAACTACAGTATTTCTTCAAGTTTGAACTTCTTTTGATAGGTATTACAACTCAAGACCAAGTATTTAGTCAAAAGAGAGAACTTGATTGTTGGACACAAAAGAACTTAGTAAGATTTTTAGTCCAGGTGTGTCTACTTTATATACTTCTGGTTTATGGTCTATATGTGCCTATATCTAGCCTACTTTAAATGTTATAAGTCTATGTAATTAAAGTTATCATATCTTTTATAATGTGTGACATCACTCTTTCATTGTATTACATGACATTGTGACTGTGATGTGATCTTTGTGTGATGGTTGTCACACCTTATCACATCACCTTGTTCCTTCTAAGTCAAAATTAAGAGATAAAGAGGAAAAGAGAAAAGAGATAGAAAAATTCAAGTAGAAAAATAGAAAAGTCTTTAAAAGAAAAACTAGAACTGGAGATATGGTGGACTTGTTCTTCACCATCTTTAATTCTGAAAATAGTGTTCAAATTCCATTTGTGAAAGGCATTTAGTGTCAAAAAGAAAAGGAGGTTGTTGACTAGACAAGTGTGTATAATTATTGTACTGAAATTTAGCCAAAGAGAAGAGATTATACCAGTTGTCTTGTTGTTCACTTATAAAAAGCTATAAGTACTGGTTAAGCTCTTGGTTAATCTATTTAGTCTATTTATCAGTTTGCAGATACTAAGTGGTGGATAATACAATCTTAATTTCAAGCTGGCAGTATAACTTCTTTGTGAAGAGAGTAACAAACTGGGGTCTGCAGTCTGACACAACATATATAGGAAGAGTCTGATTCCTTCTATGCTCACTGTAGTATGAGTTGGAATGAAGTGAGTGATCTTGGACACTGAGTTTACTACTGTCATCACTGTATTGAGCTCCATAGACTCTAAGAGTTCTACAATGAAGTCTATACTGATTGTTTTCCATTGTATATTCAAGACAGAAAGAGAATGTAATTCTCTGAGAGGAAGGTGTCAAATAGACTTTGTTTGTATATATAAGTCACAGATACTAATATACTGACCAATATATCAAGATATCTGTGACTACTAATAGTTCCAAAATACCAGTTCCAAAGTCTTTCAATATTCTGTATAGTCTATCATCCTTGAGTTATGATGGAGGGAAATAATGTGGTAGAGGTTAGAAACATTAGAGACATAAACCTTATCCCTGAACAAAAGAAAATCATCACTCTCAAACTACTCTATAGTGTATATGGATCTTATAGACAACTGTTGAAGCTTTTATACAGCTTTTACTACTAGTTCTTCTTGTTTGCCTAACTGATTTCTATAATAGATATCTATTAACAGGGCTTTCTCCTTCCCTTCTACTATCATATCTTTTAAGACTTAGACAGTGAGAAACTCTGGCTTGACCAGCACTATACCTTTATTGTTGCAGGAGTCAGGACTGTGATCAGCTTATTAGAATAAAGTATTGGACTTACCCATTGATTTTCCTAGATAATGACACAGCTTGAAATTGAACTGGACTAGATATAGAGACTACTATGCTTACCTATGGTTAAGTTTCTTGGCAGTTATGAAATACTCTAAGTTCTTGTTATCTGTTCAGATTTTGACTAAGATCTTTGCACCTTCCAGAATGTGTCTCTATTCTTTCAAGGCCCAAATAACTACCAACATCTTCTTATCATGAATCTCATGGTTGTATTCAACTATAGACAATGACTTGCTAAAGAATACAACAGGATGCTATTTTCTGTCCTCTTTGGATTGTTGGGACAAAACTACTCCAGTTGCAAAGTTCAAGCTGTCAGCTTCGACCCTGAATAGTGCAGAAGTGTTTGAGGAGGCTAGGACTGGAGCCATAGTAATAGCTATTTTAATACAGCAAAAGCATACTATTAGTCTGGACCCTAAACCTAAGTGATGTTATTACTGGTGATATCAAAGAGGAGGTGAGCTATATCTAATGAACCTGTGATAAAAGTTGGTAAACTTGAGGAATGCTTAAATATCTGTACAGTTCCATAAGATGGACCATTCACAAACTTTTACAACCTTAATAGGATCTATTACTACCTATTCTTGAGAAATTACCAATCTGGATACTCAACTTGCTTTTTGTCAAATTTACACTTTTCAGGATATAGGAATAGCTTGTGTCTTACCAAAACCTCTAGAACTTTGTGAATTATCTTTTGGTGGTTTTTCATGGCTTGAGTGAAAATGAGGATATTGTTCAGATAGACTATTATGGTCCCTTCTACTATGAGGTCCTAAAAGATATCATTCATAGTCTGAAACATAGTAGGGCTGTCAGTTATTCCAAAGAATATTACCAGAGGCTCAAAAAGTTTA
>Ga0157366_1001210_pt1 | contig 10526 bp, 12 predicted proteins | sample AttbisABBM1_FD_113149 | JGI IMG/M metagenome (GOLD analysis project Ga0157366, IMG submission 113149) | Fungus gardens microbial communities from leaf cutter ant in Botucatu, State of São Paulo, Brazil - Atta bisphaerica ABBM1 | ecosystem: Host-associated > Fungi > Mycelium > Unclassified ...
GATCGCGAACACGTGCACCACTCTTCTTCCCTTCATGTCTTCAAATCATTCAGTCCCTCTTTCTATAGAGACCCTCCTTCAGAAACAGCGTGAGGAAAAAGAGGCTGCAGCAAAGGTAATTTGCTTGACTCTCTCCTTCATTCCCCTCCCTCTGATTTCCCCTAGCCCAAGTTCCTAACGAAAGAGGAGCGAGCCAAAATCGCAATCGCGAAACGCGCCCAAGAAATTAAAGAACAAAAAGCAAAGGAGGATGCATCTAGACGAGACAGAGAAGCTCTAGAACGCGAAGCAGAGGAACTCACTGCTAAAGACCGCAGTAAATACAGTACTCTTCGGTGTAAGCTACATTCTTCATTCACCCCTCTTTCTCCTTTCTAACCAATTTGATAGATGATGACAGGCACCCTGCCTCAGAGCGCCAGCGTGATAGAGATCGCTACGGCAGGCGAGAACGCGATAGTCGAGGCAGACCTGCCCCACCCCCGCCCCCATCAGACGACCGCCATCGCGCCGCCCTCAAGAAGAACGTACCCACTGGGCCCCGTGCGGACAGAAGTAAAACCGGTACCCTGAATGGCTTCAACGATTATACAGCACCCTCTTCTTCCATGCCGCCGCCACCCCTCCCCCGTCCTAGGACCAATGACACACTATTGGACTCGTCAGAACCCTTCGTACCTCCCATGTCTGAACAAGACTTGACTGCAATCCGCTCCCGGTACCTCGGAGCCGACAAAAAGAAGCGCAAAATTAGGAAGATGAACGACAGAAAATTCGTCTTTGACTGGGACACCCAGGACGACACATTTGCTGAAGATTCACCGGTTGCCACGGGGAGTAACAGACAGGGTGCCCAAATCATGTTTGGGAGAGGTCATTTGGCGGGGATGGATGATAGTGGTGGGTCTGGTGTAAGAAGGGTAACCGGAGAGGACAGCAATAATTTAGCCGACGCAATGGAAAGACGAAAGGCTGCTAAATCTGGTATTGATGAAAGGCACTGGACAGAGAAGCCTCTGGGTGAGATGAAGGAACGTGACTGGCGTATATTCCGGGAAGACTTCAGCATATCTGCACGAGGTATAAATTCTTATCTTGATCACTCACTTGGACCTCGACTTACTCTTACACCAGGTGGCAATATTCCCCATCCACTACGGTCATGGACGGAATCTGAAATCCCTCAAACTATCCTTGAATGTATTGAACGTATCGGTTACAAAGAACCATCTCCCATCCAACGACAAGCTATCCCAATTGGTCTTCAAAATCGTGACATCATTGGCATTGCTGAGACAGGTACTGTTCGTCATTTCCATCCCATATAACCGGGCGCTCACACTAAATTACCACAGGTTCCGGCAAAACGGCTGCCTTCGTTATTCCCATGCTATCATTTATTGGCAAGTTACCGTTGTTTACGGATGAGAATCGTCATCTTGGACCCTATGCATTGGTCCTGGCGCCTACTCGTGAGTTGGCTCAGCAAATAGAAACGGAGGCCCGCAAATTTGCAGGCCCGCTGGGCTACAAATGCGTCTCAATTGTTGGAGGTGTAAGTCGGCAATTTTATTCTCAATTCCCGATATACCTACTGGCTCAAAAAATGTAACAGCGTTCCGTTGAAGAACAACAGTTCAATTTACGAGAGGGCGCTGAAATCGTTATTGCAACACCTGGTCGTCTCAAGGACGTCATCGAACGTCATGTCCTGGTTCTCTCACAATGTCGATATGTGGTGATGGATGAAGCCGATCGGATGGTTAACCTCGGTTTTGAAGCGGATTTAACGTTTATACTGGATGCCCTACCGACCGAGACAATGCAGGGCGAGGACCCCGGCGAGCAGATGGATGTCGATGGCGAAACCATGGTCAAAAAGGGTCGAACACGGGTGACCACATTATTTTCGGCCACTATGCCACCAGCTGTTGAACGCCTAGCAAGAAAGTATCTCAAAAAGCCGGCTGTGATCACGATTGGTGAAGCAGGTCGTGCCGTTGACACTGTCGAACAGAGGGTCGAGTTTGTCAATGGAGATGAAAAGAAAAAGTGCGTTGCTTGTGACTTCCATCAGGCTGAGGTTTGCCTGACCAACCCATAGGATACGTCTGCTGGAGATCCTTAACAGTAATGAATACAGCCCTCCTATCATCGTCTTCGTGAATCAGAAGAAGACTGCTGATATGGTTGCCAAGGACTTATCTCGAGCTGGGGTACGTCCTCATTCTCGAGTTTCATGCATGCATTGCTGATTCGTGATCTGCATCTAGTGGAACACTGCCACATTGCATTCGGGCAAGAACCAAGAACAGAGAGAAGTATCACTTCAATCACTACGTAATGGAGAATCAGACATCCTCGTTGCCACTGACCTAGCCGGGCGCGGCATCGATGTGCAAGACGTCAGCCTGGTGATCAATTTCCAGATGGCTAATACAATCGAGGCTTATGTCCATCGTATTGGTGTGTACCGCGTTGGTTGAATATTTGTGGTGGTTGCTAATTTTGCTTAGGTCGGACTGGCCGAGCTGGAAAGATGGGTGTCGCTATCACCTTCCTGACGAATGACGACGATGAAGTCATGTACGCTGATATGTCACCAGAATTCTTCTGATTATTTTGCTGACTATTTTCCCACCAGGTACGATCTCAAACAAGGTTAGTTCCGCTCTGGAGCGAATTTGCTAGAGCTAGATCGACTGATTACCTCTCAACAGAGATTACCAAGAGTCCAGTGTCAAAGCTCTCCATCGAGCTTGCAAAGCACGAAGCAGCACAACACAAGGTTTCGCGAGAGATGAAGAGGAAGCGGGATGCTGAAGATCAAGAATAGCGACGTTTTTATCAGCTGGTTTTGGAAGTGATAATATAGAAAAAATCTCTCACCGTCTATAAGAATGTACGTACAGCTTGCACGGCAGAGCTTCGGAATGAAAGAGCCCGCCTGTGGTTCGTCCGACTGGTTTGACGTTCCCGGATTGTTGGCGAATTCCCCTTTAACTATTGTTTTTCGGATATCCAAATAATCGGTCCGATTTCGCATTTTTGTGAGCAAGCACTGTGGAGCACGTTTGACATCGAACGATGACAAACAATCAGAAACCCGGCCTCGGACAGATAGATATATTCTATAACAAGCACTTCTCTAAATTGCGATACTCCCACCGTCTGGCATAGAAGCACGACGGTCATCAACAGCGATATTCACACTGACGTATACGATAACAATCTTTTCAACAGCTTCTCTTTTGAGTGTACAGGACGCTGATGTAGGATCTGATGGCTGCATCAAAGAGTTCTTGTGTGGCGATAATGGCAACCAGTACCTCTCTGTCTCTCGGACACCAGTAGCTCACCTCAACGGACAGCGGCTGTAGAAGCATGATAGCCTATATCGCAACCGTATCATAGCCTTGCCAACCAACGCACGTTTGCGAAAAATTGGTATACTGGATTGTCCAAGAAGAGAGGCCGCTGATCAATGATCTTTCTTGGCCAACGAACAAGTCGGAACGGCAGCAGGGATAAAATTGCCATGTAAACACCAGATAAATTCCAACTTTTTGGCATCCGGTTGAAAAAAATTCATCCCTGGATCCACGTTAACTCCTTTGTGGCTTGACGGTACTGTCGGAACTGAGTAATTGTATAGGTCAAAAAATACCCTCATAGAGCCACCTTTCCAATCGAAAAACCGACGAGCCGAAGCCGAAATAACAACCCAAGTTTCGTCATTGAAAAAACCGAAACTGGCGTAAAAATGTTCCCACGACTACGTTCACTTGTAAACTGAATTGAATCGGCTCGGACTAGAATGGATCCGGATCAGCTTGTCTCCAAGCCGAACCCCTTACCAGCAACAATCATAATATAGCTAGGCACGACTCTGCGTTACTGCTGTCTTACTGCTGTCCTAGGCTTGATTGAATGATGGTACGAAAGATTGATATAGAGATGCCATGGTTAAATGACACTGTACGCCTGTTCGACAAGAACTAGGAGCTGGGGGCTACCAGCTTGTTTTCTTAGAAAAAGAGTCTAAATCGATCGGATTAACCAGATTCCCCACATCTATTAGGTCCGAGTGAAGAACCTACCGTTTCCACCTCAAGAACATCGGAGTTGGGAGATTGAGGTGGGACAGGGGTCAGATCACCTCTGACATCATTTGTCCATCCTCCCTCTCTCTGAGAACTGTGTGTGTATGTAATTTGTCATAGGGGATTCACTTATTTGATGTTCAAAGTCGGAACATCTCGACTGAGAGTCGAACATGATATAACGACCAATAACGACCAATAGCATATTAATCTCGGCAGTATGATGACCCTCCTCGTGAATTTCGGCCATTAGTAGGCTGGCCATTAGCAAGCTGGTCACAGCTTTTACCACGAAGAGATCTATTCAGTTATTTATTGATCCCCGTCCACGAAGCTTCATTAAATGCTGCCTGAATCCTGTTGTTTAATTTCCTAGCCTAGGTGCATAGGTGTGACCTCTCCATTGGTAAATTACCAGTTCAACAACGACCCATACAGATAAGGTACTAATGTCATCTTCCACGACACCCCTATTTGGGTGCCTGAGATATATTTTCCGATTTTCTTCAAGAAGGGAAATCTGCCGAGAAATGTTGATCTACGAACATACCCTAAGGAATATTCTTGAAGAAGGCATCGATATATAAAAAATTAGAATCTGTGCAGGTCTAACATAGCCTACAATTTCGACAGTTAACGCACGTTACATATGGCAGTTTCAGGGTCCAACCACACTCTCACCCTATTTCGGCAGTTTGAGCTGCCGTTGAGTCCATCACACACACACACACACACACATGTCTGTCGTGGTCCAACCAAACAATAATCAAATGATCCAAGTACTCACCCCTCACCTCTCTCTGAGGACGAGACATTGGTTACAAACTGTGCCGCTACCTTCTATGTTATTCTTCATGCATCTGTAACGCTCAACAAACAGCACAGAAAATCTCTTTACACTGCCTTTGGCTGTGCAATCCTGAGGAGGATACTCGTTGTATAACCCTTTACCAGCTCATGAGAAACATAGCTCGTGAGAAACAGCTTCTAGTCTCCATTCCATAGTGGGTGGGTACCCATCAAGATAAATTCCAACAAACATGGTAAGTACCTTTGATCCATCTACCCATAAAAGGTCATCTGGGAGGTCCTTCCTTTTTATCCAAATGTCCGGCATCTCGGCAGACCCTTCTGAGACAATCTGGGCACCTCAGATTTTCCCAGATTGCCTACGGGAGAAGTCATCCAGTGATGACCTTACGTTTGTAGTAGAATTTTACAATGGAAGAGGTGTTTATAACTACCGATAATTTTCTGGTATTGGACGCACATTCGAATGGATAAATGAACTTGACAAACCAATCTCATTCGACCGCAGCAAGATAGAGTTTACGTACTACAGCCATCGTACATCCGGGGGTTAGGAACGCCACTTTTGTAAGTCTTAACGATCAATGATAGTTTTGGGTTTTTTACATGTGAATGAGATATCATAGATGACTGCGGACGCACTCTGAGTGAGGTAAGAAGGCGGTGGTGGTCTATCCTTATTGGGCGTTTTTGACGAAGGGGCGGGTAATGATGATAATACCCAAGTTCAGTTCAACAAGGATTCACACAATAAGAATCGAACCTCTTTTGAAGGAGATCGAAGATTTATGAGCAAAGCCACATAGACTACAGATATAGGCCAAAAGAAAGCAGTGTTAGCACTACAATATAGTAGTAGTTTGACAACCCCTCCCCGAACTAGGCGGAGTTGGTTGTAACGGTACAGAAAATGATGACTGATTTTTATGAAAGTTCAGAGTGGTGAACAATGATAAATATGGCATCATCCTATAGTGCCAAGTGACTGGGTTATAAATATGAACGCAGAAGATTCTCAAAAAAACGATTATTTATTTCTGAAAAGAACGGATTTTCTCATATATATATTTTTGTCTCTGTCGAGATGACCTTTCAAAAACTGTTCGATCCCAGCATTTCGTCTCGACATATTAGAGAATTCAAATTGAGCAAGTCAACCTCACGGGCATCAGGGTAGGGGTTCGATTAATTGTAACAAGGTAGTGTGACCTTGGAGAAGCAGCGGGCACAAACGTAGCGCATTGAACCACATCAAACGTATGATGATGATTAGTTTGTTCTGAAATTTCCTTGTTACTTGGATGTTGATGAAGGTCCGATTTATCAGGCCAGGTGACTTGATACACCTCGAGGAAAACACAGAAGTTTTCTGGACTGGGTTCCTACTTGTACCTGCAGGACGTGTTTTACGATTGATCCGCGTGAACCGAGGCGAAACTAGGCCCTAGTGCTCTCCTCTATCATATACTAGAGAGACGTGTGCGGAATGTCGTTTATTTCTCTACAGCAGCTTCCTTTGCAGCTTCCTTTGCAGAATTTTCAATTCACAAGTTGCCCATAAATCCAACCGCTTGGGGCAAAAAAAATTTAAACCTGGTGGCCAATCCCAAAAAAATTTCACACTTTTTCGGAAACCGGTTCACATTCCCGATCCACTTGTGGTGCCGTTCCCAAAGGGCCGAGCAGCGTACATGTCAGATTCGATGACGAGGTTTCTTCAAGGGGACAGAGTATGGCAGCGGAGCCGTTGAATGATAATTGGATGATATGAGGGTTATAAATAGCTTTCTGTGTGTTCTATTTTGAGCTCTTACCTCTTGATGTTATAATTCCAGCAGAGACATGGTTACAGAGGGGAGTCAATTGGGGTTAAATGTGGCGTTGGAAAGGTACACAAATGCGGTCATCAGTGAATGAATGAAAAGGGCCGACCAGCACTTTGATGTATCAACTCTCGGCAGGTTATGTACACCCCTCGTCCAGAAGAGCTGTACGGTCGTGTTCTGACAGACGAAGGAATGAAGTGGCCGTCTGGGGAGGGAGGAAAGAGCCAAAGCCAAAGATGTGAAGGGAGAATGAAGCTGGCAGGCTGGCTGATTAGTGGGACGGCCGGATATGATGACCAAGTCGGACCGGGTAGATGGGATCGGGTGGAGCGCGTGCAAGATGCCGAGCAGCCGAAGCGAGCCAGTTCGGACTGATTGTCGTCACATGGTTTGTGCGACGGCAGATCAGGCTTGTTACTTTCATCCTCCGTCCATGTCTCTTGCAACTATAAAGTCTCCGTCCACCGCAACAGACTCTGATCCCTCCTCCTCCCCCAACCACGACCAGGTATGTCGTCTTCCACTACCTGATTTATCTCTTTTCCTCATTCCAGTTCCTAGCCTATTCCCCGTTTCCGCTTTGGCACTCGCAAAAACAGCTTCACAGCTCCTGGAATGCCGGTTCTCATCGCCACTGCTTCCCCATCTTCTCCTGCCCTCATGTCATCTCCAGAGCCCCATCGCAAACATGGGCCTCTTTCAGACCTCAAACGTTTTCTCCACCACCATCCAGCCTCTCCTACTCCATCAGATCGTCGTGTTTCTTCTCCCGGCGCCTCTGCCCACCTCAGCCCTAGCTTAGGCCCTGGTCCTTCTGACTCTGATTCTCCTCATGGAAGGGCTGTTATTCCCCGCCGCTCCGCCCAGGACTTCAAGCTTTCTTCCCTTATCCGTAGGGACCACCAGAAGGGTTCCATCAAACAGGGCAAAGACAGAACTCCCTCTCCTGCTAGTTCTAAGAATAGTTCCCAAGCCTCTCTCAGCACTTCAAATGATAGCTCCCACCCTCAGCCTCAGTCTCAACACTCTGCATCCAGCCATGGCTCCACCCAGCACCATAAGGCAGTACCTCGCTCTGGCAGCACTACTCCCGGCGCTTCCATTGTCTCCCTCCAGGATGCCACCCAGGCCCATCTATCTAAAAAATACGGAAAGTGGGGCCGCGTCCTTGGGAGCGGTGCCGGCGGAACAGTCCGCCTCATCAAAGCTAGCAGCAAAAACGGTGGCGGTATCTTTGCTGTCAAGGAATTCCGCCCAAAGCGTTCCGGTGAATCTGAGCGCGAATATCAGAAAAAGGTCACTGCGGAGTTTTGTGTTGGTTCTACTCTCAAGCATCCCAACATCATCGAGACCGTTGACATCGTTTCGGACCATGGCCACTATTATGAGGTATGCTCTGCCATCTGTTCGTCCCATCACGAACCCACCTAATCATGCTCAGGTCATGGAGTATGCACCCTTTGATCTATTCAGTGTCGTTATGTCAGGCAAAATGTGCCGACCTGAAATCTACTGTATCTTCCGTCAGATCTGCGATGGTGTCGAGTATCTCCATGAGATGGGTCTCGCCCATCGTGACCTCAAGCTCGATAACTGTGTTATGACGTCCAACAATATCGTCAAACTTATTGACTTTGGTACTGCCACCGTCTTCCATTATCCCGGCAAGTCGTTTACACCAGCGACGGGTATCGTCGGCAGTGATCCCTACCTCGCTCCAGAGGTCCTCACCCAGGAATCCTATGATCCTCGGAAAACGGATGTATGGAGTGTCGCCATCATTTTTCTGTGCATGATGCTTAGGAGGTTTCCCTGGAAGATCCCTGACCACAAGAATGATCCCAGCTTCAAGGCTTTTGTCAATGCTCACCCTGATCTTTCGCTCAAGCCGCCCCCTAAGAAGGAGCGACCGGCGATTAATCAAAGCGCTGCTAATTTATCTGTCGAGAGTTGTGAACACCTCCCAACCAGTCCTGTCAAGTCAATTCCCCCAGCGCGTTCTGGGAGTACCGTTAGCACTCCTGTCCCAGACACCGATATCTCTAGCAATAGCCCCTGGTCAGAAATGGCGTCCATACTCACTCAGTCGACTTCTGGATCGTCAGCCAACACAGATCCCCCTTCACGATTTATGACTGGTGGCAAGGATCTGAGCTCTGAAGAAGCACGCGCTAAGCAAATATTACCTCGAATCACTGGGTCACTGCCCTCTGACTCGGAATTTCACCCATCGGAAAGCCCACGGGATATGGATCCCTCTGTTTTGTCTTTCGCACGCCCCGGCACATCAACTGAGTCCCTTCCTAGTCCACTCGAAGCTACCCTACTTGATAATCTTCCCACCCCCCGTGTCAGCGCCGCCCCGGTCCCAATGACTTCCATAAGCGCTGAGGTCCTCACTGATCAGACAGTCACTTCACCAGATATCACTGCCTCGAATTGTTCTCCGGACCAGCAAAAGGTGGCTCCGGCCGTTCCTCCCACTCAATCGCAAAGACCTCGTCAACGAACAGATAGTGTAATGACTTTTAACGCTGGCGGTGCTGAATCTATCTTCAGCCTTTTGCCACGTGAGACGCGCCCGGTGTTACGACGAATGTTGTTCGTCGAGCCTTCATCACGGTGTACTTTTACAGATTTGCTCAAAGGAAAGGGCAAAGCAAGTGGATTGCTCTGCGGATGTAAGGTGGATCCCCACAGTGGACGTCGGACGCCTGCACCATCTTCGGGTATTGAAACTCCTCCAGGTGGTCATTGTGTTGACCATGATGATTGTGATCCTGAGGATGAGGATGATGGTGATGACTGGTTGAAGAACATTAAGTCGTGTTCGCAGTCGGGCATTGAGCCTTGCCATGTACATATCAAGGTTCCTGTTGATGAGAAACAGGGGAGGAAAAAGTTTTTTCACTAGACCCTTCAAGTAAAGAGGATTGTATCTGCAAGGAATTTTGATGTGGATATCACGTTTTTGTTTCGTTCTGACATGATGATTCATCTTTTTTTATTTGTTCTCCCTCATTCTTCGACATTTGCATACTTCTTATGCCTTGCCTTGCTCGGTTTTTATGACACTACACGAAAGACAGATTTTCACGTACACACACATACACACATTTACCCTACCGACATCATCACTACACAACTAAATGTACATCTACTGCTCGCGGTTTATGACACAACTTTTATGCATCAACATCTGTCATCCAATTACGTTGCTTCTACATTGCTTCATGCATTTTTTGTTTTCATGCAGTCTCAATTGAGTGGGTCTCAATTAAGTGGGTTTCCTGCTGTTGGCTTTTCTTTTCAATGAACAACAGTTGGACCTACTCTGACAGAGTTACCCAATCGCGCTTGAACCGAACACGTAATCACCCCAGTGTCATAAACTTCAGGGCGTCACGTAATTGCTTGCCCCTTTGACCGCTCGACCAGAAAACTTGACCAGAAAACTTCGCCTACACATCTACCATCATCCATTTATTTATCCTATTCCCTTGTGGTTCAGATCGTGTCTTAGCACCAGATTGCTTGTAGCAGTATAGAAATGCTGAATCCAAAAAAAAACAAAACAGAACACGTGTTCAGAAAGATAGGTTCTCCTCTGCCAAGACGAGATGGTCTTATCAAATTTAGTCTGAAGCTGTCAAAGAGGACTTATTACTCACATCCAGAAGCATTCATTTATTTTTGACACCTTATCGAACAGGAGCAAATACTTAGTATTTGCTCTGTTGCTCTGTTGTAAATAGGTCATCCTTTGATTGTAGCGAGGAATCATCAC
>Ga0157366_1001211_pt1 | contig 10520 bp, 12 predicted proteins | sample AttbisABBM1_FD_113149 | JGI IMG/M metagenome (GOLD analysis project Ga0157366, IMG submission 113149) | Fungus gardens microbial communities from leaf cutter ant in Botucatu, State of São Paulo, Brazil - Atta bisphaerica ABBM1 | ecosystem: Host-associated > Fungi > Mycelium > Unclassified ...
TAAGCAAGGTAACAGCACCTACTGCATGAGGTGCTGACTGAGACTACATGTGGCGCAGCCGATCATGTCATCATACCCTCTACCCAAGTCCTCGTTGTTTCCTAGAGGCATCGATCGTAACATCTTTGACCTCACTGGAAGCAACAGCACTTGTGCATCTTCTGTAAATGGGGTTTGAACCTTGTCAACAGGAATCTAAGCTGAAAAATGTCTCAAAACTCATGAAGTAAATATATTCTGCCCTTAAAGAAGCCAAGTCTGCTATCTGAAAATCCTGAGATAACATAGCAAGGTACTATAATCAGTGACATATCTCTGCTCTGGTGTTCAATCCTGGTGATAAGATATTCTTAGTCTTCTCTAACATTTACACAGTTTGCCTTTCTACCAAGCTTTCACATTACTGCCTCAGATCTTATGTGGTAGAAAAGCAAGTAGAACCTATGGCATGCTGTCTGAAGCTACCTTCTGCACTCCAAAGACTACATCTAGTGTTTTATATAATTAAGCTAACTCCAGCCCCTGAAGACTCAATCTCTGGTAGATACTCAAGTTTATCTCTAAGCCTCATCATCATCAACAAAGAAGAGGAATGGGAGATTGAGAAGATCTTGGACAGCTGTTGGCATTGCCAGAGATATCAATACTTGATCAAGTGAAAGGGATTTGGCCTGGAAGAAAACTTTTGGGAGAATACTATGAATGTATTTGTACTGGATAGAGTAGTAGAGTTCTATTATCTCAATCCCTGAGCCCTAAGGTTCATTTAAGCAGTACACTTTCAAAACATTGAGTTCTGTCCTATACCTATTGCTTCAAGACATAGCGTGGAGTTTGGTACAAGCAACAGGTTTACTAAATAAAGGTGTAGGATTTGAACCCACAATGTTGATAGCAGGAAAAAAAGCAAGATATAACTAATGTGATAGAGGGGATTTACCACTATATTATCACAACTTCCACCTAATCATATGTACAATACCTTGTGGATATATTTTTGACTTCTAGTCATTTATAGTTGTTCACAGATAGGCTATTGTCTTATTTTCTCTCATCTAGTCTTTTATCCAAAATCTAGTAGGGCATCTTAGAAGTCTAGACAAGTAATTTACATGTTATCTAAAAATACAGAAGACAGATCAGAATAACCTTTGGCTTCAGCTTGTATGCTGTGCCTCTACTAGTTGTACTAGTTATATATTCTAGAATAGGACTTGAGAACTTAGTAGGTAAAAAACTATCAAAAGGTGGTGAGGTATATTATTGCCAACACCAGAGATTTGGATATTGGTTTTAGTCAATTTTCAGAATAAGTGTCATATGTCAAGTTCACTTATGCTGAAAATACATCTCCACAGTAGTGCTATTGCTATAATATCATAGCAATAGCTACAACATAAGCCTGTCTTCCATGATGGCCATTTTCTTGCAACATATTCCTATGGTAGTAATGCAACAATCTGGATATCCAGTCTTCTATGATAGGAATACTTCCATTAAACTCAGTCTTCTATGACAGAGTTCTTCTATCTTACCATCAGTGTCTTACTACTGACCAACTTGAAGGGGGGATGGATGTAAGAAAACTGTCAACTCTAATAGTCTCTGTCTGCTACTTCCAGTTATAACCTATGTTTATGCCTCTGTCTCACTGTGTTCCTAACCACCTGATGTAATCATTTTAGTCTTATGTTAGCACTGTGCTGCCTGATTGCTATAGACTAGTAGAGTACTTAGAGTAGTTGTTGCCTAGGAAACCTTATTCTGTTCTCTTAGGTTTCCCTAGAGGTAAGTTATATATTAGATATTATTTGTCAATAGACTTAAGTTTCCCTGGAGCTTGAAACACCATCTCTATACTTCCACTCTCAATTGTCCTAACACATACTTACTCATGCATGGATCAGTTCTTTATGGTTTACCTCCTAGTAACTTATCACCTGGACTTCAGGTCATCTTATCTTCTGGAAACTGTCTCTATAACATCTTCTTAGTTATCTCCTATACTACCATTCTCCTAGCCACATGTTATAATCTTAGACTTGGCTCAGGTTGCAACTTAGGTAAAGGCTTGAGTAAGAGTGGAGGAAAGAGTCAATTGGTAAAGCATAAAAATACAGGATTGTATCTACAACTATATATACCTATTGACAATGAGGCAAACATCTTGTTAAAATGTGTTGAGTGAGTCATAAAGCAATGAGGAAGATGGAAGAAAACAACACCTACTACATGAGGTACTGACTGAGATAACTATGGTGCAGCTGATTGTTGTGTCATAAAGGAATAACTCTTGACTCTATAGTCCATGCTGTAGTTGTGTGATGAACATGAGGGAGAGATCATAATACCATAGTTCTAACTACAGAACTTAGTGTTTAAGACTAAAAAATACTCTGTAGCTCTGCAGTCTGGTAATTGACAAAGACAACATCTCACTTCTTTTCCTAAGTTCTCTTAACACTTCTACCCTTCATCTGAAATTGCAACTATATAACAAGTTAAGGCCAAGATTGTCATCCAAAGTTCAGTTGCAAGTTCACAGATAAGTACCCTAGCTTGATCTGCTATCTTAGTACTTTATCTACTCTCATGGATAACCACATCCATTCCTAGATAAGTTCCCAAACTTAATTTAAGTTGATTATCAAACTAAAGTTTGTACAGTGTATCTACTGACACAAGTACTGAAGTTCTAAGAATAATAGTGACTAAATAGCTACTCTGGGCTATTAGTTACCAAGGAGTTTGTCAGAGAGTTCATGGGAATTTTTAGAATGGAGAGGGTTTGTTCCCAGAGTGATTGATGATTGGAATGGAGAGGATGATCTGCACTAGAAGAGAATACATGAGTCAGATGTGAGTTGGTCATTATCCAGAACAAATGGCAGATGATCTTAGACTGGTATGTGACAAGCATCAGACATTCTAATTCCCTATGTATGAATCTTATTACAAATCATGCACCCATAGGTGAATGTTAATATCAATTTTCCTAGAGAAGAATATGCATGTCCAAATATGAATGTGTGTCCATGCAGACAAGTAAAATTAGAGACTTATAATCATGTCATCTATGATTGCATCAGATATAGTGGGGTAGTCAGTGATACTCTGCATTATTGGTTTTCTACAAGGTAACCCAGGTGCTTTCTGCTTCCAAGATATTTCCTAGGCAACTCTTATTTGTCTTTTCTTTGTGTTTCTTTTCCCCTTTTCCATCCCCTTCCCCCCTCTTTCTACTTAAGTAGTTATACACTACACTACCATGGTCTGTCTATATACCCTGTATTATAAATTGTCGATTTTAAAAAAATTGAAAGGCCAACACTTTAATTTTGTTACAATACCTTCATTTCTCACTCGGTCTTTACCATTCCTTGACTCGAGACTTGACTCTTTAGTCTTGGTCTGGTCACCAATAAACCTTATTGCCTAACCACTAGGCATGAGGCTTCGTAAGAAATTTTGTGAGGAAAGGAACTCCTAGATGGAGTATCTGTAATTTCATTTCCAGCCTAGTATAGCTTCCGGAGGGAGACGTGATCGTGCTTAGGGACATCATCCCGACAACTGGTAGAAGCAAGGTTGTCAGTGATCACCTCCAAGCCCATGGTCATATCTTTCCTAAAGATAAATTGTACAAAAAGCACTCCTCAGGCGAGAAATACTTGTCACGTATCATGTTTCTATTGCAAGTTTGCTGACATAAGACAGCTGAGCCCTGATCCGACAACGAACACCCGAACAATGGTTCAGGCAAAAAAGCGGGTTTCGTATGTGGTTCCTCCTCCCCAGGACCCACAGTCTGTGCCCCGCCTTATACTCCCGAGCAATGGAGCTCCACGTCTCGGCGCTGTTGGCCCTCTTCTCATCCCTGTCACTGGCGACGATGATATACCTACCTCTGTTCATCTTTCTCGCCCGAGGAGGCCGCGCCACAGGCTCGGTGTAGCATGTTTGGCTCTGGACACGTCTACTCAGCTTGTTGGCAGGCCATGTCCGGAAGGAATACTGTATACCGGTGGCCGCGATGGACTTGTTATCTCGTGGGACCTTGGTATAGCAACTCAACGGCGGGTTCAACCAAACAAGCCATCGGATCGAAAAAGTGCAGGCAAGTGGGAACTTATGACCGGTTGGGCAGACGATCCTATCGGCGAAGACGAGGATTCTCGGTTTATCATAGGCGGAGATGGCGATGTACTCGGGGATGTTGAATGTCCGCGAAAGTGCCGGTCTGGACCTAGGACTGGAGAAGTACCATATGAACAGCAATGGGAGATGGATAGTACAGCAGTTAAACCAGGTTTTGTATGTTTTTCTTGATCCAACGTTTTCTTATGCTAAAAGTATCTTATCGTAGCACAGTCATTTTCGACAATGTGCCGAAGCTCACTTGGATTGGGTGAATGATATTGTACTGTGTAATTACAACCAGACACTAGTTTCTGCGTCGTCAGATGGAACGGTTAAAGCCTGGAATCCGCACTCTGATGGTGAGAGTCGGTATTCCGAACCTTCACAAGTTGGTTTACACAGCGATTATGTTCGCTGTTTGTCTAATTGGTACATTTTTCATCTCCTTCCCCTATGCGATCTCAAATTCATCTTTTCTTTTTAGCCGCGAACAGAGTTGGGTCGCCTCGGGCTCGTTTGATCGCACAATAAAGCTTTGGGATCTTTCTATTGCATGTTCTCCTACTACATCATCATCTGCTCCTACAGAAAAGGCAAAGGGTATCCCAATTGTCGCACTGACACCACCGGATGTGGATTCCCCGAAATCATCCGTGTATGCGCTCGCTTGTGATCCTTTTGGTCGTATGATCGCTTCAGGATCGCCCGAACGCGTTGTTAGACTTTGGGATCCCAGAACAGGCAAACGGACTGGTGCGCATTTCGTGTTTTAAATGGATGTTTTATGTGTTGACTTGAGTTGACTATAGGTAAATTAGTCGGTCATACCGATAACATACGCGCGATTCTCATTTCAGAAGACGTGAGATACGTGAGTCTGCTATCCACTATCCAACTCCTCTGAATACGTTTCATTCACTCATCATATCTTGCTTTTAGCTCTTGACTGGATCAGCTGATGGTCGGGTCACTCATCTGGTTCCAAATTTCTCAATAGGCCTAACCCAACCTTGTTTTCAGCCTCAATCAAACTCTGGTCTCTAACCTCCCAACGCTGCCTACACACATTCACACACCACACCGATTCCGTTTGGTCTCTCTTCTCCACCCACCCTTCGCTCCAAACTTTCTATTCTGGGGATCGTTCTGGCTTAGTATGCCGAGTCGATGTAGAAGGATGCATCGATGTCGGTGACGGGGAGTGTATTGTTGTCTGTCAAGATTCTGACTCCATATCTGCCTCACTTTTGCCGTCACTTTTGCCGGCATCCGGAGACGCAAGTGATAGTGGTAAGGGCGGAAGCACTACTCCCTTACATGGCCACCGAAGCCATTATCATCATGCCGGAAGAGGATCTGCAACTTCGGTAGGTGTGAATAAAATTGTTGTTATGGATGATCAGCTGCTTTGGACTGCGAGTGGGACGTCGAGTATTAGAAGGTGGAGAATCCCTCCTAGACGCTCGACGAGGGTTGCCCATGGGCCAAGAATTTCGAGCGATGCTGATGAAGAGAAGATCCCCTTTATTCCGGATTCTCCGACATTGCAGACACCGCTTGGGACAAGGTCGCCTTCCCCACCTTTATGGTCTGCTGTCGGTCCTGTAACACAATTTCAAACATATCATTCCCTTACATCCGGTCCTAGAGCCTCTTTCGCGTCTTCCTTAGCTACATCTATGTCATCTCTATCCTCGGGGGTCGATCCACCTTCGAATCCCTCTCCTCCTGGATCGTCATTGCACCATCATCTTTCGCGTTCAAACTCGCATCACTTTTCCTATTCTGGAGGTGGTATATGCACAGGACAGGAGGAAGGAGATAAATTGAATGGGATACCGATGGAAAGTCTTGTGAAGATGACGTCTGCGAAGGACCGCTTTTCGGTGTCGTATTTGTATTCTTATCCTTCGAGAATGAGAGATTTAGAAGCTGTTACGTTGTATAGTGCTGCAAGCGTCATGAGTGTGCCGAGGATAGTGAATGGCCATGGCCATGCTCATCAAACAAGGTCGACTACTGTGCAGGATGATCTAGGGCAGTCAGCGACGCAGCAGCAGCAGACGTTACAGCGGTCTAGTTCAATCCCTGCAATACGGAGTTCGAGAACGGAGGATATACTGTCCCATGCGTCATATAGTGGCGCACACCCGGTTCTATCATCTCATCAACCATCTTCGTCTTTTTCATATTCCTCCCTTACCTCTCCTACCTTTTCCCCTCCTACAACGAGCACTACTACCACTACCAACACGCTCTCACCACAGCATATTCATCAGCAATCTTCCCTTCCTCTTAACACGGCTGCAAGAGCAAGCTATGAAGATCGAGATCTTGCGGTTGACGCGGTACCGCTACTCTCTTTACCTGACGAAGTAATCAAAGGTGATCATGGGCTGGTGAGGAGTGTGATGCTAAATGATAGGATGCATGTATTAACTGTGGATACATCTGGTGATGTGAAGGTTTGGGATGTTGTCAGAGGAGTATGTAAAGGAAGGTTTGGGAGAGAGGAGGTGTGTAGTGCGAGTCATGGTGGGAGTACTTCGGGTGCTAGTCTGAATCAAGAATGGGTTGCCAATGCGGAAACAGTGAGTGGTGGTGATAAAGGTAATGCAGGAGGTGCAGGATTGGTAGTGGTAGTCAATGGAGGAGAAGCAGAAATGGAGAGAAGTCCGAGAGAGGCATTGGAAGTTGTGAGAGAAAGGATTGAGGGAGAGGCTGTTGTTCAGTCTTGGTGTACCACAGATACGAAAGCGGGTGTATTGGTGGTGCATGTTGGAGAGAAGTGTTTTGATGCTGAAATTTATGCTGATGAGATTGGGTTTGCTGGGGATAAACGGATGAGTGAAGAGGCGAAATGTATGGTATAGTCCCCTTGAAACTTCCTTTCGAGCTGATTGGAATTTTTTAATAGTGAATATTGGAAAGTGGGTGTTGAGGAATTTGTTTATCGGTTTCATACGTGAGGAGCAAAGAACAAGGAAGAGAGGTTCCGAAGTGAGCGAGAGTGGAGACAGTGCTAGTGCTTTGTTCGCACCTTCACTTACAAAAACACCACTTCCCTCTCAGAATGCAAATACAGCGTCTTTGGTTGCCTGGGATTCGACAGATAGCACACAAAATTCTTATCATTCTCGCCATTCGCATTCGTATTCTCACTCGCATTCACATTCACGTTCTCACTCGCACTTGCATTCTCATACCAAGAGTGAATCAAGCAGTGGTGATGGAAAACATCATGATCGTCGAACATCACTGGCCTTATCTTTCTCTACTTCAGCTGATCATACAAGGAAAATTATGTCTACACCAACAACGTCCACGATATACAATCACCTTCACCTTCATCGACAGTCAACCAGTCGGATTGTCGTGGAGTCAACTAAATTAATACCAGCTGTGATACCGCCTAATGTACCCGGTTCCGTGGCCAGAAATTCGCCTTTTATTGTACCGCTGATTCCTTTGAAAACGAAAGGTGGATTGAGTAGAAGGCCGCAGACAGCTACGGGGAATTTCGGGGAGGAAAACTATACCGATCGAGATGTGACGACGCCTGGGTCGACTCAAGGAGATCATTTTGGACCCAGGATTAGGCATGTGTCATTACAGGGGCAGCTTGGAGTTGAGGAGGCTGCTGCTGCTGCTGCTGCTGCTGGCGATATGAATGCTAATACGCCTACCGCAGCGATGGCTGACAATGTGGTGATGACGCCAAAGCTGGAATCGCAGAATCCTCTGTCGGCTGGTGGATTGATGGGAAAGCTGAGAAATCTGGGAAGGTCTACAATGAAGAGACCTACGAGTGATATGAGTTGTTCGGTGGGTATGTCACCTGCACTTGGAGGTGTTATCTCTCCCAGTGTGGTTAGTACTGCTGTTGAGGTATATCTCTTTAAATACTCCCTGATGGCTGGATGCTTATTTCTTATTTGCTCAATGACAGACAACCAGTACTGTAGTTGGTGTTGCGAAGACGGATGCCCAGTTATTACTTTCTGGGCCTCTCTCTCCACCTACGTCGGCGGATGCGCCGATCCATTATATGCCACCAAATATGACAATACTTATTACGGAAGAGGGAATGCCGGGTTATAATGTTCTATGGAGAGGGTATGCAGGGACGATGCATTCGGATGTTGAGGCGTTGGAACAATCGATGCCAATGTGGTTGATGGATTATTTATTGCTGAACAAGTTACCGGCGAGTAATAATGGTGCAACAGCGGGGTTGCCGAAGATTAGTTTTGTCCTTGTGCCGTGGAATAAGGATCCGGGTGCTGAGCCGTTGCCGGAGCTGTTGAACACGTGAGTAGTTCTCTGGCTGCTTTCTTTTTTTCTAGTGGGTTCGGGTTGATAAAGGCGTTGTTGTGAATAGGCAGCAGAGCAAGTTGACTGCGAATCGGAATCTGAGAGTTAGGAAGATTATTATGCATGTGCATTGATTCATAACTTTGTGCGAAGTTGAATACTGAATGGTGCTTTGATACCAGGTTCAGGAGAAACTAACCCATAGATCATGTGCTCCGTCTATTCGATCTTCTGTTGATGATAACAGAAGCGGCAAGCACTCATGGACTAATTCCACGAGGGGCACCAGTGCCGGTACATCTACTGCTCTTACCAACACCGCCGCTGTCACCGCTATCGCTGCCACTTCCACCTCCACCACTACAATGACAGTTGCGAATAGCGGTGCGGGTACTCATCATCATGGAAAGCCAGATGATGAGTATGAGATTTTATGTCATGATACGTTGTTGCCGTCGACCATGACATTGGCTGCTGTGAGGCAGTATGTATGGAAGCAGAGCTCGGAGTTGGTTATGCAATACAGGAGGAAGGCGTCTATTCCTGTGTAAGAGTTGAGATCGGCAGAAGACAGTATAGCGAAATCCCCCCTGTTTTTTCCGTTTTGATATGGCCGGTTGTGTACTTGGCATTAACATGTTTTGGCATTAACACATTTCGGATGAGGTCATTTGTAGATAGCCTCCTTGAGCACTCAAACCAGTGTAGGGTGAGCTTGCTAAATGTGGTATGAGAGCTGAATGGAATTTGTATGATGATTGATAATCTAAGAGAACTCAGCAAGGAGTTCTCAATTGGTCTACTACTTATACTACTTATATATCTATATCCTGTACATGGTCTGTAAGAGAACCCTGGCTTTTCATTATGTTGAGCCAAACATTGTTTTTCAACCCCAAACCCTGTAGACTTCATAATAGACTTCTCTGCCTTACAGTACTTCCAAACCCCACTACAGGGTCTGTGTTATGACTTAGGCCCAAGTGTTAAGACAAAAGCAGACTTGTGTACTGAGTGACACAGAAGAACTCAATAGAGTTCCTACTATAGAGTAGTCTACTTCATAATACACATCTAACCTATCCCAAAGCTATGACTAAGTCCTTTCAGTAGAAACAGTTTCCATGATATTCCACCAAATCACATGTAATATCATGTCATATCCTTTAGCTAAGTTTCAAGAAGAAAGATAAGAAAACTAAACTATAAGAGAGAAAAGAAGTAATAAATGATAGAAAAATCCAAGTCCACTCTGAGAATTTCTAACACTCTGTAATCTTGCTACTATCAATTTTGAACTCTATACACATACACCACTCCTTGAAAAGACTCCTTAGATCATTGTTTACTATCCCTTTATCACTATTAAATATACTCTGCCTTTTTGGGTAATATTCTAGATACTTCTATCCAGGTTTCTAACTATCTACATACTATTATTCTTATGTTAGCTCAGTATTGTTCCACTAGATTATAATGGACTGTAGAGTATTTAGTGTCATGATATGCTTGAACTCTTATATTTTTATTTTTATTTTATTTTCCTTTTATCTATTTTTCTGGATTTGATTTTACTTCTACTTGTTAGATATAGTTTACATCTTGTTATCTGAGATTTGATGAGATATCTTAGAAGTCCAAATAAGTCATTTGTACATGATCCAAGAATACAAAAAATAGAATTGAAACAACTTTTGGCTTCAGCTTATGTGCTATGTCTCTATAAGTGTTACAATTACAAGATCTTAGAGTTGGTCAAGTAAAAGAACCTTGTATTGGGTTAACACAAGAGAACTCAATAGAGAACTCTGTACAAGATTGTCTATCTTATATACTAATACCTAATAGTCCATGCAAGCTATTTCTAGCCTACCCTAAATGACCATGTATATCACACATTGTATGATATCATCCTTTCAGAACCTTCTACATCCTTCTATGTGTCATGTGACTTGTGACTGTGTTATCTGATGTGACCTGCTGTGTGACAGCATGATATTGTCACTCTAACCCTAACCCTAGTTCTAAAAATAGAATAAAAAAATAAATAAAAAAGAAAATAAAAA
>Ga0157366_1001212_pt1 | contig 10515 bp, 8 predicted proteins | sample AttbisABBM1_FD_113149 | JGI IMG/M metagenome (GOLD analysis project Ga0157366, IMG submission 113149) | Fungus gardens microbial communities from leaf cutter ant in Botucatu, State of São Paulo, Brazil - Atta bisphaerica ABBM1 | ecosystem: Host-associated > Fungi > Mycelium > Unclassified ...
CAGTGTAACTACTAGTCTTATATATAAGTCAGATATTTAGAAAATGCTCAGAGTTTCAGTGTATTACCCTGAGCAGAGTTTTTAGTGGTAAAACACTGATAAGATTCAGATAAAAGAACTTTGTCATAGAAAATCAAGTTTGATAGAAATATCTTTGTTATGGAAGACTGGATATTCAGGTTATTGCATCACTACTACAGAGATATGTTTCCAAAAGAATAACCATTATGGAAGATGAACTTGTCTTAAAGATGTTGTAATGACAGCATCACTTTAAAGATATATCTTCCAAATGGATAGACATTATGACAGTAAGGCAGTAAATTAAATGTATCTTGCCTTTTTTAATAGTCTAGCAAATAGAATGGTAGCAAATGTCAATATGTTTAGTATGTGTATGGAATTATCAGTCTTGAGTAAGTGTAATTATAAACTGATTATTAGAAAAAGTGATGTAGTTTCAAGCTTCTTGTTAAAGATTTTAAAGATAAATGAACAAAGCCAAAGGCCTTTTTAGTAGCATATATTGCTATTATATATTTAAATTCAGTTGAGAGTATAACAAGCTCTTGATGTTTGGTACTTTATAAAACAATGCTGCCATTAACTAAAAAAGCATAATCAAGTGTTAAGCATTGATCTTTATATTTCCATTAGCATCTATATAGCTATGGAGATTTAGAGTTGATTTGCCATAAGTAAGCTATAATTTACAAATACCTTTAAGATATTAAAAGACATGTTATACAGCCTTCTAATAAGACTCTCTAGAATTCTTCAAGAAATAAGAGAGGAGTTGAACAACATAAGCAATGTTTAGATCAGTTCTCAAAGCTATATGTATGAGTATATTAATAGCTTCTTAATATAATATCTTGGGTGATCTAAGCAATCTTGTTTGTTGACTTGAGTACTTGATCAGAGATAAGATGGATAAAAGAATCTATAGGAAAACTAGCTGGCTTTGCATTTTCAAGACTATAACATTATAGTGATGCATCAATATATATATATAACTGTTGGGACAGTAGTAACTTGTCTTCATTTTTACTTTAATTTCCAGAAGCCAGTGTACTTCTTTTAAGTTACCTACTTCAACATGTATAGCAAAAATGGCAAGATTAGGTAGTCAAAAGAGAAAGAGTACACATACATCTAACTCAGCATATGAGAAACCAAGGAGATTAATTAGGATCTTATATAGATGTTGATACCAATACTTACCAGACTGTTTCAGGCTATATAATGTCTTTTAAAGATGATACATATGATATGGAAATTTTGAATCCTCAAAACTAGATAGTTGTTTCATGTAGATAACCTCATCATCAGATAGCTTTCCATTTAGATATACTCTCTTAATATTTATTTGGTGTATCTTCATGTTTAAGACTGTTACAATTACTAGAACTGTCAAAATGGATGCTAATTTTGCTACAAATGTATATGTGTCAAAATAGTCAACTTTAGATTGCAAAAAACCTTGAGCAACTAGTCAGGCTTTGAAGCAAATAACAATCCCTATGGTATCTTTCTTGGCTTTGAACATCTATCACAAACTAACAATATTGGTACTAGGTGGATGATCTATAAGTTCCCATATATCTATATTTATTAACATCTTGTACTCTTCAGCTATATCTGCCCTTCACATTATCCAATTAACTCTTTTTATTGCTGCTTGCAAAGTCTTTAGCTCTAAGAACTCTGTTCTATCCATCTCAACAGAAAAACACCAAACCTACCTCTAATCTTCTTCTCTAATGGCTGTCACAGCACAGCCTTCAAGAATATCATAGGCTTTTTAGCTTAGATTCTGTAAATGGTATAGGCACTTATTTGTAATGGGCTAAATTTTGTTATAATTGATACTTCATGCATTACAGATGTTTGCCTCATGTCTACCTCAAGCTAGATATATATTAAGGTCTGTTTTATCTTTGACTTATATTTAACTACATCTTGTACTTTTCTTATGTAATAGTAAAAATTACTTCATATCTCTCTTGTTATCTTTTTATTTTTTCCTCATAAACATTTAATGTATTTCTCATAGTCTTTAGGTATATATAGTTGTAAATACAGTCCTGTATCTTTATACTCTATTAATTGATTATATCTCTTATTTTTACTCAAGTTTTTGTCTAAGTTGTAACCTGAGCTAAGCTTAGGATTATAATAGATTTCCTTATGAACAGGCTTGTGAATGGCTTTAATGGTTAGATTGTTTGCAGAGGGATTAGTGGATATAGTTTTAATAAGTGGTAATGATATTGGAGTAGTGAAAGGAGTAGAGATTTTTGATAGCTTGGCTAAGAAACTAGTAGGTGAACTTTTCTATTAAATTTTGTTTGCTAACTTTTCCTCCTCTTTAAAATTCAAAGACTTAGCAAATCTGATATCTCATTCCACTTTCATAGCACCAGTAGTAGGATTCAAAACCCTCATTCTATTACTCTTATTATCATAGCCCAACCAACACCTATTCTAAGCTCAATCCTTAAGCTTATCAGACTTTGGATTATAAACCCAATACTTCTCATCCTATTCATGTAGTCTACTCAAGTTTAGCTTGTATTCCTAGACCACTTTAAAAAAGGTCTTTCCATTAACTACTTTAGTACTTATTTCATTCATCAACTAAATAACATGGCTAACTGTGTTTATTCACAAGAACTTAGGCAATTAAGGAAGATGGTTCATAGCATGAGTATGATCCATTATTGTGTAGTTTTTTCATTTGGCAATTTACTATGCTAAGGTGTATCATATACAGTAAGCTTGATCTATGTCCCCTATAAGCAAAGATAGCTTTGAAAATTCTTACTAATATACTTGTTACTTTGATCAGAATAGAAATTTTTGATTGATTTGCTAAATTGTGTTTTGCACTATACTTCAAATCTCTTGTAAGCTACTAAAATGTCTACTTTGGATGAAAGAAAATTAACATGTGTCTATCTCAAATAATCATTTATGAACATTACATAATATTTCTGATCTCTCTTCATTATAGATTGCTAAACATTACTATATATCTTCTCACTTATCTCTATTGACCTTTCTTTCTGCTTCTGTTTTATAATTGGCATCCAAGTAAATTTACCAATAATGTAAGATTTGCAAAAATAGTCAACATTTCTATCAGACTTCAACTAAAGGCTAGTAACTATCCTATTACAAAAAAGCTTAAGAGCTGTAGTAGGTGTAATATGACTAAGACAACAGTAAATTTGATTCAAGATGAGTAATTTAATGATACTATTCAAATATCCTTCAGTATTCATTTCCTTTATCAGTTTTTACAAACTAGTATCATTGCAAAGAATTTCTGCAACTTGAGTGCCACCTAGATCATAGATAATACACTTTCCATTTGCAAATATGGTAGTAAAGCCAGCTTTATCAAGATAGCCAATAGAGACTAGAGTATAACCAGTCTCCAGTAAGTATAAGATCTCAGTTAACTTCAACTATGATAAACTTGAGCTATTTGGTATATCAATCACTATATTATCTTTGCCAACAGCACTGAAACTCTGCTTGTTTATAGCATATAGAGACTATGGAAGATATCTAAGATATTTGAGAAGGCATTACAATAAGAGAAATGATTTTATTTTTACTAATGTTATAAACATCAATAGATACTTATTTTTTCTTAGCATCTAAATCCCATTTGTCAGAATCATAAAGAGTGGACTTAGTCTTATTCTATTTTCTTTCCCATTGAGTTAAAGTTTAGTATGATATCATATATCACTGTCATAAAATATTATATGACATAACTTAGTGTTACACATCTGTCACTGTCACACTGTCACATATCATGAGGGAAAATAGTAAAAGGTTCTGAAAGAAATGATGTTATATGGCATATACAATATATGTCAACCTTAAGGCAAACACATGGTCATTTAGAATAGGCTAAAGTAGTAGAGCATGGATCATTAGGTTTTAGTATATAGGGTAGACAATCCTGTATAGAGTTCTCTATTGAGTTCTCTTGTGTTAACCCAATACAAGGTTCTTCTTATTGACTAACTCTAAGGTCTTTAAGTTGTAACACCACTTTCCTTTAAGCTTACCAACTTACATGACCACAAATGTTGATATTCAGTCAGCATTATCATCAATGTCACTCTTATCATCAAATACATCTTTACCAGTAACAGCAAAGAAAGCATTATTGTTTTCCTTTACTATATTTGCTAATGTTTCTATACTGGATTTCTTGTCATCTTAGCCACTAGTACTCTTGCTAGTCTCATTCTACCTATGATTTTTTCACTTCAGGCATTCCTTTTGCCAATGATCAGTGCTTCCATACTTATAGCATTTCCTCTTTCTCTTAAAGGGCTTTTTTCTAGGATTTTCTCCATCAATATCTATAGTATTGTCTGCTTCAGTCCTTGAAGAATACTTGATCCTATCAGTATACAATTGCTCCCATTCATTAGTGACCATAATAATCAGAATGTCAGAGTCAATGGTATAGTTCAGAAAGAAGTGAAGACATATGGCTGATAGCTGAGCAGAAGCAAAATTTGAAATCCAACATAGTAAGTGTTGTAGCAACCACTAGTCACAAAGACCAATAATTACACAAGCAAGTAAAGCTCTCAGTAGGCTATTGATGTGGGGATTACAAGAGAACTCAACAAGGAGTCTCTGCTGAATTGCTACCCTATTTATATAAATTACACATGGTTCATACTACTAATAATTACTCCTGCCCTAATGTCTATGTGTCGTCCATGAGTACACCATGTGTACACTATGAGATAGCCATGCAATTAACATGCTTCTTGATATCATCTATCTAGACCACTCTAGGCCATTCTAGGCCTTTATGACATCACATTATGTGACATGTCATGTGACCACAGCTTCATCATCAATAAATAAAAAAAAGAAATTCAAAAGAAAAGAAATATAAAATCAAGAAAAATAGATAAAAGAAAAAGAAAAATGTTAGTCCTTACATGCATTATAACAGTAAGGAGGATAAGATAATACTTTAGAAATTATCATTATTAATAGTAACTCTAATAGCAAGCAGCTTAGCTCACTTTGAATGAAGTTCTCTAAGAAAGAGTTGGACATCCTCCTTATCTTGACAATGACTAGCTATGAATTCACATTTCAAATATGCTTGTGAGAATGTTTCTTTGTAAGTATAATTTTTTACAATGGCATTCTACATTTCTCAGATAGTACTATGAGCTAATATCACAATTAATTGTTGAGTTAGAAATCTGCTGCATTAGTAGAAATCTTGCAGGACTTTTATTTCATTCCCAAGTTTTAATCATCTCAGAAGTGACTGTGATAGTAGGAATAAGAGGAGAGGGAATTTTGAAACTGGTACCAGTATCTTTAGGATTGACAGCTGCTAGTATAGCAGGTAGGGTGAGGACCCAAGAAAAGATTGCTTTGGATAAGAATAACTGTTATTGAAATAGCTTCAGTCTCTTTTCTTAAGCAGCTGTCTTGAAATACAGTAGAAATACTGCCTAATTCATTCCTAACACATCCAACTTTGGTATAGATAAAGATATTACATCATTTACTATAATAGCCATAGCAAAATTTCCAGAAATATTTGAGTGAGTGTAATAAAATTCTTTTTTAAAGTTTAGTAATGGCTGGGGCCTATAACCTGTAAGAAACAGTAATAGCTATATAATACTGTTAGCTTAGATATAATGATATCTAGAAAGATTGTCCATACCTTAGTCACTCAAAGTAGCATGAGAACTGAGATGTACAAGTATTATAGCACTAAATATATATATGAAACAAAATAGTAACGAAGGTCCAAGCAGATGGTCTAAGTGAGTGATCTAAGTATTGGAATCACAACTGGTTTGTCATTCCAACAGAATAAACAATTATTGCTGTCCACCTAATATTCATCTTTATAGTTGATGTACTTAAATGAGTGAGTACATGGTTCACATTTCTTTGGTTCACATTTCTTTGTTTTAAGTCTGATTTAAAGTTCACTTTACAGCACATGACTGGGTTATATAATAGGTTCTATGACAGAAGATTCTGAAAATATACTTAAGAATAGATAATGTTGAAATGGCACAGTTCAAACACAACAATGACATAGTATAACTTGCAAAGGAAATATAAGTGAAAATAAAGCTTTCAAGATATTTGTCTATTCACTGCTGATAATTTACTTTATACACAAATTATTTGAGAATGGAGAATGTAGAACCGGAAAGCACATCATAAAGGTTTAATGAGACCCACAGGCAAAACAAAGATTGAGAAAGCAGAAAAGTGAAATGAAAATAGGACAAAAATATACTGGCCAAGCCAACTTCCGACAATACATAGTATCATTGACAGAGGGACATTGCAGTGGAGGAGACTACTCCTTTGTAGTGTTTGAGTGGAAGTGAGCAGGAAATCCCTCCAATAGGTTTGAATCTAAGTAGCCTCCAAATTCTTTATGTTGGGAGACGAGACAGGTTCTTCCGGTCGCGCGACAGAAGTCAAGATGGGAATTGGAGAAGGATGAGGAGAAGCAATGGAAGAATCTTGCCCAAAGCTGACTGAGTGACTAACAGTAAGTGGTGATTCGTGCAGCTTCAGTTGTGAATTTTTCATTGGGGATTTTTTTGAGGTAGGAAGTTGTGAAGGACGGTCGGACAGAGGTTGCTGAATTGAACTTTGTTGAAGAAAGTTGACTGATTCAGGAACAGCATTTGAAGACGTGGATGCCCCTGCCCCCAGTTCTGTTTTTCGTGTAAGAGGTGACTGAGTTGAAGTAGATTGATGCAATGTGAAGGACTTCCTATAATCATTTATGCGTTTACTAAAGGTGTCATCCACCTTGGTACCATATCGCCGGAAAGAAATTAGTATAAGCATGCTGTGGCAAACTCCGACCCCTAGCGTGGCAGATATAAACACCCGGAAAGCAAGCTCAGTATGAGGAGGAACTGAAAACTGAGATGGAGGATTTACACCACTTCGCCACATAAATGCCATGATGCAAGCTAAGAATGGAGTGATGGACCTAAGATGACTTAGAAAAACTGTAAACCATAAATTTAAAACCTACCAAAATAACCAAGAAGCGGGCAAAGACAACATAACCCCGACATTCCAAAGAGACGAACGTGAACTTTGTGCCTGCTGCAATTTTGTTAAGATACATGAGTCTACATAGCAGATATGTGACTCACAGAAACCCATTCAATTGCAATCGGAAGTCCACGCATCCGTGAAAACCGGATAATGAAGATACAGCCATAAAGCAGGCTGATAAGAGCAGAAATTAGGGACCAAAATGCGAGATATCGTGCAACAGGATCGTTGCTCGCTCCCATTACCTGGAATATAGTCAATATACCCCTGCCATAACGTCAGATCACTGTCCCTCTTTTCGATGAAAGAAGCGCTCACGGGACCAATAAAGCTGAAACGAAGTTCAATATTCCCCACTCTCTTAGCAGGTCATCTATGAAGTTTCTCCATTGAACAATAAATCGTTTATGAGGAGAATGTCTGAACCCAAAAGTCGGAGAATCGAACATTTCGATTTGGATATTTCCATGTGTCCTAACAGCCTGAGCTAGGATATTCTTGAAAGCCATACCGGCGGCTTCATGTAGCCGGTCAAATCGACTGAAGTAATGGAACGGGAGACCGAGAAAGAACAACATGTAGACCTGAGTGAAGAATGAGTCGACAGGACGCGCTACTATGGATTCTGTGTGACCAGGAAAGGTCCCAGATTCCTCGTCAATGAAATTATGAAGAGAAGTTGACACAGATGCCGCGGGAATGTGAAAATGTGATTCATTTGCCAAATAATCAAGTCTGAGAGATGGGGAAGATATGAAATCGTGTTGAGTTTCTCGTCTTGGTCTTCTTCGAGATTCCTGCTCAGGAGTGTTTGTTGCCACTCTACTGGAAAGCACTCTTCCAAAACCCCCCTACATGCATTAATTTCAGCATCTTCGAAAAATGGCATAGTTGCTATGGACTGTGCTTCATGAGAGGTCCTCAAGAAGTGACGATCGAAGTCATATGTACCATAGAGGAATGGCATCTTGTCATGTTGGGTATCTGTCAAGGCCAGTTGATATTTAATGTCTTGACACATGTGACAAAAATAGATGCTGTTTACTTTTTGACAGGACTTCTGTCACCTGAGGGACCGCACTACCTATTTGGTTAGGACTGCTGGCCGCTCAGTCCTTTAATATCTTCTGGAATCTGTCAGTCAGGGTCTGTAGTCTTCTATCATGGCTCTCTGGAAATGATAATTCGTTTTAAGATACTCATTGTGATGAGGATTGCCGTGGCCTCGACAGCAAAACATTGCAGGGCATCCAATGAATGGCCTTACTAGTAGTGTACGTGTGTGTTCTACATCAATCTGATTAATAGATAAGAGATAAGGGTTCGATTCGTCGACGTGTGGAGGTTTTGAATCGAGAATTACTAAGAAATTGAAAAGAATCTGTGAGCATCATTCTCGACTGGGTCTCGAATGTTGTCCAGTTCTTTTTGTCGAATTACACAGGTACATCATGTAGTGTCTAGCAGTCATTCCGCTGATGCAATCACAATTTTGATTTTCCGAGTTCATCAGATTGTGCAACTGGACCACACCAGTGTGCGCTCGCTGCCGCTGGATGCTACCCGAATATTCCTCCGTCGGCATCATTGGACTAATCCTTGTTGAGTTGACAATGATGACGCCTAAATTGGCCACAGGAGAGGAATGTGAACTTTGCTGGTCTTGCATGATGATTCCAGAGGAGAAAACTGGCAGTCTCGAAAGGATTAACAAATGCCCTGGGAGTAGATGGCCTAGACTTGTACATCATACATAGCTTCCACTGTGGTGATCGATGATAATTTCCATGAAATCCTGGAAGATTGTTTATATGAACATCTTGACGAGAGATAAAAACTAACGAGGATATGTTTTTAATCCACATTTTGATGGTATTAGTTGTGCAGTGCTATACCTTCTCATACTATATAGAGAGAGCATGTGTGACATTGATGAATATGAATATGACTAATGGTCTGTATCTTCTGATTCAGCTCAGGCTACACACGACATATGATCTCTCAGATATGATAAGAAACGGAACTCCTTTGGATCACGACTGGTTTTGAGCAGAGGACCTGAAGGAGCTAGTGAACATCTGGAGGTGAATAATGAGCAAGGACGGCGTATACGGTTGCGCACGTGCCTGAGAACAACAGAAGTCGTGACCCGTTCGACATTGACATTGACCTTGCTCACTGCTTTCTACGACCTCTTCTCCTTCCAATGTCGCGGTATCCTGATTATCTCTCACCAAACATCACCCCAACCAAATCCGCAAGCGGCTTATCGAAGTCCACAAAATCGCGCACAAGACGCGAGCCTTCTGGTGTATTCTCATTATTCCAGCCAGCACAGATTCAACAATTCAAAGAAGCCTTCCAATTAATTGATCATGATAAAGATGGCTGGGTGAATGAGGGAGACCTGAAGGAGATCTTCTCGAGCCTCGGTGAGAATACATGAATTACTCCTTCAAATGGTAATTGAAACTGAGGCTTCCCAAGGTATTTCATTATCTAAGAAGATGACAGACGAACTCTTGAACTCAAGACCTGGCGGGCAATCACGTGGAGATGTCTCGAGTGCAGGATCGGATCCAAGCGATCGTGGGGTGAACTTCACAATGTTTCTGACCATGATGAGTGAACGCTTATTTGAATTCGACATGGAAGCGGAGCTATTGGAGGCCTTTGAGTCATTCGATGAGAACGATTCAGGTCTAGTGAAAGTGGATGAAATGCGGAAATGGTTGAGTGAAGTCGGGGAAAGGATGGATAGTTACGAGGTACATGGTCCGGTCCGCTGGCTTCGTCATGCTCTGATACCGTCACGACTAGATCGATAGGTTCCTAAAAGGTCCCTTCACAGATAGACAAGGAAATTTCAATTATCGGGAATGGGTCAAGGTCCTGCGAGTAAACGAAGAGAACGAAGAGGGTCAGCAACAACTCTGATAATCTTGTTGACCCTTTCGTAACTGAAGGCCAACCCTTCTCTTTGTGCCTCTTAAACATTCGAGGCGCGTGATGCACAACTACGACCGCATAATGAGCTGGAGGACCTCTCCCTATCCAATCTGTTACCTTGCTCTTCAATTTTCTCAAACTTGGCATTCCAGATTCAGGGTCTACGATGGTATCTTCATTCTTCTATCTGCGAGTGATATTCGAGGCAGGATATTGCAAGTCTGTCACTTACGTCATGTGGGTCTCAACATGTCAGACCTAGAAACAAATCCTGTTTCGTGCTGATGTTCGTGACTCGGCGGTACATACGATCGATAGAGCTGATCTCAGGTTAAGGCTGTCGTGACTGCTATTGAAATTCAATGTCTCAGTTATTTTGCAACTTGGAAAATGGGAGGTCTTGTTTCCTGATCTTACAAAGAGCGAACCGAAAAATCGGATTCGGCGGCAGTTTCG
>Ga0157366_1001214_pt1 | contig 10488 bp, 10 predicted proteins | sample AttbisABBM1_FD_113149 | JGI IMG/M metagenome (GOLD analysis project Ga0157366, IMG submission 113149) | Fungus gardens microbial communities from leaf cutter ant in Botucatu, State of São Paulo, Brazil - Atta bisphaerica ABBM1 | ecosystem: Host-associated > Fungi > Mycelium > Unclassified ...
CTGCTCCTGCTCCTGCTCCTGCATCGACATCCGCTCCATTTGAGGAAATTCCCTCAAAGCGTCTCCGTACACGCAAACCCTCGGCCTCCTCTTCAGAGGCTCCCACAGCTGATGTCCAAGTTATGGCTATCGCTGCCGCAGAGGACAAACGTCGCAGAAACACTGCCGCCAGTGCTCGATTTAGGCTGAAAAAGAAAGAGAGAGAAGCTGCCCTTGAAGGGAAAGCGAAGGAATTAGAGGCGCGAGTCAGCGAATTGGAAAGAGAGTGTGAGGGACTTCGCAGAGAAAATGGGTGGTTGAAAGGCCTTGTCGTCGGTGTCACTGGCGCCGCCCAGGGACCTGTCGTTAATTCTCCACCCCCAAGCTTGTCTCCTTCGCAAATTGCGAATCTCACAAGTGCTACAGCTTCAGGGAAGAGGAGTAGAGAGGATCTGGATGATTGAGTCACCTGTTGATTCGTGATTTAGCCGCAGGTATTCTTATTTAGCTTTGTGGGACATCTTAATCTATTTGTTCCAAGGCGACGGTTCTAACAGCAGCATCAATTGAAATGTATTTTATGCCGTAGGGTTCTTTTCATCCTATGGCAAAAAGCCGGTGTAGCTCTATTTTCACTAGGAACTACCTAGGTCCTCCCGGCCGATAAAAATTTTTACTCTGAATTTACATTTCAACGCCTTTCGTACATTCTTATGTAGCTTATGTAGTTGTCTGTAAACCAGTGAAGCCAAACCCCCGATAAACCCCCGATCGGCACTCATTTGATCGGTACTCCTTTTCTGACCATTTTCAAAAATCACCATCCATCGGGAAAGATAAAATCTTGGGGACTCTGGCCTCAACAGAGAACCCATTTTGATTATATCGTTCAGGGAATGCCATAGTTGTCGACCTTGGAATCTCGTGCACAAGCTTGAATGGCGCCAGAGTACACCTTCGGGTTCAGCTCATTTTAGCAACACAGGAGACTCTACCTCCGCAATGTTCAAGAACACGTCAACACTATGGACTAAGCACCTAGGTTCTGGCAAGCAGACCTGAATGTGTTGATGACGGTAGGACTAAGATAACTACGGCCGACACTCCTTCATCACCAGTTATGGCGGGCACCTTGTTGCCTGCCGACAATCTTCAGTGTACGATATCGTAAGATATGAATGAGAGAAGTATTGGTATGGCGGTAGCGATTGTCTCTCCATGAGGCTGAAATATTTGGCTGACCAGGATGAGGAAGTGGCTATTTGTTAAGGGGTTGGTTTAGGCGACAGAAAGAGGGGAACTCCGGTCAATTCTGCTTGAACTATGAACTAGTGATATTTTCCGCGCATCCTGAAATTAAACAGTCGGCCACGCTCATACGGCACCGTCAGAACAATCGCCCATAATTTGCATGTGACCAATTGCCCCTCGACTTGCATCTGGTAGGATCAATTCTTACCTGACGAGAACGTATCAATCGAACCTGATTCTGCCTACCGCGCCAAAGGAAACAATTAGACCATTTTCAATGAATGTTCCCAAGTACCCATAATTCTTCACGCTGTTTAGCGGCTCATATTCGAGTACATTCGTGCTTCATTCCCAATCTGGGATTAGACCAAGACAGATCCATATCCCAAGAGAAATGTCACAACAAATATCACTCCAGAACATAGATAACCGTGTACATACATATATGTTTTGAAGGCCTAGATGACCTACAAAAGATGTCGGTGCAGTGTGGGTCCATTCAGACTGGTAAGTAAGCAATGAAAGGTCATTTAATGAGAAAAACACTGTTCATCAGTGACTGGCTTTCCGTATTCTTTGAACATTATCCGTAGCCAAATTCTCCCGTTGAATGATCGGAAGCGTTCTGAGATTAAGGTTATTAAAACTAGCTAAGAGAAATATCTGTTTGTGTCCGAGAGCCTGGTCGAAGTGCGGAATGAGAGAGCTCAGAGAGTGAGTTTTAGGACACGGGCGTGAGTAAGGTACACAGCACGTGACAAGATTAGGCTTGAAAGCACCCAGGTTCCCGGAAATTGTCAGAGTCCAGACTGATGAAAGAATTGTCATAATAACTTGCTCCCTCGTCTTTCACCACAGTGGCTTCACAAGATTGTGAATAGCAGTCTCTGATAGTCAAACAGTCTTCTCATCTGGATCTCCCATAACATGAACAATGTGGGTTCGAAAGAGGAGAGTAGGGTTCATTACGCAACTGCTCTCCGCCCCAAATATTCCCAGCAACCTATCGTCAGGCGCAAGCACTCTGGTTCAACTAGAGACTTCGGTAGTCTGCATAATTCGTCTCTCCACAAATCCAATCATTTACGGACAGATTCTAACGGCAATTGGCACGGTGATGAGAACCGTCATCCGCTCACACTCAACCAGGCCGGACCCTTGGATACTTCTGGGGTGACACGACCACGCCTCAGCAGAACTTTGGGAATGATTTCGAAAGATTATCGTGATCATAGCGAACTTGAAGCTGATGAGCCTTCGTTCTGCGAAGAGGAAGTAGAGGTCATTGTGCATGAAGTATGGACCTTTCAGTGCACCGAGCCACTAGTGATCACTGATTCGCCCTTTTTCTCTGCTCAGGTCACACCAACAGATTCTCTTGCAGGTGTCTCTCTGAAATATGGAATTACTCTCGCAGACCTTCGAAGAGCAAATCATTTATGGGCAAGCGATTCTATTCACCTTCGCGAAGTGCTCTACATTCCTCTCGAAAGGTCTTTCAAGGCCCGTGACCTCATTCAAGATATGAAAGTGAATACAACGCCTCTTGTAGACCTATCGACGCTGCAGGGCTCTGCCGTCGCAGCAGACAGTAGCAATTCCCCTTCTTCCCCAGGTTTGGGTGTTCTGCGAGTTCCAACTTCACGAATGTCCTTTTTTCCACCTCCTGCTACATCCGGCAAAACACCATCTATGTCATCTGCGCTGTTGCCACCACTCGGATCCAATGTGAAACCACCGTCACATGCACGGCATTTGACTTCTCCATCTTTGGTTTCTATCCTCACGGCCTTACCAATTTTTGCCTCAACACGAGACGATTTAATTGCGCGCCTGTCCTTCGATAGCGCTAGCTCAAATGTTAGCGAACGCTCAAGACCAAGCCTCGACCATTCAGAAGGTCATGAGCTCGACGTTGTGGTTAATCACGAACAAATGGCTTCACAGCTATCGCAAATTACCCACAGACCCAAATTCACATCCAAGACCATTGACCCAAATGTACTCCAGTCTATGGCAGGAAGTGAGCCCCCAGCTGTTCATCCTATACAACCTCGTGATACCCGGCATTTATCGACGAGCCCCCCTGCCATGTATATACCAAGGATACCGGATAGCACATCGATCCGCACAGTACAAATGGAACCGTCACCTATCATGCAGTTACCTACATTGCGTTCTCGAAAATCTCAACTACCGCCTAATACTGGTATCTCTATATATACCCAACGTCGTCCCCAAGATGATCTGATCGAATTGAATTAAAAGCTTGGATGGTGTCACTCGGGCTCTTCGTTGTTAATTTTGGAAAATTCGTTAGTAGGGAGGCCACCGGTTTCCACACTACCAAAGCTCACTTTGAGTTTCTCAGATTAGTGCGCCTATCCTGCATCAAGGTCAGATCTTTCTTTCTCAAGTCTGTTGTCTGCTTCTGATATTCACTAGATGCACAAGTGAATTATCCCTCCCATCGACATCGTCTTCGGCTTCCTCAGCAACCATCACGCCCTCCATGGCTTCTCATTAACGACGCGAGTTCAACGCTACTCGGAAGGTTGACTAGGCGGACATACTGAGTCTCGTCCTCGTGCCTGAGGTGTTAAGCTGCATTGCTGCTCACCCGCTGAAGTATCCTTGCCAAGATCTGCTCTTTCGACCAATTTACTCTGATCATCTTTTCCTGTGTTAAGTACGTCATTTCTAGGCTTCTTATCTCCAGCCGACGAATCATCCCCAACTTTGACCGGTTCAGTGGTTGGGCTGCTCGCCGATAATCTGTATCATAATCAATTTTAGAAGATCCTCGTTCCGAATCCCCTTGTTTGTGATCATTGTTCTCTCGACACTACAACCAGACTACCAACCTCGAAATTGGAGTCAAGCGATTGCATTTTTGTCTCCCAAGTCCACAATCTCATATCATTTGTCAGGGAAAATTGAGCAGATAATATTCTTGTTTGATATCCGAACTTGATCAGGCGTTTTAGCATGCTGTTAAATTTCGGGTTTATTCGATCCAGTCCTTCAAAGTTGCCCATACGAGTTACGGCTAGGGCAAGGTAGCAAGTTTGGAGATGTTGCGTGGACAGGGTTCTTCTCAATTTGTTATCGACCACGCTAGTTCAAAACCCTGCAATCTTGTCCTGAGGCCATCCAAAAGAATTACAATGGTACTGGAAAAGCCGAATAAGGACCTCGAGGACCGTGACACGAGTTTGTTTCGGGCGTAGATGTAAGAATGTGGTCTGTCCTTCTAAACGGATTCCAGCGAATGCTTCGGCTCAGGCCACTGCGATAAAGTCGCGGTTATTATCAGAGGTGGGAAACAATAGCAATTAAATTGGCTGTGAATTTGGACGAAGAGGGAGTTGATACTAGATGCACCATCAAATGTCATCAGTATATTATATTTGCATTCCAATAATGATAGAATTCTAACACTGTGAGATATTTTTCATCCAATTGAGGCTTAGCAGAAAATGATTTTCTGTCGATGAACATATAATTGTCTCATCCGTACAGTGGACTATTGCTAATGATAAGATGTCATAAGACCAAGCTAATTCCCTTCTAGCCATAGCCATGACGTGGTCCGTATTCTAAGAACATGATACATTACAATCGCATTGCAACCGCATGGTCAAGTTTACCGATCACCGACTCAAGCCTTTACAGTACTGTAGATCAGCAGTGAGTAGTTCCAGCACTGAACCGAAAACCAGGATTGAAGCTACCACTCGGTCTGACTGTACATGCTTCTTGATATGTTAGAATCCTTTATTATACCCTCCCTTCTCGTAAAAATCTTGCATATGTTTGACAATGGCACTTAAAGATACGAGCCACTTATTGAGATCGGTATCCAATTCCTCCTCGGTAGCGGGTTCCCCGCCATCTTTGTCAGCACGTAACTTCGCGAAAAAGTCCTTGCGGTAAGGACATGCCTTGATCGCAACCTGGGTAGAGAAATTAGATACGCTCAAGAGAACGTCGGTGAAAATACGAACAGAGAATACGCCTTTAACGATAAAATTGTGGAATTGTTTAAGAGTACTCTCATATGACTTGGTAAAGGCAACAGAAAGTTCTTCAGGTTTGTTCTCCTGAGCATTTTGAAGAGCTTTGCAAGTAAAGGAGAGACCACGCAAAAGCCACATAAGGCCTTCCGTTGCAATCCGCTTCTTCTCTCCTTTCTCGTTCTCGACAAGGTTCTCGAGTGTACGACATTTCTCTGGGACAGCATCATAACGGGCCTGAACTTTCTGAATGACTCCAGTTAATCATATGCATGCACCCAAAGGAGGTGGAATCGTACCGCGATGTTTCCATTCAAATCTGACTGGACAACTGAAAAAGCCGTAGATCCAAGAAGATCTACGGTGTATTTATGTGAGAGTGCAGGAGGATAAGGGAGTTAGTAGTGCCTACTGAAGAGACCTACTAAGCCTCTTGATGCTTCTAGAAATTGAACAGTATCTACTCCGCCTTCGATGTTGACCTCCGCGAAAGACTAGGCATGATATGAGTCCGGTAACCAGTACTTCGGATAGCAGTCACCCTGATATTTTTCAGATAAGGTGCCATTGCGATGATGAGTAGATCGTCAAGGGTTCTGCATCAGGGCTCATCGACCCATCAAAAGGCTCTCACGATTATATTCATTCACCTTGCTCATCCCAAGCCCAGCACTAATTGCCAGTAGCGACAGTTGCATACAAACTGCACCGTTTCAAAAGACATGTTGCATGCTGATGCTTCCTTGATTCCAAGCAGGTAAATAAATAGTAATCACCGATCGTTGAATCTTATCTGACGAATTGGCTGAAGCATCAAAAGTAAGCCAGAATTTTGGGCACATGTCTATACACAATTGGAGAGTCTTATCGGGGGAGAGAAAAACTGGGTAAAGTTTTTCACGATTCAAGTTCGCCTCTTTGACTTATAGCTGACATGAGGTTACAAATTGTGCAAATGCATCGTCGCTGATCTACAACTCATTGCTTGCTTTCCCTGCATATTTCGGTACTGCAAGTAACAAGGCGGTCAATTGGTGTGGTATGTTGCTTCGTAGTACACCTCAACCTAGTATACTTATTGTTGTATATTATTTTCGAACGGAAACACTAGGTGTATATATAAAATCATCATACTTCCCTATACCAAGGAATGCTGACAATGGAATAAAAACCTCGGATCGCATGTTGCTCGGACCATTCTGTGGAAGACCTGCTTGCCAATTCATCAATATAACACCAGGGATGGGCCGCGGAGTGTGTGCGGACGCTTTCCTTCAACGTCGAACAATTGTGGTGCCAAATGTTGATGAATACCCTGGTCATATTGCTTGTGATGGAGAAACAAAAAGCGAGATTGTTCTTCCCCTCGTTCTCAGAAGTGGCGAAACGGTCGGAGTCCTTGATTTGGACTGCCTCGCCCTCCATGGTTTCGGAGGCGAGGACAAAGAAGGACTAGAAAAAATAGCTAGGCTCATCTCAGATTCTAGTGATTGGTAGATTATGGTAATGTGCACTCGCAAACCGGTTCGGTCTACTGTAAGGATTCTGACTCTTGCCATTTCAGAAACTCCTGGTGTAGTTTTTCCTGAATCTGATACTTTTTATGGAGATTCTTGATTTGGTTTTTGCTGAGCTCGGCGCCTTCACCAGTAGTAAGCGGAAACCCAGCTCCATCCCAAGATCCATACGCTTCCTCAGAAACGTTAGGTGGCTTGAACATCTCATGCGGTGGCAGGCGGCCTCTTTCAATCTTCTCGAGGCGCTTCTGCCGTTCAAGCAGAATAGCTTGAGCCTTCTTCTGAGCTCGCTCCTCCTGTTGGATCCTTTTCTCGTCTCGAGCCTTGATGAGCTCAGCCGGCGGCACAAGCTTGATAAGGGCCTTCCCGTCTAATCAGTTGTGATGATTGGTGAGTAGCAGAAGTAAGAAAAATCTGAGTACCCCACCATCCTGATCGTCAAGAGCAACACCGAGCGGGACAAGGTCATCATCACGAAGTTTATCGCACATAGTCAATATGTCCTTGAGGTTGTTCTCGCCTTTGGACATGGCCAGTTGACGTATTCCATCCCGAAAAGATGATAATACTCCTAAGTAGGGCATCAAGACTTCTTCGCGCTGAACATATGATGAAGGATGAAAATGATATCGGGTAAGAAAGGAACCCACATCAGTGTTCTTAGATCCCTGATCTGCATGACCCCACCCAAACTCGGTCCTTTCTCCCTCACCGAGACCGAACATACGAAGCATTCTTCCGACCCATTGTGCGATATTCTCAACAAGATTAATATTTAGAAGCTTGCTGCGCGAATTGATGTAGATATTGGTTTTCGAGACAAGCTCTCGGAGAGTGTTCAAGGCATCTGGAGTATTGAACGAATCAGCAAGGGCGATTCGGAAAGTAGTCTGGGCATCATAGAAACTAAATTAAATGGATCAGATATCAACACAGAGACATTGAGTCGGATCATACTACCTCTTCGATAGTTCGCACTCAGGATTTTCGTAATGATGGTATCCGTCTGACTTGATTCCACCGCCACGATATTGATTAGCCAATGCTTTGACGACAGTAAAAAAATTCTGAAAGAGTAATTCATGGTTATAATATTCTTCACGACTGAACAAGTTGGAAAAACAAACATTCATGGTGACTTCAATGTTCTTGACTTCTCCGGTCAGCAATGAATCAGAAAAATCTATTCTTGTGTTCCACAACTGAGTTAGGAAGGCTAATCTCAATTGCCGAGGCGTGAATCGTTTGAGGATTTCCTAAAATCAGATGTTGAGTCTTGTCAAATGATAGAGAAATATGAAACTCACGTCGATAGTGATGAAGTTTTTCAATGATTTGCTCATCTTGAGCCCTTCAATATGCAGATGACCAGTGTGCAGGAAGTAATTGACCCATGAATTGCAATTGTGATAAGCCTGGTCGGTATTACAACTGATTCCACCTCTTCAGTCCCAAGACGCACCTCCGATTGTGCCATCTCATTGTCATGATGTGGAAATGCCAAATCGATGCCTCCAGAGTGAATATCCATATTGTCACCAAAGATAGCGCTCGCCATGACTGAACATTCGATATGCCAACCTGGGCGTCCAGGTCCCCACGGTGATGGCCAAGATGGCTCTCCTGGTTTAGAAGCTTTCCATAGAGCAAAGTCAGCTGCCGATCGGCGGCCAGTCTTACTGGCTAAGGATCCTACACCATTCAATGAATTAGATGGAACAAAATCGAATTTTCTTGGACGAACCCTCCGCATCTTCTAAAAGTTCACGATTACCTTTACTCCACGGTTCAATTTTAGCGTAATGATGATTATCTGCTTTGTCAAAAGTGAGGGTGTCAAAGTAGACACTGCCCTCCGATTCATATGCGTAGCCATTTTGAATGATCCCTTCAACAAATTCAACGATTTCAGGGATGTATTCAGTTACACGAGTGATGGTATCTGGTTCCCGAACCTTCAGACGAGCCATGTCCTCAAAAAATCTTGCCTCCCAGTATGCTGCGAGGGAACGGGATATAGCAGGATCTGTCACTGAAGACTTATACTGGAAGTGGAGTGAAAGTAAGTTAGCTGACCCATGTGAAGCTGTATCAAGTCGAACCTTTGCGTCCAGCATAGGTGCTAAAACGTCCTTGGATTCGTTGACCAGACTCTGTGCGGCTTGTGGAGATACATCACCAGATTGTAGCTGTTCTCGAGCTCTTTGAATCGCCTGAATAGCACGATTCTATGGAACATGTTCGTGAAGAACTAGAAAAGACATTGGATGATACACGCACAGCGACTGTGAAGTACATTTCGAACTTCTCATCACGCTTCAAGCACTCCCGCTTCCACTCCGAATTTCCTATCAGCTCCGAGAGTTTAGGCCAGCTCAATTCTTCCTTTTCTTCGTCCAAATTTTGACCGTCAGATAGGCTCTTGTGAACGTAAATCTTGATATAGCCAACCCAGGCTTCGTGAACCGTGTTTAAGAGGTCGAACGTCAGCGTCGTGTTATCAGCTCGGAATTTGTCAACAAGGTGGTTTTGACGAGCGCGTAAGATGATCTGCACAATATGAGTAGATGTGAATGTAAAGAGAGCAGACTGAACTAACTTTGTCATCAACGTCGGTGATATTCATAACGAAGTGAACATCATAACCAAAATAGTCGGTCATGATGCGACGAATAATGTCCTGAGTCACATAGTTCCTAGGAAATAATCACATATTAATTCGAAGTGAGCATGGGATTGACCGGGTACCTGGCGTGGCCCATGTGCGATTCATCGTATACAGTAGGACCACAGTTGTACCACTTGACATGGCGACCGTTCGTAGGTATAAACTCTGTCTACATTATGTGAAATTATTACGAAGTATGGTTTTATAACAATGAAGACAATACTAACCTTGGTCCTGGTCAATGAATTATAGACCTTTAGGACGGGCTCTTCAGGGGATTGTTTGGGTAGCAACCAGGGCGGTTGTTGAGCAACCATAGACGATGATCTTATAGTAGTATGTGCTCCTAAGTCTCGAGGAAATATTTGCAGATGGTATATGATCGAGGATTGAAATCTAAAGCTTCCACATCTGAACAGCATGATCAGATACTTCGCAGTCAGCATTGCACATCTACGGTCACATGATGTACCACATGACTAGCACCAAACTGTTCCCTTTTCTAGTCGCGAAGCTCACTTACATCTGTGCCTAACTAAACGTTTGCCGCGGAATTTTCCAAGCGATTTAGATACGATTTAACTACGCAGACGCTATCATTCATGTGTCCAAATCGAAGAAAATTAATTCTCCCCCGCAGAATTAGACCCATCACCATCTATACGTGTATCAATAACACCAACTGATAAACTAGAAACAATCTCTTGTAAGATCAAAGATTTGATTACTGTGAAATTAGCTTTACTCGGGAACTTTCCTTGAAACTCTTGTCCATGTGGGCTTCGTCGTAAATAACTCAAGAAGTGCCATCGGTAATTTTGTGCTGGAGCGATTGTAAAACCAATCTCAGTGTTCTCAAAAACCTGATTTAGGCTCCTAAGTGACATGGAAGTCATTTTGTATGGGTAAAGTCTGCGGACATTCCGGGTCCGTTTCATGAGGTCCCCAATTTAGGTTGAATCACTGGGGCCGAGAAAAAATACCCGACCCGGAATTTGACAGGTCCCTTGCCAAGGAAACGTGCTAGTCATTATTCTATATCTATTTTCAAGCTGAC
>Ga0157366_1001215_pt1 | contig 10485 bp, 5 predicted proteins | sample AttbisABBM1_FD_113149 | JGI IMG/M metagenome (GOLD analysis project Ga0157366, IMG submission 113149) | Fungus gardens microbial communities from leaf cutter ant in Botucatu, State of São Paulo, Brazil - Atta bisphaerica ABBM1 | ecosystem: Host-associated > Fungi > Mycelium > Unclassified ...
AAAAAAAGCTTGACTATAGTAAATTCTATATCAGAACATAAGCCAATCATTAGATACATCAAATATTCAACTAATTACTAATAATTTTGATAGAAATTGAGGATGTACTACTTATCATTAGGTTTAAATATATAGCCCAATGGCAGTGGAGTACTTGTTGGGTTAGTTACTATGTTAAAGTATACTAGAACTTTGTTCAAGTACTCAGATTAGTCTACAAAGACCTTTTAATTCTTGTGATTGTGATTTATGTGCATCCTAAGAAACTCTTTGGTTTCTCCAAGGTCATGAATTTTCACTTTAACTTTAAGAGGAGTAGAGAATCTTTCAAATCCATAAAGCAGATATCATCAACATAGATAATTGCTATAACAAGCTCTCTAGTCTTTTCATTTATAAAGTAGTACATACTAGCATTGGATCTACATTGTTTAAATCCTAGAGTTAATATTGACTTAGTCATAGTTTACTACTAAGATAAACCAGCTTGCTTAAGACCATACAATGCTTTATAGAGTTACCAGACTTTCTTTTCTTTACCAGATAGCTTGAAATCTTTAGACTGCTCCATGTATATTTTTTTATTCAGATTGCCATACAAATAAGCAGTTTTTATATCAATGTTATGAATATCCCAATCTTTAAGGACAGTAACAGCCAAAAATAGGTGTATGTTAGATACAGTCCACACCTTGTTATTCAAGATGCCTTTCTAGATCTCAGATATCAAGAATCAATAGAGAATGTGTTATCTGAGAATGCAGAAGTCAGAGTAAAACAATCTTCAGCTTCAGTGTATGTGCTGTACCTCTACAAGTTGCACTTGGTCACATATTCCAGATTGAGACTAGGAACTTTAGAGGGTGGACAACCACTGGAAGGTAGTGAGGTGTGTTGTCACTAATACTAGGAGAATAGTGCTAGTTTTAGTTGATTTTCAGGATAAGAAATTACAGAATATCTAGTTGTCTTAAATACTGGTACTTTATAACTAAGACCATATCTGGGAATCTATAAAGACAAGTATCTACTCTGTGTACACTAAAGTCCTTGGAATAGTGTTCAGAGTTCCATGGAGAGCAGGGAAAGGCCATGTACTTGATTATGGAGTGATTGACTATGAATGGAGTCAGATTGATCCATACTGGAAGAGTGGTGCAAACTGAAAGAGAGATATCCATTTTCATAGATGTTTTGAGTGGAGTGGATGTTGGTGAGCATTATTCATGATGGGATTAGATGGAGTCATATGGATTTTGGTGGTATGTAACAGTATGTTATCTCATAATAAATAACTAAAGAGAATAATTCATCAAAGTTAATTTCTTCAACCTATTACATATCATCTAAGCATATTCAATACATCTGAATTTATCATGGATAATGATTACCTAAGCTCCACTCTGTCCAAAACATTTGTAAAAGTAAATATTCTCCTTTTAGTTTACACATTACTTCCAGTATGAATTAATTTAGTTTTATTCTATATCAGATCACTCCATTACTGATCATATAGCTCTTTATGATCTCCATGGAATTTCAGATTTAATTTCTGAGAACTTGAATATATCCAGAGTAGTTATCCATCTTCTCTAATTCTCAGATAGTCTTAATACTAGTATTTAAGATAAGTAAATACTTTGTAATTCCTTAGCTTGAAAATCGACTAGTGTAGTACACTGTTCTAAGTGCCTATGTTGAAAATGGTAGACTCTATTTGTTTTCATTTTCATTTTTCATTTTCATTTTTCTTTTCATTTATTTTACTTTTTGGACTTAGAATTAGGGTTTAGTGTGATGTCACACATGACTGTCACAAAATATTACAAGTTATGATCACATAATCATGTATTACAAAGAACATCATAAAAGGTTCTGAAATGATAATATTATACTATATGTCTTCTTAGAGTAGGCTAGATTAGTATAGTACAGATTATTAGCCAAGTGTATATAAGGTAAATACTCTGTAACTGGAACTCCATCAAGTTCTCTTGTGTAAACTCTATATAAGGTTTCTCTTCTAATTTATCACTAAGGCTTAAGTCATAATAATACTTGGAAGTTTGACTTCCATAATGATTTGCTTCTTATTACAACATTCTTCTAAAATATGACTATTGTGATATGCAAAGGCACAGTATATTTGCCAAAGCCAAAGATATCCCAGAATTACATCTATATATATTGGATAATATTCCCATACTCTTTTAACATCTTCTGAAAATTTTTCTTCTTCTAGGTATATTCTATATCTAATACAATCTGAGAAAATTCTTTTGCAACAAGTTGAGATCTGTAATAACTATTAGACTTGATGTTGAATATTCAGTAATTCTTGATCACTTTATCTCTAAGAAAGATCTATAACTTCATAGATATTTCTATCTTTGAGTGATTTCTGTTACAATCCTAAGCTTGGCTCAGGTTGTAACTTAGGCAAAGACTTGAGAAAGAATAAGAGAAATAATCAATTTGTAAAGTGTAAAGATATAGGACTGTATCTACTACTATATATACCTATAGACTATGAGGAAAGCATAATATATCTATAAGAAGGAGAAAATGAGAGAAATATAATGAAGTCTCCACTACTATATGAAGTACAGTAAATCACAGTTAATATGAACCAAGAATAGAACAAACACATGCCCAAGTCATGTTGAACACAAGACAAACATTTGTAGAACATGAAGTAGTAATATAATAATACTTCTATTTTAATGTTTATGTTCCTATAAACTTGTTTAATCTAAAAATGCTAAGTTCCCAACTATATATGATATCACGAACTTCTTGGTAAGTCTGATGACATTGTTCCTCATGAATTTGATGTTATAAAGAATGGTTCATATAGCAATCCTCCTAAATACATTTTAATTGGAAATCCTCAACAACTTATGTCTGAATTATGCTTCTGTTTTATAAATTCAGCCACAATTTCTTTTCAATATTAAATGTTCTTTTCTCTATCTGGTTAAATAGATTTATAGTAAGCTGGAGAAAGAAATGGTATGGTTTTCATTAGAGATTATAGTATCTTTAATGTTTTTTCTAGATTGTTGATTTCTTTTTTTAATAGAATTGGTTTTGGCATTGGTAGTCTGCTTGATTCTGATGATATGGCATATAGTTTATAAAAAAGTACTCCCTTACCTTGAATAATGCCTTCTTTTTGTTTTTGTTTTTCTTGAGACATTTCTAGAGATATTCAATATGTTTCTTAGTAGGCTTTTTATAATACTTTGATATGTTTATCTACTACTTCTATTTCCTTTCCTTTGTATTGATCCAATTCATTAGCAAGTAGTACTTGAATATAGTAAGCTTGTCATTCCATGTCTCTATAAATAACATTCCTCAATTCTTCAGATATACTATAAATATTTCTGCCAATTTGCATTTTATAAGTTTCTCCTATTTGTAGTAGAATGGTTTCAATATGTGCCAACTGATTGTTTGCTACATCAGCTAGCTTGATGATATTTTGAATCTGGAGTTGAATATCTGCTATAGTTTCTAATTCTTAAATTATCCTATGGTATTTCTTCATCTAGTCTTTTTTTTCTTTGTTAAGAGTTATGATGAGGTTCATGTTATTGACAGTGCAAGCAACATAGGGGTTAGGAAAAGAAGGAGCTATTGCAAATTGGTAAGACATAATTTAAATTTCTTGGTTACTTATAGTACTTTAAGATGTTGATTTGAAGTTTTACCTCTCTTTTTCATAAATTTTGTTTTGAAAGCTTTGTTTATATGATTGATATGATCTATACCTCATGTTATACATGTATTCACCTTATGTTAGACATATGTTGGGGTTCATTTCACTTTTGACTCAAATTTAACTGTGCCTTATGTTATCCTTATACAGTATCAGTCAGTGCCTCATATAGTAGTGGAGACATTCTTATTTTTCCTTATTGTTTCCTCAAAGATATATTACTTATTTCTCATGATAATTGGGTATATATAGTAGTAGATACAGTCCTGTATTTTTATACTTTACCAATTGATCATTCCTTCTACTCTTACTCAAACCTTTGTCTAAGTTGCAACCTGAGCTAAGCTTAGAATTATAACAGTATAATAGTCTTAAATCATTTCTTTAGCATATGATAACCCCATTTCTGCTATCTATTGGTCATGTTAATTCTCATATCCCTTCTAATAAACTAAGAATTGCATGTTACATCCTTGTTTTCTGTGATTTTGTACTTCTTCAACTTCATATTCTTCTTTCTCATTAATAATGTCCAGTAGTAGTACTGGTTCCATGTACTGTTCTTTGAATTGGGGTTCTTTGCATTATATCAGCAGATTTTTATTGAACATATTATTTATTACTCATTCTTCTGATAATTTTAGCTGAAATGCTCCTTGTCCAATATCTTTTATGATTTTAAAAGGTTCATATTTTTTTTGGTTCAGCTTCTTTGAAGGTCATTTCAACTGAATATTCTTTGCTTCTAACTATATATTGTCTTCTTGCTTTAATCCTTAAGAGTTTTGTTTTTTCTTGTCAAACTGTTTCTTTCTAGTTTTTTTTCCTTTTCTGTTGATAATTTTTCCAATTTCCAACTTCTCTGTAGTTTTTTGAGAAAAGTCTCCAGTTTTAGTAATTTTTTTCTATTGTTAGGTCTCTCTTTCATGGATGTCTTCCAAAGTCAAGTTTGAATGACATGTATTCTGTGGCTAAGTGTTTCTTGTCATTGTACTGGAATTCCACTGCTGATATCCATTCTGTTCAATTGTCTTGCTGATAATTGACATAATGCTACAAGAATGTTTTGACTTTTTGGTTGATCCTTTTTATTTGACTATCTGTTTGAGAGTGGTATACTATTGATAGTGTTTTTTTTGTTCTTAGTGTCTTGCTTAAGTCTTCTATAAACTGTGAGGTAAATTGAGGTCTTCTATCACTGTTATATCCCAACTTACAGATAAACACTTCCTTCTTCATCTGCACTCCCCAACCTCTTCTAGTATAGATTATTTCTTTCTATTCCCTCTTGGATGTCCTCACTGATCCTTTGCCAAACTCTACTTCCAATACCCAAGGATTACTAGTAAACTAGGGTAACTTACTTAACAGTCTCTATTCCAGATAACTATCCTAGATAGTATACTTAGTATATAAACTAGTAGTTTACATTATATTAGCTTATTCCAAAAATTGACTAAAACTAACACTCTCTTCTAGTGTTGGTGATGACACATTTTGCCACCCTCCAGTGGTTCTAATCTACTAAGTTCCCCAAGTCCACTTCTGAAATATATAACCAGTGTAGCTAGTAGAGGTACAGTATATAAGCTAGAGCCAAAGATCATTCTAATCCATCTTTTATGTTCTTGAATAACATGCTAACTAATATATTTGGACTTTTGAGATGTCCTACAAGATCTCAGATAATGAGGTGTAAACTTTGTCTAATAGTCACTAAGAATATTTTTTTTTAGTACTTTATAAATTTTCCATATATTATCTCTATAGATTTTGACTATTTCTTCTAATAATACTGCTATTATTGTCATCTTGAGTCTAATAATCTTTGTAAATTGATTCACTATAACTACTATTGTATCCTTATTATATTTTTAGCATCCTTGAATGTATTTCTTAATATTATTTTGTATTTCTAGCCACCAATAGTTTCTCTTAATTAATTTAAGCTAGGGGAGAGATGGCATAATGGAAGAGCCTCCTATCTATGTATATTATGCCTATCTCAAACCTACTTGAGGTTATGGGTTCAATTCCTTAGTAGTTCTTTGTGTTGGATAACTGCATAAAAAGGTTAGTGTTATGATTCAATGCTCAAAGGTTTAAGCAGAAAATGAACTCGTGTATTGAGTGACACAAGAGAACTCGATAAAGTTCCTAGTACAGAGTAGTCTACCTTATATACTAATACCCATGGTCTGTGCTAGCTACTGTGCACCCTACCCTAAACGACCATGAGTATAACATGAGGCCAGCATGTGTGATCCATGCTGTATGACGTCACCTTATTCTAGTTCCTTCTACTTCATTCTTCCAAGTCCTGTGATTAGTCTTGTGACTATGCTATCAATTTGTGACTGATGTGACAGCGTGACTGATAAACCCTAACCCGAGTTGTTCTAAAAATAGAAAAAGAAAACAAAACAAAACAAAAAATAAAATTCAAGAAAAAGAGAAAATAAAAACAGAGTCCACCGTCAATGATCTTGACAGTTAGAGTATTAATACTCTATATATAATTCCTCCTGTAGGTACAGACTGCCATCACACTCAGTGTAATAAATTGTTGACTTAGAAAAAAAATTAATTAATTCAAGCATTTTTTGTTGTTCTAAATGTTCTACATCTGCTAGTTTATGATTTTTCTATAAAATTTGTTCTTAAATTTTCCAGTTATTTTGAATGTAGATATTTTCTTTTATATATACCACTCCATTGTCTTTCCATACCTGTCTATCTTCTTTCTTTTTGCACTTCTTGTTCTTAAATGTTGTTCTTTTGGATTTCTTTCAATACTGTGGTTTTTTCTATCTAGTTTTCTCTAAACATTGCTATTTTGGCTTATGTGCTTATTTTTCTTTTTTATAATTTATCTTTGAGCATCTTGATATCTTTTTATCTTTTTTAGTGTCTACTTGATCTTTCCTTGTCAAAATGTTTGCTCTTATATTAATTTTCTCTGGAATATATTGTAAAATGAAATCATGATCTTACAACTTGAAGTACTATTTTGCTTGTTGTCTATTGAGTTTGTATAATTCTCTGAAATACTTGATATTTTCATAATTGGTCCAGACTTTGGACTTTTCTATAGCATCCAACAGATAGTGTCTCTATTTTGTTAGCACTTCTACTATAGCCAACAATTTCTTAATGTATATTTCATAGTTTCTTTCAGCTGCTTATATTATTCTTGATAAGAATACAATTGGTTTCTATTTTCCTTCTTATTCCTAAGATAAAACTTCTTCTATGACATATTCTAATACATCAGTCTCTATTCTGAATTTTCCTTCTCTTTTGGGCAGAGTAAGTATAAGTTGGCTTATAATCTTTTCTTCAAATACCTTCTGATGTTTTTTTCCCATTTTTAGTCTTTCTTGCTCTTGAGTTCATTAAGAGGTTTTGCTGTATAACTGAAGTTCTTGATAAAGTATCTATAGAAATTTACAAACCTTAAGAAGCTCTCTACTTCTTTTATATTGGTAGATGTCTTATATTCCTTGACAGTCTTGACTTTGCCATTTTCTATTTGTACTTCTTCTTTTTCAACTACTACTCCTAGGATTAGTATTTTTTTGGCATCAAAATTGTACTTTGACCATTTGAAATAAAGATTATGTTTCTCTGCCACTTTCAAGAATTGTATAGTCCTTTCTTCTAATTCCTTCTTAGTCTTGGCAGGTATTATAAAATCATTTATATAATTTGCTAGTACTTCTTCATATAAGAGTTCTTATAATATACTATTTATCATCCATTAAAATGTTCCTGGTGAATTACATGGTCTAAAATACATCAATTTTGGCTTGAATAGTCTCTTGTTTGTTAGAAATGCTGCTTTTCATTCATTACCTTCTTTGATCCATACATTATTGTATCCCCAGATAAGATTCAGTTTGTTGAAGTATCTTGCATCTTTGAGTTTGTTGATTACTTCTCTAATTAGTGGTAGTAATGTCTTGTCTTTCATTGTATGCTGATTCAACTTCCAGTAATCTTATACTAATTATAGAGATCTATCTTTCTTTAGAATGTGAAACATAGTACCATATATCTTGAACTTGATTCCACAATTAATTCTGTCTTGAGTTATTTGTCTAGTCATTGGTTTAATGTTTCTTAATGTTTCTTCTTTCTTGATTGTCATTGCATATGTCTTGGCATTTAACTTCTTTGGTGTATCTTTTATTAAATTGATTTTGTAATCTCATTCTCATCTTTCTGGCAACTTTTCAAATTTCTTCTTGTTGAATAAGTAGGTGAAAGGTTGAATATACTCTGGTAAATTTTCTAGATTTGTTGGATTTGGTTTCTTGCCTATTTCTTGATATCATTTGTATATTTCTTCTATTGGTTTAATTCTACTGGTTTTCAATGTAAATTTAATATTCTGATATTGTATCTTGCATTCTTTTAGGCATCTTGTAAACTGTATTGTCTCTTTATCTCAATTGACTTCTGTATTGTGCTTGACCAACCATTTAGTGGTACAAACCATGTTACTTCTCCATTCTTGGTTCCATCTATATTGAAAACCTTTATTTATTAATTTTTTAGAAAATTACCATATATAGAGGTTTATTATACCATACTTATTTCAAACCTCTGACAAAACCCTTCTTTTTGTTATTGTCTTCTTTGTCTTCATCATCTGATTCTTCTTGTATGCTTCCATTCTTTATCTTTTGTCCTGACCTACAGTTCTTTGTAAGATGTGCTACTTTGTTGTATTTATAATACTTCTTAGTCTCTTTTTTTTCTTTAGTTTTCTGTAATCCTTTGCCATATGTCCATATACATTGTAGTTGAAGCACTTAGGCTTCCCATCTTTGTTATAATTGTCTTTGGCCTTCTAATATCCATAGGTACTCTTCTTTCTCTATAGGTTATTTCTGATCTTATTCTGTAATCTTGTTTGTCTTTTGTGGACTCATATCCTTGTCCAACTGATGTAATTGCTACCTTCTACTACTTGAGTGACTCTGATACTGCTATAAGCAGATATCTTAATATAATTTTAATTATAAAGTTTGCAATGTGCTTCTTTCTCTGTTTGAATGTTTCAATCTTTCATTTGGTATCTGCTATCTTACTCTTGTCACTAAATGCTGTCTTGACTTCTTTAACAAAACTGTTTCAGTCTTGAATATTGTCTTTTTCTATATATAGATCCCTATTATGCCTCCTCTAAGTTGGGCTAGTACTGCTGTGATCTTATTGTCTATTATTATTACTCTGTTACTTTTGAGGAATAATTGTATCCCCCTCCACTAATCTTCAAACTTCATTCAGTTACTATCAAACTACCCTAGGTCTAGTATCATATTCTTTGGCATAACTGCCTGTGCTATCTCATTATGTACTGTTAGTATTAGTACTGTTGACATTTCTTTTAATGCTGATTTTATAATTCTGTTTCTATTTGAGATATCATCTTTGGTAATTCTTAATAATCCCAATATCTCTTCTAGTACTTTAATTCCAGTGGCTTCTTGACTATATCTGTCTGTCTTGTCTGTCTGTGGTTTCTACTACAATAGCCTATATCTATCTTGTCTTTTCCTATCTATGGTCTCTACTACAATATCATCTTGTTGCTATTCTTCTAATAGTTTAACTGTTTGTCTGTGGTTCTATTACAAATTTTGTTTCAATATTTCTTCAGTAGCCTAACCACAATATACTCTTCTTTTGTAATGTAAGCTTGACAATACTTTACCAAATATTATAATTTTAAGCTTGGCTTAGATTGTAACTTAAGCAAAGACTTCAGAAAGGATAAGAGAAATGATTAATTGATAAAATATAAAGATACAAAACTGTATCTACTACTATATATACTTATAAACTATAAGAAAAGTGTATAATGTTCATGAATAATATAATAAGAAGAAAATGTGAAAAAATATAATAAAGCCTCCACTACTATATGTGCTGTAGCAACCACTAACTAAAATGATCAACAGTGTACTTAAGTAGTCTTATATTGCAAGAGTCTTGTAGAGATCATAAGAGAACTTAATAAAGTGTCACAAACTTTATTCAGCTTGTATCTCCACAATAAGTGGACTGATTTTCACAAACTAAGTTGCACTGGAAAGTCCCAAATAATGGTTATTCACATGTATATGGGATATACAAAAGTAACAACAGATTACTGAGATATCAGACTATCAGTAACTGCAAGTTTCATTAGCTATCATCTCAGAAACAACTAAACAAATTCCTATGATCAAAGTTGCATTGGAAAGTACTCATCAAATAGTTTCTAATGATATATTATATATCATATAGAAATCAATATTTGTAGAGATATAAGCATATCAATATAGTGACATAATTAGTTATTTTCTGAAATTAGCCTGACATCTGCTTTGACAGATGAAAGCCCTACTAGATATAATTTTTGATCATGTGATAGAAACAGCTTATATACAGACCATCACTATTTTATATAAATATTTTTATATCTGAGAATTAGATCTCAGACTTAATAATATCATTTATCATCAGTTTTCATCAATAATCATCAATCATTATCCCTCATTATCTGTATTGGCCTTAATCATTATTGTCATCATTATTGAACTTCTGAATTACTTTTAAATCTCTGAAAGTATACCTAAGGTTCAAATATCACAAATAAGTAGGTAGTTCATTTTGTGATACAAAGAGTCTCCAATATATTCCTACACTATGTATACTACTATTATAAGTCCTACCCTAAGCTACATGTATTGTCTATAAGTTTACTATAC